>ODAI010715565.1_pt1 | contig 11105 bp, 13 predicted proteins | sample 1539321 | NCBI WGS metagenome assembly ODAI01 (sample SAMN02144231, study PRJEB22623) | gut metagenome | biome: sheep rumen | host: Ovis aries | place: New Zealand | reverse complement strand
GAACTTGATAATAACATTAAAGTAGCCATAGAAGTCGATATAGCTTTGTTTTTTACTTTAGCAGTTATAATTTTTCATATATATATATATCAGCAATATTTTGCGGAATATTTAAGAAAATAAATAAATTAAAACTATATGAAAAAATATCAATTATTCTTTTAGTTAATATTGGATTATATTATTTTTGTATTGGCAGAATATACGGACAACAATTATATGCTCATGTCAGTCTGATTGAAGCTGTAAAAGATTATTCATTTTGGATTCTCCCTATTTATTTTTTTATTTATAATTTTTGGGGATATATTACCAAAAACTCTGTAATAAATTTCGAAAAAATTGAATATTATATGTCAATAGATTTTATAAAAGATTTATTTATCAAAATAATAAAAAATACCAATAAAAATTACGACATGCAATAGAATGGGTGGAGCCAAAATACACAACGAATAATATGAGATTTTGCACAAGAGCGAATGAGCGAAGGATAGAAGAGAAGCCGTATCCGTTATTCGCAAACGAAGCTCCAAGCAAAACCCGACATTTTATTTATGTTGGGTAACATCTGTCCAAATTTTCGTTTATATTGCTACTCGCTTAGTTCTACCGAAACGACATACCAAAAAAGCGACTCCATAAGGAGTCGCTTTGTGTTTTGTAAATTTGAGTATTAACGTTTTGAGAATTGGAATCTCTTACGAGCTCTTTTTCTACCGTATTTTTTACGTTCTTTAACACGTGGGTCACGAGTTAATAAACCTTCCATTCTTAATACGTTTCTGTATTTTTCGTCAACTTGAACCAATGCTCTTGAAATACCGTGTCTGATAGCACCGCATTGTGCTACAACACCGCCGCCGACTACTTTAACTCTTACATCGTATTTTTCTTGGTTATCAGTAAGAACTAAAGGTCTGTATACTAACATTTCAACAGCAGGACGGTTGCCAATGTAGTTTCTTAAAGTTTTACCGTTAACGAAAATTCTGCCTTTACCTTTTACAAGCTTTACAACTGCAATAGAGGTCTTTCTACGGCCTGTTGCTTTAATTTCAGTATCTGCCATTATTTAGCCTCCTTTTCCAATACGATTGGTTTTTGTGCAGCGTGCGGATGCTCGCTTCCTGCGTAAATTTTCAATTTAGTTAACTGTTGAGCACCCAAAGTATTGTGTTGAAGCATACCTTTTACTGCTTTTTCCAAAGCCAAAGTACCGTCTTTTTCCATCAATTCTTTGAAGCTTGCGCTCTTTAAACCACCCGGATAACCGGTATGGTGCAAATAGATTTTATCTGTTTCTTTTTTACCTGTAACAACTACCTTATCAGCGTTAATTACTACGACAAAATCGCCTGTATCAACGTTTGGAGTGTATTCAGGTTTGTTTTTCCCTCTTAAAATATTGGCAATTCTAACTGCAAGACGGCCTAATACTTCGCCTTCCGCGTCAATTAAATACCATTTTCTTTCTACTTCAAGAGGTTTTGCTGAATAAGTCTTCATGCTTTTTCTCCATTATATTTATTTATATGTTACTTCTATTAATGTCAATCCGTACGGACTGACAGTTTGACCGGCTTTCGTCCGATCTTTTGCCTCAAGAACATTTTTCATATGTTCAGGTTGCAAATTATGTCCTTCTATTTCAAGAAGGGTACCGACTATCGTTCTTACCATATTATAGAGAAATCTATTTCCCTCAATATCAATAACAACTCTGTCACCGTCTGCTTTTTTGCATTCGGCTCTTGTTAAAGTACAAACTTTGCTTGGGTTTAGCGTTCCGGAACTTTTGAAACTCGAAAAATCATGTTCTCCCAATAAATAATCCAAGGATTTTTGCATCCTCGCCAAATCTATTGGGAATTTCACTCTCATCAAATCACCGTCAAATGCATTTTTACATTTTCGATTTATAAATTCAAATCTGTAATGACGACTGATGGCTGATTTTTGAGCATGAAATCTTTCATCGACTTCCCTGAGTTCATCGACAGAAATATCATCAGGCAATATTTCATTCATCTGATAGAGAAATTTTGAAGCAACAATAGGTTTCTCTACATCAAAATGTACTATTTGGCCTTTTGAATTAACACCTCGGTCAGTTCTTCCGGAGAAGATTGCCTTTATCGGTCGGCTATATTCTGGCGATTTATCGGACTCACACCGACTATCGCTTATTCGTATCAATGTACTGAGCGCTTTTTCAAGTTCTCCTTGTATTGTCGGTAATCCTTCTATCGGCTTGCCGTTTTCAAGTTGAAGTTGGCTTCCGGCATAGTTTTTACCTATATACTGAACTCTCAAAGCATATCTTATCAATGACTTACACCAATTGGATTAAAGCCATTTCGGAAGCATCACCGCGACGAGGAGGAAGTCTGAATATTCTCGTATATCCGCCTTTTCTGTCACTGTATTGTTTTCCGATTACTGTAAATAGCTTTCTCAAAACTGTTTGAGGAGCTAATTTCTTATCAGCAACTGCTTCGTCAAATACTTCACCGGTCTTCAAATCCATGAACTTTCCGGTTTCCTTATTGTAAATGTGTCTTGCAGCCTGACGTATTGCAGCTAAGTCACCTTTTTTAGCTAAAGTGATAATCCCTTCAGCATATGGTCTTAAAGCTTTTGCTCTTGCCATAGTTGTTTTGATTTCACCGTGCAAAAAAAGTTCAGTAGCCAAAGCTCTTAACAAAGCATCTCTTTGATCCTTTGCCTTGCTTAGCGTATGTTTTTTTGTCATGTGTCTCATTTTGGTTTTCCTTTATATTTATTTTGTTTATTTATTATTTCGCTTACCGGACTTCGTCCGTCCGAAAATCCGCTATCCGATTTCTTCTTCGATTTCAGGATTTGGAGCCAAATCCAAACCGAAGTGGTGCAATCTTTCGATTACTTCATCAGATGATTTTTTACCGAAGTTCTTGATGTTCAACAAATCATGTTCTGATTTCTTCAACAATTCTGCCATAGAGTTTATACTTGCTCTTTTTAAGCAGTTATACGCTCTTACAGATAATTCAAGTTCTTCAATAGTCATTGTCGGAACTTCTTCTTCTGCTTCAACAGATTCCTCTATATGCGCAACCGGTGAAATTACAGGTTGACCTGTAATAGATGCGATTTGCATAAAGTGGTCAATCAACAGATTTGAAGCTTGGCTCAATGCTGTTGTTACTTCTATTGAACCGTTAGACCAAATTTCCAACGTCAATTTATCAAATTCAATAGAGTCACCTACACGAGTATTTTCTACGTTGTAGCTTACTCTCTTGATAGGCATAAATGTTGCATCAATCGGAAGTACATCAATTGAAACATTCTTAGAATCTCTCGGTACATCGTGTGGTTCATAACCTTTACCTGTTTCAACGATAATGTCAGCGTGGAAGCTGCCGCCTTCAGCAACTGTACATATCAACCAATCAGGGTTTACAACTTTTACGCCTGCTGGTAATTGAATATCACAAGCAAGTACAGCACCCGGTTTATCAACATCTATACGTAAATGTTGCGGTTCCGGAGAATCAGTTTTTACAACTAATCCTTTTAAGTTCAACATTACATCAATTACATCTTCTAACACACCGGGAATAGCTGTATATTCATGAGTTATACCTTCTATTCTTGCAGATGTAACAGCTGTTCCTTCAAGACTTGATAACAATACACGTCTTAATGAATTACCGATAGTTGTACCGAAACCTTTTTCTAATGGTTCGATTACAAATTTACCGTACTGTGAACCGTCTGAACTTGTTGTCGTATTAACGCATTTAATTTTTAATTCCATTCTTTTAATCTCCTAGTTTTAAAAATAACTATCTTGGATTTAAGCCCTCTTTTCGGACTTACTGCCGGACTAACACCGGCTAGCGTGTTACTTAGAATAATACTCAATTACGAGCTGTTCTTTCATTTCAGGATCCAATTCTTCTCTTTCAGGGATTCTGTCGAAAGTAATCTTTAAAGCATCTTTATCAACAGTCAACCATGCATAATTGCAAGGCATATCAATCATTTCTGAAACAGATTTCATGAATGCATTACTTCTTGATTTAACTGTAATCACGTCACCCGGTTTAACTGAATATGAAGGAATATCTACTTTCTTTCCGTTAACAAGAACATGTCCGTGATTTACAATCTGTCTTGACTGTTTTCTTGTAATACCTAAACCTGCACGGAAGATGATGTTATCCAGTCTTGATTCTAATAACTGTAAAAGAATAGTACCTGTTACACCTTTTCTTCTTGCTGCTTCGGTATAATATTTAGCAAATTGTTTTTCGCTTACTAAATAAGTAAATCTGATTTTTTGTTTTTCAGCCAAGTGCAACGCATATTCAGAAAGTTTCTTTCTTACTGCACCGTGTTGCCCTGAAGCTGTTTGTCTCATTGATGTAGTTAGTTTTCTGTTTGACAAATCACTAACTTTTTTGTTTCTAAATAATTTATTAGAAGGTCCTGTATATCTAGCCATTTTAAATATTCTCCTTTTTCTTGTGGCAGGGCATCTATGGTTTACGATTTGGCTGTTTCGCAAGCCCCTGCCGATTTATTGTTCTTATTATATTGTAACCGCCTGTCAAATCAAAGATTTGTCCGTTCGTTTCGCTTACTTCACTCTGCGCAAAATTCACTATACTCTACGTTTTTTAGGCGGACGGCATCCGTTGTGAGGAATAGGGGTTACGTCTCTGATTAACGTAATTTCTAATCCTGCTTGTTGGATAGCTCTGATTGCGGTTTCTCTGCCTGAACCCGGTCCTTTGATGTAAACTTCAACCTTTTTCATACCTTGGTCGATTGATTTTTTAGCTACTAATTCAGCTGCAGATTGTGCTGCGAACGGAGTACCTTTTCTTGCACCTTTAAATCCGCTTGCACCTGCTGTAGCCCAAGCAATAGCATTACCTTGAGTATCAGTAGAAGTTACTATTGTATTGTTAAATGTAGATTGAATGTGTACAATCCCTTGCAATACATTTTTCTTTTCTTTTTTCTTTGTTTTTACTGGTCTTGCCATTTTCTATTTCCTTTATATTTGTACTTTATTTTAATTATCCTATTTTTTGTTCGGAATTTACACTCACTTCACTCTGCGTAAAATCCGCTTCTTGGATTATTACCTTACCCTGCGCTGCCATTCGTTTCGTTATCACTGCCACTCATTTAGCTTCGGGCTTCTTCGAGTTTCGTTCGCTTCGCTCACTTCACTCTGCGTAAAATCCGTTTCTTGGATTTTCTTTTCGCTCAATCCGCCTCGACTTCTAACCTTCGGTTTTGTCGTCTCGGTGATTTCGCTTACCGGACTTTGTCAGTCCGAAAATCCGCTACATAGTTTTCTTCTTAGTAATTGCTAAACCTTTTTTACCTCTGCGAGTTCTTGCATTTGTCTTTGTTCTTTGACCGCGAGCAGGAAGGTTTCTCTTATGTCTTAAACCTCTGTATGAACCGATTTCTTGAAGACGTTTAATATTCATAGAAACTTCACGTCTCAAGTCACCTTCAATGTGGTAATTAGAAAGTTCGTTACGAAGGTTTTTAATATCTTCTTCTGTTAAATCGTCTGTTCTCAAATCAGGTGAAATACCTGTTGCAGCTAAGATTTTCTTAGCTCTGGTTGGGCCTATACCATAAATATAGGTTAAAGCGACTTCCATTCTTTTGTTTCTCGGTAAGTCTACGCCTACTAATCTTGCCATTTTTAATTTTCTCCTTTTCTTTGGCTTTTCGGGTTTTACGCTTTTAATCCTGCAAAATCCGCTTTGGGATTATTACTTTACCATGCGCTGTCATTTGTTAAGCTTTGGGGGATTTCGAGATTCGGACTTCGTCTTCACTCTGCGCAAAATCCATGTTGTTAGATTTTTTTGGGTATGAGGGATAAATACTTCCTCACCAGTTACCGTTTGTCCCGTAACTTCGGACTTGTAATTTTACGATAAGAGCCATGACTTTGAGTCCATTACATTAATTTAACTTATCTCAATGGGTTTTGAACTTGTCGTCTTTGCGTCTTAACGTCTTTGCAGAAATTACCCTTGACGTTGTTTGTGTTTAGGGTTTTCGCAAATTACGGCAATTCTGCCTTTTCTTTTGATACATTTGCATTTGTCGCAAATTTTCTTTACTGATGATCTTACTTTCATTGTTTTTTCCTTTATATTTTATTTGTGAGATGTGTTTTTACTAATCGTTAGGCCGTTATACCTTTACGTATGTTACGTTCAAATTTATTTTAATCTGAATGTAATTCTGCCTCTTGATAGGTCATATGGTGTCATTTCAACTTTTACTCGGTCGCCCGGCAAAATTCTTATGAAATTTTTTCTAATCTTTCCTGAAATATGAGCCAATATTTCATGGTCATTTTCCAGTTTTACTCTGAACATTGCATTTGGCATGGATTCTATAATCGTGCCTTCTATTTCAATAACGTCTTTTGACATATATTCCTCATTTTCGGCTTGTCTTTATGGTACACAAACCCACCATTTCTACGGGTTTTGTCCCATTTTTCACATGTGCATAGTACACCCATTCAAGTGTCTTTTTTAATAATACTTGCAAAATATTTGAATGCAAGCAGTACTATTGTGTTTTCATGCAAAATATTTATATATTTTATTTGATTGTTTTTTTATTATTGCCAATCTTTCAATATATACTTGTTTGACATAAATGCAACTTTATTAATACTTTTAGTCGCTATTGTAAATTTTTCTTAATATTTCTAATTATTTTATTTTTATAAAAACATATACTCTCAATAAATAAATTGTAAACTTTTTTTACAAGAATATTACATTTTGAAATTTTGGATGCGGAAAAAACTTTATTTAAATATAAAGAAGAGGAGTATCAACAATGTCCATGAAGATTAACGGTATTGAAGATGAAAATGATTTAAAAAGAGCACAGGCCGCAGCCCAAGCCGGCGGAAGTTCTATTCCGAATTATCATGATTGGGCTAATGTTATGAAAGACTTAGAATTGGCTGGGGTCGAATCTACCGGTTCTTATGACGGAGATAAAGCTTTAAGAGATGAAATAGAAAAACAAATTGACAAATTTCTTGAAGAAGCACAAGAAGCCCAAAAAGCGCAACAGGCAAGAGAGCAAACCCAACAAGTAAGAGAAACTTCAGAATCAGACAAAGAGCAGGAGATAAAAGCTAACCTTGCCAACGCAACAAGCTCGATGATTATGGCCGACTATATGAAGTATTACCATCTTATGAGCTAAATTTACCAGATTAAATTCAAACAAGCACCGGCATATCCGCCTTTTACCGCTATTGCATCACCTTCCAGCGGGATATTTTGCCCTGCTTCACCGCGCATAAATGACATTAACGGATTACTGTTCATCATGGGAATATATTTACCCAATCCCTCCGGTCTGATACCTGATATAGGATTTGAAACAGGCTTCGTCAACACAGAACCGAATTTTGGCACATATTGGCTCGACTGAGGCTTTACAACTTTTTGCATACCAATAGCAGCGAATTCATCTTTTTTACGGGTAATTTCAGAAACTCCCGAAACAGAAAAAGAAAAACGGGCAGCTGGATTTGAAGGCTGCCCTTTGTTTACCCCTTTGCTAAAATCAATAGCCGAAGATATGGTTCGTGAAGAATCGTGATAGTGACCTAAATTAAAACTAATTGCCATGTAGTAATATACTCATTAATACCTAGACTGCATATCCCTTATACTTCATTATAACTCTTCTCATAACATATTTAAAGTGTTTTTGAGATAAATGTAATATATATTAACAATATACGTTAAATATATTACATACTCATAATTTAACAATTATTTTTATGATATAATTAATTTACGGAGGTAGTGTGTATGCTTAGAGGACCTTTTTTAGACAGAAATTGGATGGGACAAAACCCTGATTACGACAGCGCATCTATCGTTATGCTTGGGTTACCGTTTGACGGTACGGTATCATACAGACCCGGCTCGAGATTTGCACCCGAACAAATCAGATTAGCAAGTTGGGGATTAGAAGAATATTCACCAAAATTCGACAAATTTTTAGAGGATGTAAATTTCCATGATGCGGGAGATTTGGAGTTTCCTCTCGGTAACACCTACAAAAGTCTTGATTTAATTAGAGAAAATGTTGAAGATATTTATAAAGACGGCAAAAGAGTTTTTGGAATTGGCGGAGAACACCTTGTAACTTTACCCGAAATAGAGGCTGTCTCAAAATTTTACAATAATTTGGCGATAGTACATTTTGATGCGCATACCGACTTAAGAGAAGAATACCTTGGAGAAGAAATGTCACACTCTGCGGTTATTCGTCACGCATCAAAGATTATCGGGGCCGAAAATATTAAGCAAATTGGTATACGTTCCGGAATGAAAGAAGAATGGGAATTTATGAAAAAGCATAATACATTAGCGCATAAATATTCCGACCTTGATGCTTTAAAAAATAAAAAAATATCTGTGACTGCTGATTTAGATGTACTTGATACCTCAATCATGCCGGGAACAGGTACTCCGGAAGTCGGAGGATTAGAGTTTAACGAGCTTGTAGGTTGGTTTGAATATTTGAAAAACTTTGATATTGTCGGGGCAGACGTGGTTGAACTTGCACCGGATTATGATGCATCAGGGGCATCCACAGCCGTTGCAACAAAGGTCATCAGAGAATTATTAATGATAATGTAGGGGTTGAAATGCTAAACATTAGAATACAATTTTTAAAAGATGAGATAAATAAACATAATTATAATTACTATGTAAACGACAATCCTACGATTAGCGATTATGAGTATGATAAATTGTTTGCGGAATTAAAACAACTTGAAGCGGAGCACCCTGAACTTATTACACCTGACAGCCCTACCCAAAGGGTAGGTTCGGTCAGTGAAAAGTTTTTGCCGTTTACCCACACTCATCGGCTGTACAGTCTTGATAATACCTATAATTACGAAGACTTAAAGAGCTGGTACGAAAAGATAACAAAAGAATACGGAAACGACGTTGAACTTGTTTGCGAATTAAAAATTGACGGTTTAGCAATTGCGCTGACGTATGAAAACGGTATTTTTACCCGTGGAGTTACCAGAGGCGACGGTATTACAGGGGAAGAAATAACCAGAAATTTAAAAACGATTAAAGCAATTCCTCTAAAATTAAAAGACAATGTAACCCTTGACGTGAGGGGCGAAATTTACATGCCAAAATCTTCGTTCGAAAAACTTAATGCAGAAAACCTTGATAACGGGGAGAAACTCTTTGCAAACCCAAGAAATGCCGCAGCTGGCTCATTAAGACAGCTCGACAGCACAATTACGGCTAAAAGAGATTTGTCAATGTTTACCTATACTCTTGTAACAGACGGATTAAAAGAACCGCCCAAAACGCACTATGACAGTATTATGTACATGAAAGAACAAGGGTTTAAGGTCAATCCGAATATCAGACTTTGCAAAAATGCCGATGAAGCAATTGCATACTGTAAAGAATGGGAAAATAAACGATTTGACTTGGATTATGCAACCGACGGAGTTGTAATCAAAGTAAATAAAGTTGCTATACAAGAAGATTTAGGGTTTACATCCCGCGCTCCTAAATGGGCAACGGCATTTAAATTTCCGCCTGAAGAAATTTCAACGGTAGTAGAAAGTATTGAACTTGGGGTAGGGAAAACAGGAGCTATTACCCCTGTTGCAAATTTTAAGCCTGTACAACTTGCAGGCAGCACAGTGTCCAGAGCGACTTTACACAATTTTGACGAAATAAAAAGACTTGATATAAGAATTGGTGATACTGTTTTGATTAAAAAAGCAGCAGAAATTATTCCAAAAGTAATAAAAGTCGTAGAAACTCCAAATCATGACCAAAGACCGATTTATACTCCGCCGACAGTCTGCCCTGTTTGCGGACATCCTCTTACAACGCTAGAGGGAGAAGTTAACTTATATTGTCCAAATCCTGATTGCGCCGGACAGATTAAAGCAAAAATTGAATTTTGGGCATCAAAAGATGCTATGGATATTGATTCTCTCGGCCCGTCAATTATTGAACAGCTTTATGACAGAAACATGGTAAAAACGCCCGCAGATTTGTACAAATTAACAATAGAGGATTTTATGAAGCTGGATTTAATCAAAGAAAAATCCGCTACAAATCTTTATAACGCAATTCAACAGAGTAAAACCAGACCGTTAAAAAGGTTCATTACAGCCTTAAATATTAAAAACATCGGAAAAGAAACAGCAGATATTTTAGCAAGAGCCTTCGGAACAATAGAAAATCTTACAGATGCTGATTATGAGAAACTAAAAGAGTTGAACGGTATTGGCGAGCTGACGGCAAAGGAAATTGAAAGATTTTTCCGAGATAAAAAAAATATTTTGTTATTAGATGAATTGAAAAATTTGGGAGTAAACCCCGAACCCGCAGAACAGGCAAAGTCTTCTAAACTGCAAGGTAAAACCTTTGTATTGACAGGAACTCTCCAAAACATGACAAGAAATCAAGCAAGTGATATAATAAAATTACATGGGGGACAAACCTCATCTTCAGTTTCTAAAAACACTTCATACGTGCTTGCCGGAGAAAATGCCGGTTCAAAATTAACAAAAGCTGAAACATTAGGTATAAAAATATTGACAGAAAATGATTTTCTTGAAATGATACAAGAGGAAGAATAAGAGGTTAGTAATGAAAAAAGGACCTAAGGTAATTCAAATATGCGGACTCAAAGGAATTGTTATGACGGCATTTATCGGCATTTGTCTTTTTGCCGGATTTGTAATTTTCCCCGCTAAAGTAGCGGCGCATCTTTGGAATTATGTCGGCTCAACATACGTTACTCTGCCTCAAATTAATACTTTGCAGGGCGGTTTATTATGGGCAATGATAGCGCTTGCCTTTTATTTAATAAATAATAAATCTTTTGCTGTATCATTCGGGCAACCAATGGAATTAAGCGATGAAGAGATGCGTGTTCTTATGGACAGAATAAGGATGCAAAAACAAGCCCAAAAGCTTAATGCTATGATTTTAAAATCAAATGCCATAAAAATATTAAAGAAGGATATTGATATT
>ODAI012659980.1_pt1 | contig 11106 bp, 8 predicted proteins | sample 1539321 | NCBI WGS metagenome assembly ODAI01 (sample SAMN02144231, study PRJEB22623) | gut metagenome | biome: sheep rumen | host: Ovis aries | place: New Zealand | reverse complement strand
GAACCGTATTATGATAGGGCTTCGCCCTATGACCTGACCAGGGCTTACGCCGCCCTGGACCGGCGCCAGCGTGACGCTGGACCCAGTACCGCTCCGCGGAACTTGAAAAGATACATCACAGGACGATAGATTTGTATTTACAGAGAATAACAAACCGAGGTGCTGCACCCGTCCATAGAAGAGTGTCACCCACGGATTCGCAGCGGCGCGTCCGCCGCAAATCCCGATTTATTGTATTAATATCAACCAAACAAAATGATATATCATAATAAAATTTTATCATATTACATAAAAAATGTCAATAGATGCAGAGAACAAACGGTATCAACATATCAGTCGGCAGAAAAACAGCAGTGTACATTTCGCACACTGCTGTATCTGTTATTCTGTAATATCGTTCTCGTCGAAGATATCGCCGCACTCGGGGCAGAACTTCGGGGGCTTTTCGGGATCCGGAGGAACCCAGCCGCACTTATCGCATTTATACTTCTTCGGAGCCTCAGGCTTGGGCTTTCCGCACTCAGAGCAGAACTTCTTTGTGTTCTGAGCGCCGCACTCGCAGGTCCATGTGAGTGGCTCTACCTTGGGTTTGTCTTCGCCCTTCTTTGCACCGCACTCAGAGCAGAATTTCGCAGTGTTTTCAGCGCCGCAGTTTGAGCATACCCATTTTTCGGGATCCGCAGGCTTGGGCTTTCCGCATTCGGAGCAGAACTTCTTTGTGTTCTGAGCGCCGCATACGCAGGTCCATGTATCAGCTGCCGGAGCCGCCGGAGCTGCATTCTGCTGTGGAGCTTGCTGCTGAGGCTGCTGGGTGTTGTAAGAACCCATAAGGTTTGCACCCATATTCATCATCTGACCCATACCCATAACGCCCATCATTCCGCCGCCGGAGCCTGTGTTTGAACCCATAGCTTCGATGCCGTTCGCGATGCTCTTGTTCATCATTGCCTTCTGTACACGGTCATCAAGCTGAGTATCCGCTTCGAGACGTGCGCCGAGACGCTTCTTTGAATCCTCGGAAAGTGTTACCGGTCCTCTGAACGCAACGCGCTTGATAGTGAAGCCTCTCTCTGTCCAATCGACAGCATTTCTCGAAGCTTCCTGCGCAAGCTGTGTAAGATGAGTCTGGATCTTTGCATACATTACGCCCTGATCTGAAAGTGCTGAAAGACCGCCAAGAAGAGCCTGTATGAATTCACCCTTGTACTGATCCTTGCCGAAGATATCCTGCGCCATTACGTCACCGGCATCTACACCCTTCGGGCATACCTCGGTATAGAATCTTACCGCTGCTTCTGCATCGGGGATCTGTATTGAGAATGAACCGTAGCATTTCAGTTCGATAGATGTATTATAATACGGATCGAAGTAAGGCATAGGCTCACTTGTTCCGAACAGCAGATCGGGTATTTCCTGAAGGTTAATATATACGACCTTCTGTTCTGCTGCAGGGGTACCGCCGTAGGTGAAACGGCTGAGCAGGTCTTTGAGAGAATCCTTGATATTGCCCGCAAAAATAGACGGAGCAGTCGAGTTATCAAGAATATATCGTCCGGGTTCAGTAACTATGTTTGTGATCTTACCGTTATCAATGGTAAGCATACAGGTACCGGTCTCAACCATGATAGCGGAGCCGTTGCTGATGTAGTTATCCGTTCCCTTGGTGTTGCTGGATCTTGACGAACCTTCGTTCATCTTGGTGCCGACCTTGAGCAGAGTCTTGTTGTTGATAGAAGCACAGTGTATGGTTTCCTTCCAGGTATCGCCGAGAGTTCCGCCGAGTGCGCCTATCGCAGCTTTGATAAGTCCCATTGGTTATCATTTCCTTTCATTTATAAAAATATTTATTCATTTCTTTCAGGAAATACCGCATAAATACACACGCTCTTTATGCGGTATTTCCTTTATCTGATAAAATTATAATCCGACACAAGCCAGCTTTTATAGACCTGTTCGGTAATACCTGTTCCGCAGAACTTGCACACTATCTTTCCACCTACCGCATACACGGGAGCGCCGCAGTTCGGGCAGTTGTGCGAATACGTGAGAGATGTAGCATTTTCGGCAAAATCCCTGCCGTAGCTGAGTGTGATGCTTCCTGCCATCTGTGTGGGATTTTCGGGCTTGTTATGCTTACCGTCCTCGAAATAGTGACAGCACTGAAACGAGATCTCAAATTTCGCTGTGGCAGTCTCGCTTGTGCTTCTGTAATCTGCGATAGCAGTCCTGTGGATCCTGATCTCGTCGTAATGCTCAACGACGTTTCTGCTGTTATTGTCGCAAATTATATTATACACTTTTTCTTTTACGGTATCGGTGGCATTCTCGATCTTAGCGGTATTTCCGCTTTCTATCGCGGTCATTATCGAGACTAAAGCCGTACTTGCCATTTCGAGGAATCTCTCATACGTCATATCCGGAAAGTCTCTCATCAGGCGCGGTTTATACACAGCGGAAACATTTGAGATCGGTTTCGGTGTGCTCACCTCGTCCTTCAGACCTTTTCCGATATAATCGGCGGTCTGTTTAAGGTTCATATTCAGGTATTTTTTTGTGGCTCTGCCGAGCCTCCACCTGATGTACAGAACCAGACCGGCGATCGTAAGAAGGATAATGACGATTATTATAAGTGTTACAAGTATCGGACTCATTACTGCTGAGCGGAGCCGCCGTTATTGCCCGTATTATCGGAATTGTTGTTCGTATTTCCGCTGTTCGGGACTTTTATTCCCTCGTCCTTTGTATCGTCACGTACTACTGTTATCTCGCTCATTACCCAGCTGTAAAGACCGGTGGTAACGGTAGAGCCGCAGTATGCGCACTTTCCTGTGCTGGAGATCTCAAGCGGAGCGCCGCAGTTCGGGCAGGTGTGACCGTTCATATTGTTGTCTTCGGCGCCTATGGTCTTTGTACCGACTGAGCGCATCAGTTTGATAAGGTGACGGAAATCCCAGCGGGTATTCTTGTCGCCTCTGATGATTTCTCCGGTATTGTCATCTGTCTGATAGTCGATGCAGCGTGCATTCAGATAGACCGTGAGGTACTCATACTCATTGTCGCGCACATAGCTTGTAAGGTATGATGTGTTCACGTTGATGCTCTCATAGTGATAAGTTACGTGCTGATCTATCTTTGACTGTATCTGTCTTGCTGTCGTATTGTAAAGATTTGAGTGGAGAACAGGCTGGATAAGTGTTACATCACGCTTGTTCCATGCGTTGAGGTAATCCATATAGACTTCTTTTACAAAAGCGTTTATGTCGCCGGCGGTAAAGTTGGGATCGTCCTGTTTTATAATGGATTCTATCTGTGCTGTTCTGTCGGGAACAACGACATTTCTGCCCTGACCGCCGCCTACTGCCGAACGGACTCCGCCGCCCTGTGGATTACCGCCGTTGCCGCCCTTGTTTTTGGAGGAAATTATTGCAATTATGATGATAGCAATAACAACAACAGGGATCACCCAGCCCAGGGGACCTCCGCCGCCTCCGCCGCTGCCGTCGTTCGTATAACCGCTGTATCCCGAACTCGAATCACGGTCATCGTCATAGTCATTGCTGCCGAAGTCGAAACTGCTGTAGTCGTTATAGTCATAATCGTTGAAATCTGCATGAGCCGCAAACGAGAATATCATCAATGCAGACATAATTACAGCGAGAATGAGAGAAATTTTCTTTTTCATAATGTTCCTCCGAGTATGTATCATGAATAATACACCTTTATAATAATAACATCATTCTTCTCAAAAGTCAAGAGGATTTTTATTTGTTCTGTGCATTATCAGTATGAGATACTCCGGGCGCCGTTTTTCATGTTTATCAGACGGGATAACTTTTTTAGTAACTGTTGACAAATCGCAGCCGAAGTATTATAATAAATTTAGTAACTGTTATACTATGGCAGAACAGAAAGGACTTGATACTTATGGCTTATATTTTAGGTGTTGACATCGGGACATCCGGTACCAAAACAGTGCTTTTCGATGAGCAGGGAAATGCCCTCTCCTCGGCTACATACGAATATCCTCTTTACACTCCGCAGAACGGCTATGCCGAGCAGGATCCGGAGGACTGGTGGAGAGCTGTAGTCAGCGGTATCTCCGATGTTATCGCGGAAAGCGGAGTTCCTTCCGCTGAAATAAAGGGCATAGGACTTTCCGGACAGATGCACGGGCTCGTAATGCTCGATGCCGACGGAAAAGTGATACGCAAAAGCATAATCTGGTGCGATCAGAGAACTTCTAAGGAAGTCATTGAGATCACCGAAAAGGTCGGACACGAAAAGCTCGTCGAGATCACCGCAAATCCCGCTATCACAGGATTCACAGCCGCGAAGATAATGTGGGTGAAGAACAACGAGCCGAAGAATTATGAGCGCTGCCGCCATATCCTTCTTCCGAAAGACTATATAAGATATATGCTGACCGGCGAGTTTGCAACAGAAGTTTCGGACGCGTCCGGAATGCAGCTCCTCGATATCCCGAAGCGGCAGTGGTCTGATGAAGTGCTTGAAAAGCTCGGTATCGACAAGTCGCTGCTCGCAGAAGTATATGAAAGCCCCGAGATCACCGGTAAAGTAACAAAGAAAGTCGCTGAAATGACAGGGCTTGCAGAGGGAACTCCGGTAGTCGGCGGTGCCGGTGACAACGCTGCTGCGGCTGTGGGAACAGGAGTCGTAGAAGACGGAACAGCGTTCACAACGATAGGTTCGAGCGGTGTCGTATTTGCGCATACCTCCGAGATCTCCATAGACAAGAAGGGCAGGGTGCATACTTTCTGCTGCGCTGTACCGGGCTGCTGGCACGTAATGGGCGTTACGCAGAGTGCCGGACTCTCGCTGAAGTGGTTCAGGGACAATCTCTGCTGGAGTGAAATGGAGACTGCAATAAATATGGGTGTAGATCCGTATTACCTTACCGATAAGGCGGCTATGGAAGTTCCTATCGGTGCGAACAGACTCCTTTATATGCCGTATCTGAACGGTGAGCGCACACCTCATCTTGACCCGAATGCAAGAGGCGCGTTCATAGGGCTGTCAACTATGCACAAAAAGAAGGACATGATAAGAGCCGTCATGGAAGGAGTTTCATATTCTCTGCGCGACTGTATCGAGGTAATGAGAGAGATGCGTATAAACGTAAGCGATATGATGGCGTGCGGAGGCGGCGGAACTTCTCCTCTGTGGAGACAGATGCTTGCAGACCTTTACGGGTGTCCTGTGAAGACCACACAGAACAAGGAGGGTCCGGCTCTCGGAGTCGCACTTCTTGCGGCTGTCGGAACAGGTATCTATTCGAGCGTTCCCGAAGCCTGCAAAGCGGTTATCAAGGAGGACAAGATACAGCAGCCTGTTGCTGAGAACAGTGAGAAATACGAAAAGGTATATGAACTTTACAAAAAGCTGTATCCGAGAATGAAACAGACATTTGCGGAACTTGCGGAACTGTGATGTTCATATCACTTCAAACTGTGAAAGGAAGTGAATGCAATGAGATTCAGAGAACTTGACAAAGAATGGCAGAGAGTGTTTGAGCTGAGCTGGCAGTCCTACTGTGAGGGAAATCTTCCGATCGGCGCGATCATCACCGATGATGACGGAAATATCCTGTCGGTAGGAAGAAATCATTATATCACCACAAAGAGATTTCCGAACTGCAAGGTCGATCATGCCGAGACTGAGTGCATACAGCAGCTCGATATACAGAAATTCCCCGATCTTAAAAGCTACACGCTCTATACGTCTATGGAGCCATGCCCTATGTGTATAGGCACTATAATCATGAGCAATCTCAAACGTGTACGTGTCGCAGCCCGTGACGCATGGGCGGGTGCTTCGGATATCTGCATAAAAAATGCCTACGCTAACAAGAAGGCGGTTGAGGTCGTGTTTGCTGACGATTTTCTTGCGAATATGCAGATCGCGTGGCAGGGTTCTGTCGAGCTGAAGCGAAACGGTTCTGACTGCGAGGTCTATAAGAGCTTCATGGAGATGTACCCTGTAGGTGCATCGGCTGCTTACAAGCTTTACAGCGAGGGTATTGCCGATAAATTCATAGATGATCGTGCGACAGCTGAGCAGATGTTCGACCGGACGGCAGAGATACTTGAGGAAATACATGAATAGTTTCACGTTAAAAGCAGTAAGGTGTGAGTTCTTTCACACCTTGCTTGCTTTTTGCACAAAAAAAGATATCCGCGGACAGACGTATTGTGCATCTGGACGAAAATCCGCAGATGATCCGGATTTATAGAAATATTATGCAACCAAACAGTACCTCACAGCGTTTATATATATGGAAAAGGAAATGTGACGGCTGACAGTCACATCGGAAGAAGGTGAGAAATTGGCATTTATCGAAGTAAAAAATCTGAAAAAGGTATATAAGCTCGGAAACGAAAAAGTATATGCGCTCAGAAAGATAGATCTTGAAATAAAAAAAGGCGAGATCTGCTGCATACTCGGAACATCAGGATCCGGAAAATCTACGCTGCTGAATATGCTTGCCGGTCTTGAAAAGCCCACAAAAGGCGATATATTCATAAACGGAACCAATATCGCAAAGCTTTCTGAAAAAAAGCTTGCAAGATTCAGACAGGAAAATACCGGATTTGTTTTCCAGTCCTATAACCTTATAAATCAGTATAATGCTATTGAAAATGTCGGAATGCCGCTGATGTTCAAAGGGACGAACAGGGTAAAGCGGGATAAGGAATCCGCAAAAATGCTCAGACTTGTCGGGCTTGGTGACCGTATGAAGCATCGCCCGAATCAGATGTCCGGAGGACAGCAGCAGCGTGTCGGTATCGCAAGAGCTTTTGTAGCAAAACCGAATGTGGTGTTTGCCGATGAGCCTACCGGAAATCTCGATACCAGGACCACCGATGATGTAATGCGTCTTATGGTGAAGATGTGCAGGAAATACGGGATCACGCTCGTGCTCGTAACACATGATCTCGAGATCGCGGATTATGCCGACAGGATAGTGCATATCATCGACGGCGAGATCACAGGGATCGAAGATCATGTATCTGCTTATGTGCCGGAAGACGACACCGGTGATACCCCGTCGGAAAAGGAAAAAATCGAAATCGGACAGAACAGAGAGGATAAGACAAATGAACCTTTATAAAAGATTATTGGCAGGTCTGCTTGCGGCAGCTATAACGGCATTCTCGTGCGCTCCGGCAGTATATGCCGAATATGATGAAAACGATACGGAGATCACAGAAGATCCTGAGGATCAGATACCTGTGCTCAGTATGAGTAAAAAGAGCTATACAATGCACGCAGGGCAGAAAGTATTTTTCCCGGTGGAGTTTTCTTACAAGAAAACAGGGAAGTTCGGTATGATAAAAATAAAGGCTTCCTGCGCATCAGATGAGATCATAGTAGATGATACCGTAAAGACTGTCACAAGCATTGAACAGTATGTTACGGTAAATGTTGAAGCACCTGTTTCTGCCGCTGCCGGAAAATACGGCATAGATATAGAAGCAGAGATATATGGTGATGACGACGAAGTCATCAGCACACAGCATTTTACCGTTGAGATGATCGTAAAGAGCGATCTCGATATCACGGCGGTCACCATAGATTCATACAAAACCAGCAAGTCTGTGATAAAGCCCGGAGATCACTTTGATCTTACCGTTACTCTCAAAAATACTTCCGGAGCTGATATAAAGGAAGCAGAGCTTGAGCTTACGGGGCTTGATCCGACAAAGTTTATTCTTGACAGCGGATTTTCAAAGCAGTATGTCGATATCCCGAACGGAAGGACAGGAAATGTCAGATTCTCACTGATCGCTCAGAGCGGCATTGCCTATGTTCGTGAAAGCATCGGACTCTCACTTTCTTATGCGATAGATAAGAAAAAAGCCGACACATACCGCGAGGTCAGCACCACGGTACTTCTCACCTGCGAGCCTGACTCCGCAAGCGCTCAATACGGAGATCACGACCTTGTAATGAAGGATTATTCGATCAGCAGCAGTGCTGTCAAAGACGGCACCAAATTTGATCTGACGCTTGAAATGAAGAATAACAGTGCTGTTGATATATCATCGGCGCGTGTTTCCGTTAATCCGGACGGAAGCAAATTCTCGCTGGAGAGCGGACTCGGCTACAGCGACTTTGATATAAAGGCAGGTCAGACAAAGAAGATCACTTTCAGACTTATAGGCGGTCCCGGGATATCTTCTATAAGAGAAAGCATACCGGTCCAGATAGATTTCGGCACCAATTCTTCGACCGTATATGCGGCTGTTACCTGCGCTCCTGCTGCTGAAAAGCAGGACGAGAGCATCGGAAAGTATGATCTCGAAGTAACCGGATATAACATAAGTGTTGATACTGTGGCGGAAAACACTGTATTTACGCTGACCGTGAATGTCAAGAACACAGGAAACAAAAAAATAGAGAAGGCACGTCTGAATGTTCAGAATCTTGACGGTACGAAATTTGCAATAGACAAGGGACTTACATACAGTGTATTTGATATTGCGGCCGGCGAATCGAGATCCATTTCTTTTGATCTTATCGGCTGCTCGGGCATATCATCTGTACGTGAGGTGATACCGATAGAGCTTGAGTACGGAGCAAACAATGTTCCGGTATATGCTACAGTAAAGTGTCTGCCAAAGGAGGGTACAGGCTCCGACGATGACGGGAAGACGGTATTTGCTCCGAATATAATCATAGAGAGCTATGAGTTCGGCGGTGCCTATGTTACAGCCGGAACACAGTTCCCGCTCTCGCTTGTTATCAAGAATGTTTCATCGAGCGCTGTTATAGAGAATCTTAAAGTCACAATAAGCGGAAGCGCTTCTGTTATCGACGGCAGCATGGCATTTTCGCCCGCGAATTCGTCAAATTCATTCTTTTTTGAGAAGTTAGATACAAAGCAGACCGAGACAATAAATATGGATCTGCTCGCAAAATCTGACGCAGTTCCGAACAGCTATCCCGTTGAGATAGCGTTCTCATACGAGTATTCGGTCGGAAAGCAGCGTTTTCAGGCAAACGGAAATGTCGAGACGATCACGATACCTCTCCGTCAGGAAGACCGTCTTGTGGTGAACGAACCGGAGATCCCGAACTGGGGAGTTTCTGTAGGTGAAATGATAACTATAAACACCAGCCTTGTAAATAAGGGCAAGAGCGCGGTGTACAATGTTACCGCAACGGTAGAAGGCGACGGTTTCAGCTCAGAGACACCTTCATACTATATCGGCAACATAAACAGCGGCAGTGAGGAGTATTATGACGCAAAGCTCACACCGTTCATGGACGGTGATATAAGCGGTCAGCTTGTATTCACCTATGAGGACGCGAACGGCGAGGCTAAGGAAAAGCGCATTCCGTTTACTTTCACAGCGATGAGTTTCAGTTATGATGAAGGTAATTTCGGTATTGACGACGGTTTCGGTATCGACGGCGGAATGGACATGATGCCCGAAGAGCAGGCAGACTACACATGGGTATGGTTCGTTGTCGGCGGCGGAGTTATTCTGATAGCCGGTGTTATCGTACTGATAGTTGTATTGCACAAGAGAAAGAAAAAAGCAGAATTAGAGGACGACGATGAAGATAACTGATATGCTTGTGATGTGTCTTCGCAATCTGTGGAGACGAAAGGGAAGGACTCTTCTCACGGTTATAGGCGTTGTTATCGGATCCTGCGCGGTGATCGTAATGATCTCTCTCGGACTCGGAATGAGTCAGGCGATGGACGGAATGCTTGCTTCATGGGGAGATCTTACCGCGGTCACGATCTATAACGGCGGGGGCGGAATGATGTACTACGAAGGCGCTTCCGGCAGCCCCGATACCGAAAAGCCAAAACTGAATGATGAAGCGCTCGAAATGCTCAGAAACATAGATCATGTTTCGTATATAGTACCCAAGATGCAGGTCAGCGGCGATATGATAACGATAGTTGCCGGCAAGAATGACAGGTACAGGATGCAGTGGGCGGATGTCATAGGTATAGATTTTTCGCTTATCGACAAAATGGGATATGCCGCAGAAGAAGGCGAGCTTCCGAATGAGCACAACAAGGACAGCTCGATCGTATTCGGAAATGAGGTAGCCTATCAGTTCATGGATACCAAGAAGCATGGTCAGTCGGCATATACCTATAAGCAGATGCTTCCGGACGGCAGCTATTCAAAACCGTTCGTTGAGCCGGTCGGTGAAACGATAAAGATAGGTATAAACAATTCAAAAAAGCAGAATGAAGACGGTACATACCAGTACGGCGGAAGGGGCTACGAATATAAGCTTACGGGAACCGCCGTTCTGGCGCAGGACGTTCAGTACGAAACTCCTTGGAGCATATTTGTTGACATAAATACTGCGAAAAAGATGATCGAGGATTATAACCGTCTTAACAGTATAAAGAATGCAAAGACTCCCGAATACACGCAGGTGAAGATCGTTGTCGATGATCTGAACAATGTCGATCATGTGCAGGAAGCGGTCGAGGAGCTCGGATTCAATGCTTCGAGCATGGCTCAGACCCGAAAGGAGATGCAGGGACATCTCGGTATCATACAGCTCGTACTCGGAGGACTTGCGGCGATAAGTCTGCTTGTAGCGGCAATAAGCATTACCAATACAATGATAATGTCAATATATGAACGCACACGCGAGATCGGTATAATGAAGGTGCTTGGCTGCTTTATCGGAAATATCCGCATAATATTCCTCATGGAAGCCGGACTTATCGGACTTCTCGGCGGTATAATCGGCACGATCATCAGCTATACTATCTCGATAATAATGAACTCTCTCGGCGGTTCATTCGTTTCGGAATTTCTCGGCATCTATTCCGACGGAAGCAGTCCGATCAGCATAATTCCTCTCTGGCTGGTACTGCTTGCTCTGGCGTTTTCAACGGTCATCGGACTTATATCGGGTTTTTATCCCGCAAACCGCGCAGTACGTATAAGTGCGCTTGAAGCCATTAAGAACGAGTAAAGAAAGTCGCTTACGCTTGAGATCGGGGCTCTGCTTTGATTGCCTTATATGCGCGCGTCGTGCGCGCTCTTGGGCAATCAATCGCTGCATCATGCAGCGACCCCGTCCCCGGCAGGGTTCCGCCCT
>ODAI012987116.1_pt1 | contig 11107 bp, 9 predicted proteins | sample 1539321 | NCBI WGS metagenome assembly ODAI01 (sample SAMN02144231, study PRJEB22623) | gut metagenome | biome: sheep rumen | host: Ovis aries | place: New Zealand | reverse complement strand
GGTACACAGCAGAATAAGACGGTAATCAAGAGTACGTCAAAAGCAAATTCTGCAAAATCTCGCAACCTTGCAAGATATCATGGTTTAATCTCTTCTAATATTCAGTAACATTTCGTTAGGAATAAATACATCAGTTAATCCATATGATGCATTCACGAATACAAACTCCATATTTTCTTCGTGTCCGATATCCAAGAGTTCAAACGGGATTTGTAAATCTATTACCTTATGAAACGCGAATTGAATGGATTTTGAACTTTGCAATGCCCATAAATTATTTTGGATTGATTTTATCAATCTTACAAATCTAACTTCTCCTTGCATAACAGAAATTTGAATTTCGTTGTGGAATTTTTCTTTTGTTAGCGGTAAAATTTCTTCCGTTTTATTAATTAGTCTAACCGGAGATGTTGAGTGTTTTTTAGAAGAATTTCTTGTGTATACATATAATTGATAAGGTCTGTTAGCTCTTGTTTTATTTTCAAAAACGTAATTGTTTACATATAATCTCAAATAAAAATTATTTTTATCATATCCAAAACAAATTCTGTCAAAGAATTTATTTTCTTTTAAAACCGGCCCGTCCGGGATATCAATACAACCAGCATTTAGCCAAGAATCATCATCGTCTTCGCCATCAATTACAGGATTAATTTCTCCTTTTGGATATCTTGAAGGTTTTGTAACAAGCGAAAGCAGCGGGATATCAAGATAATCAGGGATATCCAATCCCAAATAAATATAGATATTTTTTAAATGTTCTCTAAACAAATAATCAAAAATATTATCCCGACCCGAATCATTAGGTTCTCCGTACCACCAGAACCAATCACTGCCTTCACATATGAATAATTCTTTTCTCGCATTTTCTATATACGGATTGTAAGGATTCTTTTTCACAAATTCACAAAAATCATCTCGCACATTTTTTAAATATTGCCATGCCAGATTTTTTGTAGGTTCATCAATCCATAATTTAAAATTACGATTAATCCAAGAACCCGATTTAATCTTTTTCAAGGGTTTGTGATTTTGTTCTTTATCCAAATAATCACTGATTAAAACTGTTTCAAGACTTTCATCCTCATCAATAAGCTTGTATAAGGTATGTAAAAATGTAAATCCGTCATTTGGATAATTTTCCCAACAATTTTCACCATCCATGGCAATTGTCAGGATATGATTTTCGTCAGGCGATGAAAGTAATTTACTTTGAATAACTTTTATACGTTCATACAAATCTTTTGCCGCCATCTCTGAATCAAAATTCGGATATTCAAAGCTAATCAAGTTAGAAAACATTGAATTTCTGAATATCATCTTTATCCCGTTTTTGTATTCATAAGACTTAACCAAATGATAAGGATCTTCCATATACCCTTTAAAATCACGTATAAATTCAAAATTTATTGAATCCGATAAAATACCTTCATCAGATATAGTCCAATCAACCCCAAGAGAATTAAACAACTCCAATTCTTTCGGACTTATACAATGTTCTGACGGCCAAATACCTCTCGGTCGTTTACCTATTAATTCTTCTACCCTATCCAGCGCCATAGTTGTTTGAACTTTTGCATCCAAATCCATCTTTAAATCGGCAGGCAAATTCTCTGTATTTGTAATATTTACTGAATTTATATCCAACAATATCGGTAATATCGGATGATAATAAGGACTTGTCGTTACTTCTATTTTACCTTTTTTAACATATTTTCTGAATGACGGAATAATTCTTCTTATAATGTCCCGCTGAAGTTCTATAATTTCCAATCTGTCTTTTAGAGTATAATTTTTCCCCTTTTTCAACAATTTTTTCAACACAGGATACTCATTTGCATAAGTCGGGTCAAACCATACCAAATTAAACAATGCCATTAAATCAGAATATTCCTGATCGGTAAAATCATTGGCATTGACTTCATCTCTGTATGACTGACGTTTTTGATACAGTCTGTCATATTCCGGATGAGTGTATATCATCGTATTATAATTGGCATCAAAGAAATTGTTTAATATAAACTCCTTATCTTCGGGTTTTAATTCCTCAACAGGAGTAATCGTAAGCCTTGAATGTAAGTCGTGAGCCCCTCTTTCACCATAATCAATAAATGCATCCAACAGTACGGGAACTATATTAATATTCAATTTTATGTTTTTAAAATTATCGACAATAGTTACCATATCAAGATAATCTTTTACGGCATGCAATCTTGACCAAGCCATTAAATAATCACCTTCCGGAGAAAGCTGGTATACCGGCTGATGCATATGCCAATAGAATGCGATTGATAATTTTTTGTTTTGACTCATCATAAGATTATCTTAACTCCGACTACAAATTAATTATATCATTGAAAAGAAAAAAATGTAAGAGGGATAAAAATAAAGAGGCACCTATACAAGGTGCCCCCTTTAATCGGAACCATTCCTCCGATTAATCCGCCCCGCCGCGTTCTGTTTAATGATGTTGTCATTCTCTCCCTGATACATAGGGAAGTCGCGGTATCGGAGCTATATATTCAATTTACATTTTTATAATACAAAATTTTTTATAGCATTACATTATACTTTACAGCTATTTTTATTTTGCATTATTACCCGTATTACTGATATATGTTTTAGTAATTACTAATTAACTGTATTGCTTCTATAATTTGATATTTAGGCAGCTCATGTAAAAGCCTGTTTGCCCCAGCCATTAATTTTGCAGCATCATCCATCTTACCTTGCGCTCTGCAAATATCTGCTATATGAATTTTTTTCTTTATTGCGTTTAAATAATCACCCTGTTCAATATCTTTAGCCGCACTAACAGTCAGCCTATATTTTCTCTGTTCAATTTCTGAGGGGTAAGGATCATTGCTGTTTTCATATGCACTTAAATCTTCTACACCATACCCACCGGTAAATTTTACATTAGGCATTTGCGACAAAACTTGAGTACCATATACGGGAAGTTTTTCTTCCGCAGGTGTAATCGTTTCAATAGATTGTTTTTTTATCGGAACAACATTGCTATGAGCTTGTACTGTCTTTACACACGCCAAATTTATCGGACTAATCATTTTCTCCCCTTTCAACTGAAAATAAAATATTAAACTCCTTACGTGTATAATAATCTAAAATATCGTTTCCGTCAAGTATCCGACTGACTTAATTTAACCACCTGTACAAAAACAATAACAATACTTTTATATTAAATTTGCGCCATGTAAATCCGTACCGCCCGTTTTAATAAGATTATACCTGTCTGCAAGTTTTTCTATGTGATGTGCTGTTCTGAATTTGATAAATCCTCTATGCCGTTTATAAGGATAGTATACTTCTAATCCGTCTAAACCAAAAGAAATCAACTTCTTTACAAATCTGTTCATACTTAAAGCCCAACAATTTGCAGGATGGGCAAGAACCGCAATTCCACCTGCATTATGTATTGCATCAATTAATTTTTTTATATTGCGTTTTGAAAAAATTCTGACAAAATCAGCTTCCGTTTCATTCTTATTTTTAGCACAAAATGCTTGAAGTTCTTTATTATTAACATCCACCCCATAACCTAAAAGATGCATAAAAACATACCCGCACCATACATCAAATTCTATCGCAGGTATAACTATATCTTCTTTTAAAATATCAGTTTGTAAATATGCTTCCAAAGTATTATGATCACAAATCGCTATTCTTTTATAACCTTTTTCTTTTGCCTGTTTTACTATATCTTCAGGCATAGCAAGTCCGTCGGAATAAATAGTATGAATATGTAAATTTACTTTTCTGTTTTCAAAATCTTCTTTTGTAAATGTTTTTATAATATTTTTGTAATCTGTCATTGTTTTTTTAATTTTATTTGTAATAGAATAATAATACAATATTAACATAAAAATCCGAGAATGGTATGGTGTAAAAATGGCAAAGATTAAAGTAGAAAACAGTTTTATATGGATAATATTAGCGGCAATCAGAATATACAGTGCAAATTTTTTAAAGCTATGCAGCTATATGTTATTTCCAGTACTTGGACAAGTATTAGGATTACTTCTTGTATTTTGCTTGGTGGGAGTATTTACAGCATATTTGCCTGAATTAGCAGAAAAAAATCCTGCCTTTGATAATATGACGACTGTTCTAATATGCGCTTTATTAATAACCATACCCGGATTATTGATATTTATAAAAGCTTTTTGGGAATATTTGGTTGTATACGGAGCAATGAACTCTGTAACAGAAAGCTTTTTAACTACGGGCAAAATTTATGATTATCCTGCGCACAAAGCCACCGTTACCAAAAATGCATTTCCTTTTATCGCCTTATGGATTTTATATTCTATATTTATATCACTTGGAATGATACCTCTATTATGGATACCTGCAGCAGTTCTATTCATATATTTTATACTCGTTTTTCAAGTATATTCATTTGAATCAGGGATTTCTCCGGTTGATTATTTTACAAGAAGTTTCACCCTTATAAAGGGTAATGCCATTAGAACATTATTAATAATGCTTATTATCGGACTGTTTACTCACGTGATATTTGTTCAGGGATTTTCCGTTTTATTTGATTTTACACACCTTACCCAATTTTTGGGTTCATTGTTTGAAAGCACAATTGTGGAACTTGTTCCGATAGACGATATCAATAACACGATGCTTTGGCTTAACCCGTCATTTAATTTGTTGACAGCTTCAAAAATATCTGCATTCTTTATTTATATGGTTGTTTCATTTTTTGTAATAGGGTTTACTCTGCCGCTAAGAAGCATTACGTGGGCACTGTGGTACAAAGCTTTACGAGAAGAGGAAATTAAAAAAGAAGGAAAACCTGTCAAAAAAAGAGTGGTAAAAAGAGTATCTCAGGAAGTTCTTGACAGAGCTAACGAAAAATATAAAGATTAATTTGGAGTAAAAAGTGTTCATTTGCAAAAACTGTAAATCAAAAGATAAATTCGAATTGATGTTCTCCCCTGAATATCAAGGTTCTAAAGTATTTGAACAGTCATACAATAAAAAGAATGAACTTCAAATATCAGTAGACGGTTACACTTTTATTCCGGACTTACAGTTCATGAATGAACACGCCGTATGCAAATACTGCGGACAAATATATATGTGGGATTATGATTATAAGGAAAATTAAAATGCGACAAGACAGAAAAAATGACGAATTACGACCAATCAAATTTACAAAAGATTTTACCAAAAATGCTCTTGGTTCAGTATTAGTGGAATTTGGTGATACAAGAGTTATTACAACAGCATCGGTTGAAACAGGGAAACCCAAATGGATGGAAAAAGATGACCCGAGAGGATGGCTGACAGCAGAATATTCTTTGCTCCCGTCATCTACAAGCACAAGATGCCAAAGAGAAAGAAGTAAAGTTTCCGGCAGAACACAAGAAATTCAAAGACTTATAGGAAGAAGCTTAAGAGCTTGTGTTGATTTAGAAAAAATGCCTGATATAACAATTACGATTGATGCAGATGTAATTCAAGCCGATGGCGGAACAAGAACAGCAAGCATTTGCGGTGGATTTTTAGCTTTGAAAATTGCCGTTGAAAAATTGATACAGAATGGAACATTAAAAGAAAATCCTATTCTTGAACCGGTTGCGGCAATATCTGCAGGGATAATTGATGGTGAAGTCAGATTAGATTTAAATTATGAAGAAGATTCGCACGCTCAAGTCGATAGTAACGTTGTGTTAACAAAAAGCGGTAAAATCATCGAATTTCAGACTACTGCTGAAGGAGAACCTTACGACTACGATAAAATGCTTAAGATTTTTGAAGTTGCAAAGAACGGAATTAACAAAATTGTTGAAATATATAATTTAGTTTAGTATAATATGGACGAAAGGAGAATATATGAAAAAATTATTATCAGTTTCTGTATTATTTTCTTTGATATTAGGTACTGCAGCATTTGCTGATACTGAATATACAAATAACAAAGAATCACAGAATAGCATGCAAAGCTCTTATAGCGAAAGAATAGATACTAATCGCAACTTATGGAACCAAACTGTTCGCTCATACGAAGTTAACTATAATGATTCAATGAGAAGATATTGGGACCAATACACAGAAGCATACCAAAAGCAAAAAAGAATACAACACTAAGTTGACAGAATATTAAAGTAAAAAGTCAGTTACGAAGTAGAAATTGGACAATAGGATAATAGGGTAATAGGTTCATACATATTGCCAATTTTATTCGGATTCTATAAACATTGAATTAATTTACAAATGATACGGACTTATTTCCTTTTTGCCTTATTCACTTATTGCCTTAAAGTATACACTCATAACAACTTTAGAATTTATATAATTTAAGTAAGGAGAAAGAAAAATGAAAAAAACATTAGTAGTATTAATGGCTGCAGCAATTATGTCAATTGGTGCTGCACAAGCTGCAACAACTTCTACAACTTCAACAAACCCAATTTCACGTTGGTTACATAGAACAGCTGATTCTATCACTAAAGTTGAACAAGATACAAACAGCAGAATTGAAGCTGACAGAAAAGCTGCAGAAGAAGCAAAATTGAAAAGAGAAAAAGAATTAGCTCAAAGAAAAGCTGAAAGAGAAAAAGCTGCTGCTGAAAGAAAAGCTGCTTATGAAGCTCAGAAAAAACAATTCAATGATAGCTTAAATCAACAAAAATCATTCTGGAAAAAATTGTTCACATGGGATTGGAACTAATTTTTTCATAGAAAATAGTTTTTTAATCGGACTGGCTGTTTAGCCGTCCGATTTTTTATATAACAATATTCAATTAAAAAAGCGGTACCATAAAAATGATACCGCTTTAATTTATTATTATAACCGATTATTCAACTAATCCGTTATCGTCGATAGTTAAGTCAGGAGCGCCAAACATACCTTCAATTTCTTCTAAGATAGCAGAAGGTTTTCTAGCCTGATTTCTCTTAGCTTCAGCGCGTTTCTTAGCTTCACGTTCTTTCTCTTCGTTTGCATTTGACAAGTGGTGGAAACCTGTACCTGCCGGTATCAAACGACCGATAATAACGTTTTCTTTCAAGCCTCTTAACATATCTTTCTTACCTTCAACTGCAGCTTCAGTCAAAATTCTTGTTGTTTCTTGGAATGATGCAGCTGAAATAAAGCTTTCTGTATTCAAAGAAGCTTTTGTAATACCTAGCAACATGTATTCACAAGTTGCAGGATTCAAACCATTCTTCTCAGCTTCAGCATTTTCTTTTTCAAAAATCTGAATTTCAACCAATTCGCCCGGAAGAAGTTTTGTATCACCGGCATCAATAATTTTAACTTTCTTAGTCATTTGGCGGACAATAATTTCGACGTGCTTATCAGCGATTTCTACACCCTGTGAACGGTATACACGTTGAACTTCATCTACCAAATACTGCTGAGCAGCCTCCGGTCCGCAAAGTCTGATTACATCATGCGGATTCAAAGGACCTGAAGTTAAAGGTTGACCTTTTGTTATTTTTTGCTTGTTATTAACAATGATATTAGCATCAATTGCATACTTGATTTCAGTTCTGCCATTATCATTTACTAAGAATAATCTTGGCAAATCTTCATCTGTGTCAATTTCAGCAACACCGTCTTCCTCAGCAAGGATTGCACAATCTTTTGGTTTACGACCTTCAAGAAGTTCTTCAACCCTTGGCAAACCTTGAACGATATCACCGGTTTTCTGTCTTTCGTATACAAGAGAAGCTATCATATCGCCCCTAAGTACCAATGCACCAAGTTCTACCAATAACATTGTACCGGGACTAACTAAGTAAGGACGACCTTTTCTTATAACAACTTCGCCTTTATTAACAGCAATAACTTGACCGGAAGTAGTTGATTTGTCACCTTTGTCAGAAATTTCCTGTTCATACTTAACAAAATCACCCTTCTTAACGTTTGCCTTTCCGGAAATCTTAACTGTTCTTTCATAAGACTCACTTGTCAAAAGTAATCTTCTTGATTCAGCTTCATTATCATGGATTGATGCAACACCATCATTGACTGATAACACTTGAGTCTTTGCAATCGGTGTTTTAGCTTCAATAACTTCCCCATCTTTAACCAATAATTCAGTTTGTAAAGATGATACAAGTTTTGAAGAGCTGTCTTGTTCACGACGAACAATCAGATTTTCCAATACTACAATTCTCAAATTATTATTGCTATCAAGCTCTACCATACCTTTAAGGTGTGATAAATAGCCTTGCATTTGAAGAACTAAGCTTGTTCTTGTGATAGTTGAACCGTCAAGGTTACGAACTCTTGCCCCGTCTTTGTATTGTAATTGAGTTACAGGAACGATATCAATTAAATCATCAGTTGCATTAAATTTAATTGATACATCTCTTTGGTCAACTTTCAATACTTGAACAGGTCTTACAAGAATTTGAATCGGTTGATTAGAAATACTATCTTCATCTAAATTCAAGCTTGTATCAAGTTCTTCATCCAAGTCATCAATAGCGATATCGTCCATAGAAGAATCCATAATTGTAACGATAGATGTTTCTTTAACTTTAATACCGTCAGCAATTACAGTACCCTTCTTAACAACTTCGCCTTCGTCAACTTTTAATGCGCCGACATTAGGTAAAGAATGTACTTCACCAGGTCTGATTGTAATTTCATGAATAATGTCATTATATTCTTTGAATTCAACGATACCATCTATATGGCAGTATACGTCTTTTACAACCTCAGTACCTGCTGTAACAAAAGTTCCGTTTTCAACCATCTTCAAAGATGAATCTTTTGAAATTTGATGAATTTCTTCCGGAATAAATACAACAGAACCCGGTTTAGTAATTATTTGATTTTCGTCTACTTCAACATCGACGTATCTTATTTCACCTGAAGATGAAACAGCACATTCATCGTCTATTAATTCGGCGATAATCATACCGTTTTCAACAGGAGTATCAACAGGAGCTTTTACGATATATTTTTCACCTGTCTTGGTTGTCCAAATTTGTTCTTTCTTAGTCTGCTCAAATGTAGCATTTTCAGGAGCTAAAGAAGCAATTACAATTGTTATTTCTTTACCTTGTACAATCTTCTTGATTTTCTTACCTTCAAATTTTACATCTTCAACAACAAGATCTTCACCAAAACGAACTTCGCCGCCGTGTTCGGATATTGTTATTGTTTCAGCAAGTTTTTCACCTGCTTTTACAGCTTGACCGTCTTTTACAAGAACCTTTGAGCCGCCCGGAAGGTTATATACGTCGCCGCCTAAAACCCAAACAACACCTTGTTTGTTTGTTGTTCTTGAAATATTACCTTGTCTGTCTTTCTTTTCGTCAGCAACAAAATCTTGGAATATAACTTCACCTGACAAGTCAGTTGTAATATCTTTTGTAGCTTTTTCTGTCAAACGAGAACCGTCACCTTGAGATACAGGCTCATAAGTCGCAAGTTTAAATCCTTTATCAACTTTCATGCCGTTTTCAAAGAATACGGTTGAACCAGCAGGAATATGATATTTTTCGGTTTTCTTAGCACCTTTAACTTCAATATCAGCTTCGTAGTTAGAAATTCTAACAACATCTCCGTGACGAGTTCTGAATTCTCTTGTTTTCACACTGGATACAACCTCACCGGCAATAGCTGCTTCAACGGTTTTCATAGCACCTGAACCTTTGAATACACCACCTGTGTGGAATGTTCTCATTGTCAACTGCGTACCGGGTTCACCGATTGATTGAGCCGCAATAATACCGATAGCCTCACCGATATCAACAAGCTTTTGAGTTGTCATTGCCCAGCCGTAACATTTTTGGCAGATACCGTATTCCAAACCGCAAGTTAAACCTGAACGAACTCTCAAACCTTCTTCGTTAAGTTTGTCTTGGTTTAATCTTGAAATCTTTCTGATATCTTTTCTGTCTAATGTTGTACCATTAGTAACAATTACGTTACCGCTTTCATCAACTATATCTTGAGCAATAGTTCTGCCTAACAATCTGTCAATTAACGGAACGATAATTGTATCACCGTCTTTAATCGGCTTCATGTTGATATATTTATCTGTATGACAGTCATCTGCTCTAATAATTACATCTTGAGCAACGTCAACCAAACGTCTGGTCAAATAACCAGAGTCAGCTGTTTTCAACGCTGTATCTACAAGACCTTTTCTTGCACCGTAAGATGAAATAATGTACTCTGTAACGGATAGACCTTCTTTAAAATTCGCCTTAATCGGTAAGTCGATGATTTGACCTTGCGCATCTGCCATCAAACCTCTCATACCTACAAGCTGTGATACCTGTGATAAGTTACCTCTCGCACCGGAGAATGCCATCATATATACAGGATTGAGTCTGTCAAAATTATCAACTACGCTTGATGTTAACTTTGCGGTTGTTTCTGACCAAGTATCGATAACTTTAGTGTACCTTTCAACTTCGGTGATTTCACCTTTTAAATATCTAGATGTTGATTTATCTATTTCTTCTTCTGCTTCTTTCAACAGTTGTTTTTTTACATCAGGAACCTGTAAATCCGCAATAGATATTGTTGTACCTGATTTGGTTGCATATTTGTAACCAAGGTTTTTCAAACTGTTTGCCAATTCAGCAGTTGTAGCACCGCCATACTCCAAATACATCTGAGATAAAAATGATTTTAATGCACCTTTATCCATTTGTTTATTAATGAAGTCTACGGTCTTCTTTGAATTAGTATAAGTTGTTTCCATTATTTTATTTCCTCAATTTTTAATAATTTCCAAATTTGAGCTTAGGCAGATAAAGCAATTGCTTTTCTAACCGTTTCGTTAAATATGATTCTACCAACGGTAGTTTCAATTCTTTCGCCTTTTTCATCTCTTACGACAATCTTGTCGTGAAGCTCGATTACGCCAACTTCTAATGCTGAAATTGCATCTTGGAAGCTGTAGAAGTAACCTTTTACAGGCATTTCAGGATTTTTAATAATAGTCAGGTAGTACATACCCAAGACCATATCCTGAGATGGTGTAATAATAGGTTTACCGGTTGCAGGAGCAAGGATATTGTTTGTAGCTAACATTAACATTCTTGCTTCAGTTTGAGCTTCAATTGAAAGCGGAACGTGAACAGCCATCTGGTCACCGTC
>ODAI012728101.1_pt1 | contig 11107 bp, 8 predicted proteins | sample 1539321 | NCBI WGS metagenome assembly ODAI01 (sample SAMN02144231, study PRJEB22623) | gut metagenome | biome: sheep rumen | host: Ovis aries | place: New Zealand | reverse complement strand
TAAGAGAAGCGGTCGTTCGCTTCTCACTAAATGCGCGGTATATTTCTGTTGCACTGGCCTTGGAGTCACCTCCACCGGACGTTATCCGGCATCCTGCCCTGTGAAGCCCGGACTTTCCTCAAACGCGCCCTTTCGGGACTAGCGCTCGCGATCACGTGTCCTACTTACATATTTATATCATTTATTTGCAAAGTTCTTCCGCACGCTTTAGCGCATCATCGATATGCGGGCAGAAGTTTTCCTCACCAATCATATCATAAAATCCTGCTTTTTTCATCGTACGCATAGGCTGCTCATTTACATGAGAAAATACCAATGTTACGCCGTGACGTTTACATCTTTCGTAAAGCACTTCCAAAGAATGCATAGCCGTGGCATCAAGTGCCGGTACGGAACGCATACGAATCACAAGTACCTTGGTAAAGTCCTTTAAGGACATCTGAGAAACCAAATCGCTGGCTCCGAAAAACATAGGTCCTGAAATCTCATACACGCGAACCTGAAGGGGTACCTTTTTGTACTCGATATCATCCGGATCCGTATCCTGGTCGAAGTACTTCCAACCGGTAAGTGTGGCCTCATCTGCCATTCTCTTCATAAGAAGGATACATGCAAGAACGATACCCACACCGATGGCTACTACCAAGTCAAAGCAAACGGTAAGAACAAAAGACACAACCAAAACCGCGATATCACTCTTTGGAGCCGTCTTTGACAAATGTACAAAGGTTCTCCAACCGCACATGTTATATGCCACGATAAACAAGATCGCTGCGATGGTGGGCATCGGAATCAAAGATGCATAAGGCATCAAAACAACCAGCATCAAAACCAAAACGATGGAGTGAACGATACCTGCGACAGGTGTACGTCCGCCGTTTTTAATATTTGCAGCGGTTCGGGCAATGGCACCTGTTGCAGGGATTCCGCCGAAAAGTGCGGAACCGATATTTCCGATACCCTGTGCGATTAACTCCTGATTACTTCTGTGATGTGCGTTAATCATAGAATCCGCAACCACGCAGGAAAGCAAAGATTCGATAGCCGCCAAAACAGCGATGGTAAATCCGTTGGATGCCGCAGCTTTCAGGCCGTCTACGGTAATCTCCGGAATCTGCAAAGACGGAAGTTCTCTTCCGATGGTATACAAATCACCGATGGTATTAACCGGAAGCTTCATTCCAAATACAGCAGCGATTCCCACAAAAACAGCAATTAAAGAAGCCGGGATAATCTCTCCCACCTTCGGAATCAAAGGCCAAAGGATTAAAACCGCCAAAGAAATAATTCCAACGATTAAAGCAGATACGTTAATTGTACCGATGCTTGCTGCGATGGCCTTTACCTTATCAATAGTCTCAATGGTTGGCATTCCCTTTACAAAGGTAAGTCCGAGGAAATCCTTAATCTGTCCGATAACGATGGTTACCGCGATACCTGCGGTAAATCCTGTGGTAATGGTATAAGGAATGAAACGGATCAAACTACCCAACCGAAGAAGTCCCATAAGAACCAGTAAGATTCCCGCGAAAATCGTTGCCAACGCCAAGCCTGACATTCCGTTTTTTGCTACGATACCTGCCACGATGGTAGCAAATGCTGCAGTCGGTCCTGCGATTTGCACACGGCTTCCACCGAAGGCGGAAATAATAAATCCTGCGATAATGGCTGTATAGATTCCTTCACTTGGTCCTACTCCGGAAGCGATTGCCAAGGCGATGGATAAAGGAAGTGCGATGATTGCCACGATAATACCGGAAATCAAATCCTTTACAAACTGTTCTTTAGAATAAGTTTTCATGGTCGTAAAAAGAGCCGGGACCAATCTGTCGTTATTCATGAGGTACTCCTTTCAAAATAAAAAACGGGGACGGTTTAAAAACCGCCCCCATATATAATATCCCCTACTTATTTCTCAACGACGACATTATAAAAAATTCGTGTAGAATCGTCAAGACTTAAGCCACTTCTCTTCGAAATCTTTTGCCGGAATGGGTTTTCCGAAATAAAAGCCCTGAATCTGATCGCAGTCCAGTTCTTTAAGGATATCCAGCTGCTCTTTTTCTTCCACACCTTCCGCTATGGTAATAAGGTGCATGCCCTTTGCCATGTTAACGATGGCTCCCACGATAATCTTTGCATTGGTATGAATGGTTAAACTATCGATAAGTTCCTTTGCCAGTTTGATTCGATCAAACTTAAAGGTGAGCATGTTGGCAAATGCCGCATATCCCGTTCCAAAATCATCCACGGATACGGAAAGTCCCGTTTCTCTTAAATTTGAAATAATACTGGTATTTAAAACGATGTTATTTAATGCAATGGACTCCGTCACTTCCACATCGATCCATGCAGGATTTACATCCATCTCCTTCATAATGCGGAAGAAAGTCTCCGTAAAGTACTCTTCCTGCAACTGCTTCGGAGAAATATTAATACTCAGTTTTAAATCTCTGTTAAACTTCTGATTCCATTCGATAATCTGCATAAATGCGTGGTGTACAATCCACTCACCCATGGCAGGCATAATCCCCATCTTTTCCGCAATCGGAATAAACTCAGAAGGCGGAATGTAACCCAAGTCCTCGTCCTTCCAACGAAGGAGTGCCTCCATACCGATGAGTTCTCCGGTTTGGGTATTTACCTGAGGCTGATAGAAAAGTTCCAATGCCTCTTCATAGTCCAGATTCTGAAGAAGATTTTCAATCAAATTCTCTCGTTGAATCTTTGGAATAATACTGGCATCAAAGAACGCACAGGTAGATGCGTTTCCGTTGGGGTTTGAAGAAGTACGTACCGACTCGGCACAACTCATCAAACGATCGATCTCCGGAGTGTCATCCGGATACATAGCCGCTCCGATACTGAAGGTAATACGAATTACCTTTTCCCTTGTTTCATATGGACGATCCAATACACCGATCAAATAATCCGCAAATCTGGCGGAATCCACTTCATGTCCTTCATCCACACAAAGGATCATAAACTGATCTCCGTCCAAACGGAAGGCGGTGATTCCCATCTCCTCGATGGATAAAAGTCTTCGTCCGATTTCTGCCAAAAGCTGATCTGCCACGGAGGTTCCGTAGGTATCATTGATCATCTTAAAGAAATTAATATCCAAAGAATATAAGATTAAACGACTGTCTTTTTGTGTTTCCTTTAATTCATCACGATAAAGATTCCAAGCTCTTCTGTTTCGAAGTCCGGTCTGAATATCCAAAACGGAAGCATTGGCCAACTTCTCATTAACCTCCGAAAGTTCCTCTTCTTTCTTGGCAATTATATTCTCATTGGCATCATTCTTTTTCAGTAACTTTAATAAAAGCAAATAAGCAACACCGGAGATCATCAGCATCAAAAATCCAAGGATGCTTAAAGCTCCCGTCATGCATAGCCAAACACCAAACAGTAAAATCATGATGGTCAAAAGAATACCGGATGCACCGCTTCGATCGGTACTTCTCCGATCCTGAGTCTCCATAACATCTTCAACGGAACTGGTGGCATAGGCGATACCAAGTAAAACCATACTGCTTAGATAAATGGCATCGAACATAATGCCGGAAGGATCGTCTCCCGCCGCTTCCAACATGGTATAGCGAACATCGCTGACACCGTAGATAAAGAAACTTGCAAGCACAAACAAACCGTATAAGCTCAGCTTATTGTCCGTGTGGTTTGTTGCAATGACAAGGAAGAACACGATGATAAACATCGCCGCTACCATTCTGAAATAATAAACGAAACCAAAATCATAGGACGAAATCTTTGTATTTGTACTTAATTGGAACAAAGCCACACTGATAATCGCGGTGGCGATGGAACTTAAGAATGCATTTACAAAAAGGCGAAGCAAATCTCTTTTTGTAAACTGAACAAAGCCGAAAACCAAAAGGCCGATACAGTAGGTATAGGTGGTCATTCGATACATGGGATCCGTAATGGCAAATAAGCGCTCTTCCGTAATCACTCCCGTATCGCAAAGAACATAAAAGATATCGCCGCATACCCAAAAAACAGGTCCCAACGCAATGATGGAAATCGGCACACGATATTTTTGATTGACAAAGGAAGTTAATCCGACGGAAAGTGCGGCGGTTAAGCCACAGCAACCGGAAAGTGAATCTGAAACCACATCAGGCGCGATAAAAAGCGCGATGACATATAAAATAAAGAATATAACTGACGCCCCGGCTAAAACAAGTCGCTGTTTTCTGTACATAGATAATTTCCTCCCCCAAAATACTACCTACTTCCCAATTATATCAAATCTGTAGTAAAAACATCAACCTTTCCCTTTTATATAACAATAGGATCCGATGATGGCATCCTTTAAAACGCAAAACCCTTTTCCTCTCCAACCGTAGTGGACCACAAAATTCGGGAAAAATCCCTCTTCTTTTTTTAATCCATAGGCTGTCACCGCATGGTTTAAGCGGGTTTCACCGTCCGGCAGATTTCCGAATAAAATCACCGGTGTACCACCCTTTACTTTTCTAAGGGCACCCAGTCGAAAAAATGAAAAGTGTGCTTTTGCGGGAATCTCATACTCTTTAAAATACAAATTTAAAACCTTTGCCACAGACCAAGCCCAGGACTTGCTTACGGATGTATATTGAATCAGCTTATCCTGCAAAGTATAACCGGTAGTTTTTAATTTCCCGTTTGGCCCGAAAAACTCCTTTGGGATCATTTTCCCCTGAAGAGGTCCCGGCAGATTATTATAATAATTTAAAAGCAAACATGCCGCCGTGTATCCACAGGTATCATGCTTATTGGTAGGATAAATCGCCCAGCGGATATAGGTCCATCCGGGGATATACCAAATGGGATTATTTGCCATTATTTAACGCCTCTTTTAACACATCCAAATTCTTTTCCATCACAGAAAGATAAGTCACACCGGCGTCCACATCTTTTCTCGAAACGGACTGCATGGAATCTAAGGTCAAAATCTTTTGGTCCTTTGAAGCCGAATTTTGAATCACAGTATTTGCAATCTCTTCATCGGATCCGTCGATGACCATCACCGCCGGCAAAGAAAGCTCATCCAACTTCTTTGATAAGAAAACTATGGTTTCAAATGAGGCTTCCGTCTCTGCGGAACATCCCACAAAAGCCGCATAATAATCCAAACCGTAATCATCAATTAAGTAACGAAAAGGAAAACGATCTCCGAACAAAAGGGTATCGTAAGTCGCCTCGGATACGGCAGAACCATAGGCCTCATCCAGTACATTTAACTTTTCAATATAAGAAGCGGCATTTTTTTCATAAAGATCTTTATGTGCCGAATCCGCTTTTCCAAGAGCATCGGAGATAGCGGTCACAAAACAAGAGGCATTCTTAAGAGAAAGCCATACGTGCTCATCATACTCAATCTCTTCCTCTTCCCCTTCTTCTTCCTCTTCTTCCGCTTCCATACCCTCTTTTACTTCTTCTTCCTTTGCGGCATCTCCTAAAACATCCAAAAGATTAATAACGATCATATCTTTATTTGCCGCATTTTTAAGTATGTCATCCACCCAAGCATCGGATTCTCCGCCCACATAAATAAACACATCGCAGGTAGAGATTAAAACGATATCCTTCGGGGATGGCTGGTAAGAGTGAAGGTCCGAACCGTTATCTAAAAGAAGGGTTAAATCCACGTAATCGATGTTTTCTCCGATGACGTTTCTTACCCAATCGTATTCCGGAAAAATCGTGGCAACCACATAGACTTTATCCGAAGATTTATGATTCAAATCGGAAGATGCACTACATCCCGTAAGCATTCCAAAAACCAATATTATTGCAAGTAAGACTGCCCCTGTTTTTTTCAATGTTATTTCCTCCGTTTGTAATCTAATTTAAAAAGAGGCGTTTTCTTTAAGAAAACACCCCTTTATTTTACCTTGATATGCCTTAAACATGCAACTTTTCAATATGAACAAGCGTATTGTTTGCATCCTTAAATAAGGACGATTCGGTCTCAAACTCTTTGACCCTGGAATCATCCTTTTTCACGTTTTTAAGATTAATCTTTGTCTCGTGTTCAAAATGATGTCGTGCCGCCGTATTTCGATACTTTCCGTACTCGCAGGCAAAATAGATGCCCCCTACAACGATACCTAAGATCACACTTAAACCGAGTCCTTTTAATTCTCCGCCGGATGAACTTGCCAAGCAGAAAAACAGTAAAAGCGCAAAGGTGATAAATCCGATAAATCCGGAAACCAAAAGCATGCGCTCCTTATTTACCGGAACACTTCCGATGGTTTCTTTGGTACGGGCATTAACCGCCACATAATGAATGAGCTGATTATGCTTTCCCGGATTTTCCACGTAAGAATAAAGCCAAACCGGAAGATAAGCGGCCAACCACTTTTCTCCTTCCTTTTCCACATGGACATTTTCCCATGCCACACCTCTGTCATACTCGGATACACTTCGATTCAGTGCAAACTTAATGGCTTCCTCCTCTTGAGAATCCACCACTTTTTGCAAGTCCTTTCGATTGGTATCACGCTTTTCTGAGGTATAGCCGTGTAAATAATTGGAATCAAACTTTACACAGTTTTCCGTATCAAAAGGCAAAATCGCATTGATGATGTTATTGGTCTCATTCTCCTCGGATGCACCTGCACGACGGGAAGAAGATTCCACCGTTAAGTCGTCAATCTCCACATCGCATTCACGCTTAACGTTAAAGGATTCTACGGTATAAATGGTCTCCTCTCGTTTGTTATCGCTGGAGCCTTTATTCACCGTACGACGACTCTTTTCGTGTTCACCCACACCTTCAAAGGTGGCATGTCCCTTCATATCCACAAGCATGTAAGGGAAATAAACACCCATCACGTTTTCCGTGGTAAACTCGCTTTTAAATTTCGGATGCGCGTAGAATTTACGCTTTCCCACAAAGTTTGAAATAAGGCTCTTTGCCTCTTCCTTTTTCATGTTAAAGGGAAGAATCACATCCGGCACGGTACCGTTTGGAACCTTTGAATTAATGGAAAGCATATTTCTGCACCAGTGACATCTGGCCTGGGATGATTCGTTTAAATTAATCACCACTTCCGCACCGCAGCTGCTACATTTTAAGGTCACCATAGACTCCGCATTCTTATCGATGTCTACGGCACCGCTGCCCATTTCATCTCCGGACAATTCGCCCACACCGGACTTCATATCTTCGATGACTTCTGCCTGAAAGGTAAATCGGCAGAAATTACAACGAAGTTCTCCGGTATTTTCATTGATACTGATATCCGTGGCACCACACTTCGGGCACTTGGTCTGTCCGTCTTTGGCATGGGCGCCGGTATCAATAATCTTTTGTTCTGCCATGGAAAGTCCTCCTTAACCTAAGAACTTCGCCTTTGCAGCATCAAACTCTTCCTGGGTGATGACACCTGCATCTAAGAGTTCTTTCATCTGTTTTAATTTGGTCACAGGGTCCTCTGCAGGTGCAGAAGTCGAAGTGGCACCGAATCCTCCGGTTGCCTGTCCCTGCTGTAAGCCTGCCACGCCGTTTCCTGCGGCATTTAAGCCCATACCCATGAATCCCATGCCAAGAGCACCTTCGCCACCGTTTTCGCCGGCTGCCTGCATACCGCGAGCAACTGCCTGCTGCATGAAGGAATTTCCTCTGGCACCGGAAAGTGCGTCAGCTTTCTTAACGTCGGAAAGTAAAGCCTTAGAGTCTTCGTCGTATTCGATGGCAGCGATGGCTACCTTAACGATTTCCAAACCTCTGTCGCTCTTCCACTGGTATCCTTCTTCAACAACAGAAGAAAGCACCTTTGCAAATCCCATCTGATCGCTCTGGATCTTTGTCATACGATTCTGTCTTTCCGGATCGTTTGAGTATGCGGAAAATGCAGCGGATAAGCTTCCAACCACTTCGGTAAAGAGCTGTTCAGCCGCATCGTTGTCCATATCGGCAAAATCAAAAATTCTTCCGCTTGTAATATAGGTTACCGGAACAAATCCCTTTAAGAATGTAATCGGATCGGTAATCTTAAGTGTATATGTACCGCGAACCATTGCACCAACCTGTGCATTCATGTACGCGTCATCCCAGTAAATCTCGGACTGTGTGCCGAATTTATTGTTTGGAATTTCTTTTAAATTAATGTAAACAGCACCCTGTCTTGATCCCGGTACACCACCGAACTTAAATCTTTCAAAAGCCTGTTTGATAATACCGTCTACCAAACCGCCGCCTGAGAAAATAGACTGAGCGTTTGTATCCTCGGATGTAAAAGTATATCCGCCCGGTTCGGAAATAAAACCGGTAACAGCATTATCCTGTAATGTGATAAGCGCATATCCGTCCGGAACCAAAATCTTACTTCCGTTAGTGATAATGCCTTCGGAACCGTGTGTATTGGAACCGCGTCCCGCATTGGTTCCCTTCTGTACTGCAGGAATTACTCCTGCGGTTGCCGGTGCATCCATGGGCATAATCATGTCCAACCACTGGTCGGCAAATGTGCCTCCGAGTGCTCCCGCAAATGCTTTAATAAATCCCATTTCTTCCTCCTCCTTGTGAGTAAATTTTCAAACAAACTAATTATACACTAAACACTTTTCAAATAACACCATTCTTTCTCTAAAAAAAGACACAAAAAAACCCCCGACAGACATTCCCGCCTGCCGAGGGCAAAATAGAATATGGGTTCTATTTTTCAAGAGTTTAAAAATGAAGAAAATTTATGCATTGGCTTTTTGAGCCTTAATGCTTTCGGTAAGTGCAGGAACGATCTTATTTAAGTCACCTACGATACCGTAGTCAGCTACTTCAAAGATTGGAGCTGTCTCATCTTTGTTAATGGCTATGATGATATCACTCTCTTCCATACCTGCCACATGCTGGATGGCTCCTGAAATGCCGATTGCGAAATATACGTTAGGACGAACGGTTTTACCGGTCTGTCCTACCTGTAAATCCTTTGGCTTCCAGCCGTTATCTACAACTGCACGTGAGCAGGAAACAGTTCCGCCAAGTGCTTCTGCCAAATCTTCCAAAATCTTGAAGTTCTCGGCAGAACCAACACCACGTCCACCGGAAACCAAAATCTTTGCTTCCATAATGTCTACTTTCTTTCCAACTTCTTTAACGATGTCTAAGATTTCAACATACTTGCAGTTTTCGGTTAAATCCGGCTTGAATTCAATAATATCTGCCTTTGCACCCTTCTTCGGCTCGAGCTTAATCATAACGCCCGGACGAACGGTTGCCATCTGAGGACGGTTATCCGGACAAGCGATGGTCGCGATGGTATTTCCACCAAACGCAGGACGAGTCATAAGAAGCTGGTTCTTCTTCTGCTGGTCTTCCGGCGCATTGAGTGGGAAGTTACCGATTTCAAGAGAAGTACAGTCTGCCGTAAGACCGGTTTTCACTCTTGCGGATACGGTAGGTCCAAGGTCACGGCCGATTGCGGTTGCACCCACAAGCACAATTTCCGGTTTAAATTCATTGATAACACCGGAAAGAGCCTGTGCGTAGGGCTCGGTACGATAATCCTTAAGCTTTGGATCATCCACTACGATTACGTGGTCAGCGCCGTACTCAGCCAACTGATCTGCCAAATCTTTTATATCGGAACCGATTAATACAGCTGTAACATCAGTTCCCAAATCATTTGCTAATTCTTTACCCTTACCAATAAGTTCGAATGCAACGCCCTCTAATTTGTGGTCTACTTGCTGAGCAAAGGTAAATACTCCCTTATATTCTTCTAAAGACATATTCTTACCACCTTTCTTAGATTACGTGCTTCTCGTTTAACTTATCCATAATGTACTTAACAGATTCGGTAGGATCTAAGTTTACGGTTTCACCCGCACCCTTTCGTACCTTATCGGATGCTTTTGCAATCTTTGTAGGAGAACCTGCAAGACCGATATCACCGTCATCCAAATCCTTTAAGTCATTACGTCCCCAAACGGTAACTTCTTTTTCAAACGCATCGAAGATTCCGCCCGGAGTCATGTAACGTGGAGTAATCTCTTCTGCAAGGCAGGTAACAAGAGCCGGCATCTTAGCTTTTAATTTGTGTGTACGGTCATCATACTGACGCTGTACGATTACGCTGTCGCCTTCCACCTGAACATCTGCGGCATAAGAAATAACCGGAATACCAAGATGTTCAGCAATCTGAGGTCCTACCTGAGCGGTATCACCATCGATAGCCTGACGTCCGGTAATGATTAAGTCATAATCCAAGTTTCTGATTCCTGCAGCGATGGTAGAGGAAGTTGCCCAAGTATCGGCACCACCCAACACACGGTCGGTAATTAAAACACCCTTATCTGCTCCCATGGCAAATGCTTCACGTAGAACTGCATCCGCATCCGGAATACCCATGGTAACTACCGTGATCTCTGCTCCTGTTTTTTCTTTAATCTGAAGTGCAACTTCAAGGCCGGCCTTATCGTCCGGGTTCATAACTTTGTCCATTGCACCTCTGTTTAAGGTTCCGTCCGGGTTAAATACAACACCGTTTTTGGTATCCGGAACCTGTTTTACACATACAACGATTTTCATAGTCTATCCTTTCTAATGAAGTTCTTCTCACAAGTTCGAAGAACGACCCCGCAATACTCAAACTTCATTCCATTCGTTTTCGTATTTGCTTACGGTCTATTTTAACAATGCTCCGGAAATAACCATTCTCTGTACTTCGGATGTACCTTCGTAAATCTCGGTAATCTTAGCATCGCGCATCATACGCTCAACATCGTACTCTCTGGTATAACCATATCCACCATGTAACTGAACTGCCTTTGTGGTAACTGCCATTGCTGCTTCTGCAGCAAAGAGTTTTGCCTGTGCAGCCTCCACAGAGTAAACCTTCTGTGTTTGCTTCGCCATTGCTGCTTTGTAAACAAGCATCTTAGCAGCTTCCATACGGGTTGCCATATCAGCAAGCTGGAACTGTGTATTCTGGAACGCACCGATTGGACGACCAAACTGTTTTCTTTCTTTAACGAAATTAATTGTAGCTTCCAAAGCTCCTTCACCGATTCCCAAGGCCTGAGTTGCAATACCGATTCGACCACCGTCCAATGTATGCATTGCCATACCAAAGCCCTTTCCTCTGGTTCCAAG
>ODAI011492090.1_pt1 | contig 11107 bp, 7 predicted proteins | sample 1539321 | NCBI WGS metagenome assembly ODAI01 (sample SAMN02144231, study PRJEB22623) | gut metagenome | biome: sheep rumen | host: Ovis aries | place: New Zealand | reverse complement strand
TTGGCGAGTTTTACGGCCTGTACTCTAAACTCATGATCATAAGTACGTTGTGATTTTGCCATGTGGCACCTCCTTGATTCACTGATTATTATTTTATATCCTTGTGAATCTTGTGCCAACTATTATTATACAGGATCACATAAATGATAAGTCACTGACTGCGCTTAGGGATCCCTTTTCCATCTCTATGCGGTACTGTGTAGAACCAATAACCATTCCAAAATGAAGATAAATCTGTTTAATAAACTCATCCAATGTAATCATGTGCTTAGGTGGAATGATCGCTAAAACCATGAATTTTATTATTTCTTCAGAAACAGAGAATCGCATTCTAGATCCTGTGTTAGGAATAATGATTCCCAAGCTCTTTCCAAGCTTTCTAAACAATCTATATGAATCATCCGCCGCTGCCTTGATCAGCTTCGCATCATCTTTAGAACTATCCAGCTCACTTCTTAACTCGTCTAACCCTTTGTACAAATACGTACTTATTGTTTCTTCATTTCTCTTAAAGCCCTGAACAGCGGCTTTTTTTACTTCTGTGTTGATGTAGTTCTTGCAATTAACGTCAATAACCCAGCAGTTACTCCTGTTGTCGGTAGCTGCAGCAAGATACATCATTCGTAACATCTGAAGTATTAGTCCGTTTGAAAGAGTCTCCATTTTTTCAAACGGATGGCACTTACTGTTCAAAAAATTATCTAATTCCTGCAAAGTATATTTGTTTCTGGTCGCAAACTCTGTAGGAATAGCACCCAAATCTTTTACCAATGGTTTTACATCTTCGGGCGATACCGCCATATAGTCATCCCAAGTATTCTGTACAAAATTGCACAAATATGAAAACTGCGGGAAACTTTCAATCATTTCTCTCAATCTCTTCTCAATAATATCCTTGTACTTAGGATATTCATTTATCGCATTTAAGAGATGAAGATAATATACTTCACCCCCACGACACATATATGTATATTTTTTAAAGTCAAACTTGGAATCTATATCCGCATCACATTGCTGAAAATCCATCTTCTGACGCCAGCTTTTAATTCCCATTCCTTCAGGCAATATCACTTCAGGGCACACTGGAAGCATGTTCTGGTCAAACCACGAGCGATTCTGATTAACCGCACTAAATCCATTTAACAGATTCTGCATGATTGATAGTGTATTCTTCCTCTGAATATCATTACCATTCATCATTCTGTTTTCTAAAGCTTTCAGGCACTCCTCGTATGCCTTTTTGTCAACTTCCGCTTTCCCGTCGAGCTTACTCTTAGGAAAGAAAGCAAACCTTTTAAGCCCTATTCTTGATACAGGAAAATACTGCATCTTATTATCACAGCGATCCTCATTCACTGGAAACATACAATCATAGTGCTTGTTGTTATATTCTATAGCCTTGGGGGATATAGCCACCTGTAAAAATTCAATCAGATATTCATACTTTGTCTGACTATCCTGTATTCTATGGCCAAACAAATAACTCTGAAGAGGGATTTGTTTTGACGGTTTATAATCCGACGGATACATTCTCATTTTGTAATCCTCCTAATCTACCAAGTAGAGTTTGTTTCCCATGAAATCAAATCGCTTAATTTTCTGTCCTTTAGTCGTGTTTACTATTACAGAAATCTCGCAATCCTCTTCCTGACCAGGCTTTGCTTCCCCATATTTTTCAAGCAACAGCGTATCTAGAGAAGCAATACCATGTGACAAGGCCGGATTATTATTTGATGTCACCGATCCCGCAATCAAATTGTTAAAGTAATTAAGCATTGGCAATGACAATTTAAATTTCACGTCATCTAGTTGAATGAAAATATTGTACTTTTCATCTGCATCTTCCAAGTCGCTGTTGATTTTTTCAGCAATTATCCTGATATCCGACTTGTGTACTTCTCCCAGAATAAGTAATACACTTTGATATACTTCATCCTCTCTTCTGAGTGTAAGCGGTAAAAGCATCTCCGAACTACTAGCTGGAAGAAATCCTGTGTTTTTGATATATAATGCATTAAATACAACGGTTTGAAGTTTTCTGAACTGCGAAGACGGCTGTACAGATGTAATAACTTTCTTGTAATCCATGTAGTTTGTTCCATAAATCTGGTTATATATCTCTGATACCGGAAACCCTTCCTGCTCTCTTCCAAAAACTAGATAGAATCGTCTAACCGCTCTTCTTATTCGAGCAGTTTTTTCATACTGACCGTTTACTCCATCGGCAGCTTCTTCTAGTATTTGGAAATGCTTACGTGTCGCTGTAGATAATTCTTCCAAAATATCTCTTATATCCTGTGAGAAGAAAGAATAATCATGATTTACAAACAACCTGTAATCAACGCTCAACGCAACATTGTCCAACCCGACACTGTTAATATAATCTATGCCTTTGATCTGTTTGCTATCCGGATCAACACTCATGCCCTTATGTCCAAAGAACAAGTTTGCAAAATTGTAAGTAAAGAAAGGTGATTTTAAAAAGCTACTCGTTATCTTTTCACATGTAAGATTGCCGGTAATACCATAACTAAGTTGACCAACCATTTGACGAATAGTCATTCTCTTATCGTTTTCATACAAGTATCGATAATAGTTATCTACAAAATCGCACACCCTATCAATTTGTGCAGAAAGGAGTCTCTGGTTCATCAATACCGGGCAGCTATCGCACGAATCGCATGACGAACAAGCCTCCCATAATTCGGGGGCTAGTATTTTTTTCAAAATCTTTGCAGCGAAAGAAACATTATCTACACGCGCAATATTTATCAAAGTGAATTCATATCCAGAAATCGTTATTGATTTATCTTCGTTTTTATCAAGCTGATTCAGTATTTTGGATTGTAATTCAATCTTATCCTCATCAGAGAAGTCATTACCGCTACGTACAGTTTTTTCTTCTGCTAGTGTTAAAAATGCTCTCAGTAACGGTCCTGTATTACTGATAAGGATACCTGTTTTGTTATTACTAGGAGCCTGTAACGATTTTTCTAGCAACTCAACTTGCCTCGTTTCGGGAATCTCACTCATATCTTTAACATAATAGAGTTCCGAATAATCCCTCGATATCTCGAGTCCCTCACCAGGTTTTAAAAGTTCAAGCGCCTTTAGAACCTGAACCAAAACACTAGTCTTTCCATCGCCTGCATGTCCTGTCAAAATATATGTTTTGAATACACCAGATTTAATCTCAGTAACAATTCTATTTCCAATCTTTCTGTCAACTTTGACAGCGTCATAGAAAGGGCTTTTGACCTGTGATTCCGCCAATGATCCGGTCGAATTACCGCCGATATTATTTGTAGAATTAAGGTAAGCAACAAAATCGTTCATACAAACCTCCTAGATCTCTCTTATAGCGTCAACTAATCTCCCTATATCTTCCACCGTGTTAAAGAAACTCAAACTAGCTCTTACAGTTCCCTGCGTTTCCTCGGTTCCTATCAATTTATGGACTAATGGTGCACAGTGATAACCAGTTCTAACTGCGATTTCATAATCCTGATCAAGAATCATTCCGAGCTCCGCGGGACTATATCCCTCGACATTAAATGACAGTACCGAAGTATGTCTTGCTTTGCTTGCGGGAATATACAATCTTGCTCCGCATTGATCAAGTCCATCTATCAGCATATTCATCAGCCGGTGCTTATGATCTGCGATAGCATCTATTCCAATCTGTTCAAGCCATTCTAGGGATTTTTTTAAGCTTGCTATCGCAATAATATTGGGGCTTCCCATCTCGAAACCGCTCATTGTAAGGTTTAATGAGTCGGATCCTGTTCCACCGGCAAGAACCGGTCGTAACTGATAATCAGTATTTCGAATAAAACCTCCTATTCCCCAGGAAGCGTACAAATTCTTATGCCCGGCAAATATTAGGTAGTCTATCCCTAACGATCGCAAATCTATTCTTTCTAGACCTACAGACTGAGAGCCGTCCACTGTGATCAGCGCATTATACTTCTTCGCAGCAAAACTTATACTATCAACCGGAACAATAGTACCCGTCACGTTACTTATCTGATTAACAAAAACATAATCTGGATTATTGAGGCTAAATGCCCGAAGCATCTCTTCTTCGTCAAGTTCTTGAGTAACCGGATCGAACGGAATCTCAAAAATATTGACACCATATTTTGCACGAATCATTTCAAGCGGGCGCATAATAGCATTATGCTCAAATGGTGTTACATACACATTTTTTAGATTATCCCACTCCAATCCCATAATTATTTGATTTGCCGCAATAGTAGCAGACGGTAAAAAGAATACATCATGCATGCTATTCGCGCACACAAAGTTTGCAAGCTTGGCCTTGCCCTCTTCAACTATGGACATAGCTTCTTTTGCAACACTGTACGATCCTCTCCCGACATTTACAGCAATATTTCTTTGTACCCAATCAACATAGTCCAAAACCTCGTTAGGCTTCGGAAATGTTGTAGCGGCATTATCCAAATAAATCATGTTTCTCGTTCCTCTATTGAATTATTCTCCCTATCAACTGTGTGAGAATAGCCAGTTTCTCATCCGGTGCAAGCGCATCGTTATATTCCTCAAATATAGCTTCCATATTGTTCATTGCAGTTTTAGCAAGCGGAGAAATATCATCCGCCGAGAAGCTCTTTTCTACAGATATCCCGGGCATAGAAATAGCCACCTTACACTCACTCGACTTCTTTGCCTCAGTTCCCTTGAACTCATTGATTGTTTTGATAGCAGAATGAATATCGTTAATAAAGCTATCCGCTGTTGCATCAGTCCAATCTTCGATGCTTATAGCTTCGAAGGCATTTACCAAAACATCTAAAACATCGTTCTCATTAAACGAAGTATTATTATTTGCAATTGACAAAAGGGCATTTGAGTTCGCATCAAAGACATGTTTTTTGGTTTGAACGGGCAATTCCTTATACCAATTCTTAATAGCTTGAGGTAAACTACCTTGATACCCAGGCGCAAAATATGCTACTAACACCTTGCACAATGCAGCTCTATAATTCTCTATATGACTATCCAGCAAGTGACGCATGAGACTTATTTTTTCAACGCACTCGCTAAGATTTCCATCTTCAGAAAGCCGCTTACGCCACTGAACAAGCAATATATCTCTGGAATTAATCTCAAATTTCGATAGATCTGAGCGTAATTCTGGGATATACTTCTCAATGTTCTTTTTTTCTCCATCTTCCAAATACACCGTATATTTTTTGGTGTACTCTGGCAGAGCTCGGTACCAATTCTGAATACATCTCATTACGGAATAAATACGATTTGCACTTCCGTTTTTATTATCGATGTAATCCCCAAAGATGCCTTCTATTTCATCCAAGTACGTTTCTTTTTCCTGGGTGCCAGATTCAAGCAACAGTTCGTATTTTGACGGCATATCATTTAATCCACTCAAAATACTTGCAGATAGTTCAACTTCTTTCCTCGAATGATAGAGAACAACATTTTCCTTGAACGGACGCATAGCATAAGCAACAAAAAGTGGAATTACACCGCGACGCATACCATACGGTTTAGACAGTAATTTGTCATAAAGTGTGCTAAAACACTGCTTCTCATTTTCACTGTCTGCAATAAACTTTTTGATTACTGCAAGTACTTCATTAATACCTTCCGAGTTCGCTGTTCTTCGAGAATCCAATCCTGTAGATTTGAATACCGATTTAAAGATACTCACTTCAGGGCCAAATCCATCCATGCAAGGTATGATGCTGTCATCCGAATGATTTAACAGCCAGGAAACAACTATATCCCTGCCTTTTAGGTTTTGAGCATTCAATACTCTCTTATTAACCATTTCATTGTTAATAATCGGGGTTTTTCTGTAAACATCATCGCAAATACTTGAAATACGCTGATTCAGCAATGCTTGACGTCCAACAGAAAGAGGGCCATTCGTATTGATATACTTGCTATTCTTACTTGACGGCGAATATAACCGATCCACAAGCGATACTACTTGTTTTTGTAAATCTTCTTCAAAGTATTCAATTTCTTCTAGGTAATGTTCATCTTTATTCTTGATTGCCTGCTCTTTCAATTGCTCTGCGGCAACCAGTTTTTTCAAGATATCTCCTCCACCAAATGGCTCTTTCGATAATGCCAATACTATCTGTGGATACTTTTTGAAACTCGTAATTTTCTCTACAACGGCATCTCTGTACATTCCGTCGCAATCTACAATATAAATAAGCACTCCGTCATACGGAAATTCGTCAAGAATTTGCTGTGCATTTTTGTATCTGCAGAATACTTCTGCATCTATGAAAACTCTTTTAAAGCACCTAAGAATACAGTTTTTATCATTATGCTCATGTGGAATAATGTATCCCCAATCCCATCTCTGATTTAATTCTTGGCATACGCTTACCTTAATCGCTTTGCTTTCAATTTGGTTTGTTATATTCTTCTGAACATCTACGCCATTTGCTGTAAGCATAACAAACTCGGAAGAATCTCTTTGAGAAAGAATATGCTTTCTTTGCAACTCCTGACTCGCGACATCGAATGTATTATCATCAAGCAGAAGTGCAGCCTTAATAAAAGTTGGCACCGGCTTTACGAGGCCATCTTTTATCATGTTGATTAAAGCTATTGCTTTGACAATCTTAATCTGATTTACATCAGTCAATTGTCTTATAGCCGAGTCTGCTTTTGCCCAGCAACTATGTACAGGAGCATTAAACACTTCCTTCTTAAATAGTTCCTCAAAGTAATCATAAATCGCATCAGTAGTTACAAGTTCAAGGCAACCTCGTTCTTTCTCTATAAACTCGCTTAAAGTGTTTTTCCCATGATTTGCCAAAAACGTGAACAGCGTTCTTTCATTCTGTCCAACAAGTTCGCTCACCTTTAGAAGCGAATAGACCGTTAATGGAGCCAACGGAAAACAACCATACACGACTTTCTGTTCAAACGCTTCCCCTTTTAGTTCTCGAAAAACATTAGCCATAGCCGCAATTGAGATTATTTTTTCAAATGCCTTCTTATTATCCTTTATGAATTTTTCATAGCCATTCTTTTTTACTATGGCATTTGAAATCAATTCATAATTCTGTTCAGAAGAGGCTACAAAATATATTTTGGAGAATCTTCCCTCAACTGTCTTAAAGCTATCGCTAGTGGAATATTCCAAGATATCTTTGTGCGTTATACATGTAAAGTGAATTTGCTTTCTTCCGCTTCTAGAAGCTGCCTCCGCAAGATCTTGAATAATCTTCAAGTTGTACATCTGGCTTTTTTCAAGGTTGCTCTCGAGGAATTTGCTAAACTCATCAAAAACGATATTGATTCCGGTATACTTTGTTTGTTCAACCAGCGCATCAACCACAGAAATGTATAATTTTACTACATCCATGCTTGTCATAGGATTAAACTTCATCCCGGCAGCCACATTAGGATATACGCTGCAGAAAAGATCGTAGCCTTCATTATCAAATCGTTTTAATGATATTTTCAGCTCTTCAACTGTTTTTTTCTGTGACTTCAATTCTGAAGTTAATTTTGAAAAAGCATCAGGAATCTTATTTTCCCACTTTTCTATAACATCCAATGCAGAATCAAAATAGGTTGTAGGCAACAAGTTTTCGAGCCCAGCGGTCATAAGTGAATTATTCAAAGCAACCATGAATGCTTGGCTGATATCTCTTGTATTGCTGTTTATTATGATTGGTAAAGTCCGAATTCCAGACTCAACAATTGTTTTTGCCAGTTCGCCCACTTCGTGATCAACTGCGCTAATCTTCTGGCATAATTCGCGTTGCATCTTTTTTGCCTGCGCAACAGAATAATCATTGGCGCCAAAAACATCCATTGATGTTAAAGCTGTTAAAACTAAGAGCAGGTGTGACTTTCCTCTTCCGTAAGGTCCGATCAATACACTAGCTCTATTCTGTGTATCTTTCTCATAATAGAATGACCGCAAAAAGGTACCTAAACTCTTAACTGATTGTTCAGTCGGAATATAACCATTGATCTTATCTTTATCATTCAAGTCCAATTCAAGATTTACTGATGTCTGAAAACCCTGATTCGTACTCACATAATCTGTGTATCGCATATGTTCACTTCTCCCGAACGCTTAAATAGTATTCTTTCACGACCTCTTCGGGCTTCATAATCTTGTTAAAGTAAACCATGTCAAGGCCTGCCGTTCTCGTGATAGTAATATACTCTGCTGCACGCAACTGATCTAAGTATTCATTAATTCTTGCTCGATCAAGATTAAATACCCTTCCAATATTGTTAGGTGCATACACAAGATCATCAATGCTTACATTGTTCCTATCATCGTCCAAATTGCTCAGCATCACATAATAAACCACACGGATATCCAAGGTGCCCCTGGCAGGGCTAGATTTAATATACGCATTTTTCTTATCCATACTCTTTTGCAGTAGACCTAGTTCTGAAAGAGGGCATCCCAAGCTCTCTTCAGGATCATCTTTAGTCTGTGCCGGCAAATACATGCGAAAAACACTTGAGCAATCATCTTCGAACAGACTCCCCGAAAAGGTTGCGCCTTCATCCATCTTCATACTCAAATACTCTTTACAAGCACTTACCATGTCATCTTTGCTGAAATCTCTACCGAGATACTCATTGAAGAAAATACTCCATACAATGCAGTAATCTGGATTTGAGACTATCTGATAGTGTAAAAAGAACAGAGTGGTTATATCATCAAAATATTTATCATACTCGTTGATAATTGCACCAAAGTCTTCTGTCGGATAAAACCGGTGGCCGTTCTTTTCGATTTTTTCCTTACAAAGTCTAGTCGCCAAAAGCCAGTACTTTATGGACTTAACCATCTTGCTACCAACTCCCAGCAATTCCATTACATCATCTCTCGAAAAGAGGTCAGGATAATCTTGCACACATCTAATGCCTTTTCTTAACCAACCCTCACGAAAGTTAAACGATTCATTTCCTTTTAGTTTTACCTTTGAATACTTCTCACTCATGATTCAGAATATCCCTTTCCTCTTGGCAAAAGCACCCTTCTCATAAAGCAGCCACCGGAATAGTGGTTTATACACTCGAAACAATGAACACATTTATCCTCATCGATGACATAATCATAATCACTATCACCCGGTCCATTTTTTATGAGCTTTATGGCATTATGCTTACAAGCGTTTTCACAAGCATGGCACCCAACACACAACTGATACTTTGTTATTTGGCACTTAAATTTCAATTCTATTTCTACAGTTTTAGTTCTTGCAGCAATTGGTGTACTTAATATACTAATTCTTAATTCATTTGAGCCGATACGCCCCTGCAACTTCATGATAGGTTGACGCGTCACAAAGTCCAAAATGTATACTTCTCCCAATCTGACCTTACCCATTTCAAAATCCAATATGCCAAAAGGCTTAAAGAACTCGTACATTTCCTTTGAAATAGGTCGATTCAATGAATAGTTAAAGCTTAATGCGTCTGTAGCACACGGCTTAAAATCAATCGCAACATTTTTGCTTAGTTCTATTCCAGCTCCGCCCTGGCGTGCTTTCCATCCTCCACTCGTAACATATTCTTCAGGATCAGTTTTTCCCATCTTTTTTGCAAAATTAAGAAGTATCCCATAGAACTTTTCATATAGTTCCGGCATGTACACTGATGCTAAAAACTGTGACCAAGCGCTATTATTCGGACAGCACCAACATCCAACCCTGGTATATCCTAGCCTATACGCTTTGTTGAAATCTATCCCTGTAGTTAATAAGTACAACCAAATATCATAATCAAACCAATCAATAATAGGAGACGCTACTAGCTGTTTACTGATTTTTCTTCCTTCAGAAGATCTTTCATAAGTGCTTCTGCTAGTCGATTCACTTCGGCGTATACCATAAAAAGTCAAAACCGTCTTTCTATCATCAAAAGTCTTTTTAATCTTCTCTCCAATGAATCCAGTCTTGAAAATAGTACAGCACCATCTCAAAGATCTGCTCGGCGGTCCAAATGACTCACAGAGATTAAAAAAATCTTGTTCTTTATTCTCAGCGCGAAGAACCGGAGTCTTTCTATTAGCAGACTTAAATCTTTCAATATACTCATACGTCTGCGGAAACTCCAACGTTGTATTTCCAAAGATATGAATAATTGATGGATTTCCTAACGCTTTTCTTACCAGATCGCTTACTACCGTAGAATCTTTTCCGCCTGAAAAAGACACGAAGGCAGCATTTAAATCGTTATTTATAAATCGTTTAGAGAAATCACTTATATATTGTTTAGCTTCTGTTGTTATATAGTCATAATGTTCTCTGTTGGCATAAACCCATTTTTCGATTATCTCGTCAAAATATTTATAAGTATTCTCCGTTTCATATTTGGCAAGCATTTCTCTAATATAATTTGGATCTTTCTTAATAACTTCACTAATCGTAATAGAGATTCTTTTGCCATTTACGTAATATCTGTTTCCTGTTCCATTCCACACAGAATCTTTTAGAAAACAAAGCGGCGAATCCAATAATATTTCTAGTAGCAATCTTTCTTCAGGGAAAACAGGTCTTGCATCTGATGTAAAGCTTTTTCCTTTTTCATGACAAATCGGACACACTTCATCATACAAAGGAATATTGCACTCAGAACACCAGTACAGCTTACTTTCAACTGTTGCACGATTTCCACAGATAGAACATTCACTTTGATTAACATCAATATTGCAAGTCTTGCAGTGGTATCTTATCACTTCATAAATCCTTTCATATCACTTGGTCTCTGTGTCGACAAACTCCATAATTTCATCAGTGGAGCATTGAAGAGCTTTACAGATTTTTCCCAAAGTTTCTGTAGTAACATCTTCATCACGGCTTAACTTATTCATAGCATAAGAAGTCAACTCTGCTGATTCTTGCAAGTCTTTTTTCTTCATGTTTTTGTCGAGTAACATATGCCACAATTTTTTATAGCTCACAGCCATTTTTGTTTTCCTCCAGTAGTTCAAAATGAAATTGTCAATAATAGTTGGCATATTTTTTACAAGGATTTTGTTCCCTACGCTGCGGCATCTAATGCTGCATAATACAGCTTTCGTTTTTCGGCAGGAGGATATCCTCCGTTGGAAGAACAGATA
>ODAI013989328.1_pt1 | contig 11108 bp, 10 predicted proteins | sample 1539321 | NCBI WGS metagenome assembly ODAI01 (sample SAMN02144231, study PRJEB22623) | gut metagenome | biome: sheep rumen | host: Ovis aries | place: New Zealand | reverse complement strand
TGCCTTCTGTATTCTCGCATCTGAGTTCCAAAGTTTACTTCTGAAAATGCAAAATAGTTTGTTCCGTTCTGAATTGCTTGTGCCTGAACTCTGTAATACAAATATGGAACAGTGTTTGTAAAATTAAAAACTTTTTGCTCTCCCTGACTCCAGGTTTGACCTGTCACAGTTTTCAGCGTCTCAAAATTTATTCCGTCGGCAGAACCTAATATTGTAAAATCTGTTGCTGCTTGTCCGTAATATTCGTCGTTTCTGGACGTCAGCCATGCGGTAGTACACAGCGTTTCAACAGGAAATTTAATTTGAATCCACGCGCCGACTCCGTCCCCGGAGGCCGAAGCCCATCTTGTTGATGTACTCCCATCAAAGGCTTGGTACGGATAATGACCTGAACCACTTGTTGAACTCGCGCTGATCTCGTATCCTGCTTGACTTGCCGAAGTGAGTGGCGGAATAAAACCGTTATTTACAAGCCTTCCATCGATTTTTTTATAGAGCCTAAATCTGGACAACATGAAAGTTGATGTCGGCTGCTCTATTGAGAGCAATCTGTAAAATTTATACGCCGTTGAACTGGTAATCCAATATTGCCGAGTCTCACATCGATCCCATCGAGTTAAATACGCTCGTTCAAGAATTGTCGTCCAATTTTCATCGTCGTTTGATCCTTCCACTTTGAACCAAGTCGGCGTACGCCCTCTCGCCTCGTCGGTATTATTAACGGCTCCCAGATCAATTAAATCCACGGATTGCGCTTCCGGAAGTTCATACTTAATCCAAAATTCTCCATTCAACCGAGTTTCGAGATATGCATAAGTATTCACATCTTCTGTCGTCAGATTATACAAATTTCCACTTCTTAAACCGGACGAAGTTAGCACAAATCCGCTCTGAGAATCAGAATTCATTACAGGTACTAATTTCTGAAGTTCGTAAAGGTCATCATCAACATCGAATCCAAACCAACGAAAATAAGTAAAATTCAGATTCCTGCTTCGAATGCGATAATGCTTAAAATATCCGTGAGAATCCAACTTGCAAGTCGACAACTGCACATTTTCGCGAGTAAGCAATTTTTTCCAAATTTTCCGATCGACACTGCCTTCAATATAAAAATACTCTACCGTAGAAGGAGAATCATTGTTTCCGTATTCAAAATAATCGACATAAGTTGATCGCATAAAATCGATATACCAAATAAATTCTGTCGGATTTGTAATACCGAGTCGATTTCCTGCCCCGCGAACCTGCAAGCAGTTGTAACCCGTCCCCGCTAATCCATTATGACCGCAAATATAGTTTTCATTGATATCCGCATTCGTATTGATAGTAAGTAATCTCACGCTTGATGTATCTGCTGATTTCAACGTGCCTCGAAATTGAGTGTCCCCCATCAACTTATCGAAATGAATAATTGTTGACCCCGCATTAACTCCTGCACATGGAAGATCCCAAGCAACACTTGATCCGAAACTGATAACATAGGGAGCATCCGCAACAATTTCCAAATCAAATGAAAAATCTGCTTTTGGAATAAAATTATTCATATCAAAAGAAAAAAGCGTGTCGGTATTAACAAAAGCCCTATAATAAGCGCAGGTCGGAATAATTCTTATTGTACTGCTTTCGACCACGTTTTTCGCGCCTTTTTGGTAAATAATGTCCTCATTTTTGCTGGCTAATTTCAGCGCGCCGTTTGAATCAAAATTAAAATCCGCGCTTGGTTTGATAATCCCGAAATTTTCGTGATCTGCGTGTGGATAAGTTTGTGCCGAGACAACTCCGTCTTGAACCGCGAGGCCGTCTCCGATCTTCACCATTCCGAAATCGTCTTCACTCGCAACTCCGATAATCGGCACCGAAATTGTTCCGTTATCCACACTGATTCCCGAACCGATTTTTACTCGTCCGAATTTTTCTGTGGTTGCAATATCCGAATCATCTTCCGCGGTGTCGTCGATAGTGTCGCACAACACGTAAGAACAGGTCGAATCCGCTAAAGTATCCGAATTGACTTGCCTCTGAGTTAGGCCACGACGAGGAACATCATCAACGCCTTCATTTTCAATGGCATCGCCTAAAATCATCGTGCAGTTGTTCGGTAATTGAGTATCTGCAGTCGTTTCCTTTACCGTCGGAGCTTTTTTAAGAATCGCACGCGGATCAAGCCAGGTGGTATCAAAGTTCGCGTCGCTTCTTTTTACAAGGACTTCGCCTTTTTTGCCCCCTTCACCGCCTCCGCCTTCGACAGTAGAGAATCCCGTGGCGTCTTCGTTGATGACAACATATTGCCGAGGCTGAATATTCTGCAGTTCGGTATCCATTTCACCGACCAGCTCGCTCGGTATCTTAATCGCCTGCGCGTTTAGATTTTCAACCGTAGAATTCATCTCGGTTACCGAAGCCGAACACTCCGCAACATCCGAATCAATCATTGTAATCGCGTTGGCAATTCTCGTAACATCCTGGCTTGCGATATTATCCGGATGCGGCAGCGGATAGTTCTTGTTGGTCGTGCGATTGTCTATCATTCAGCACCTACACAGTTGTTACCTTCAAATTCTTCACATAAGGTCGGTACGCAACATTTCCTTCCAACACAAGCTTGATTTTCACCGTTGCTTGGTTGTAGTTGGTCAAAACGTGTACGTGTTCCTCGACTCCGTTTCCTACAGGTGTTGCATCCGTCAACGGAAGTAACGTCCATGTTGTATCAGGCTGTTGATAATAAACTTTTACGCTCGAATTTCCCGGAGTATAACTGTCGTAAATTACTCGGACGGTCGTATTCGTTCCCGCTGTGATTGCGCGTGTTACGTAATCTGCAATGGTCGAAATCTTTCCCAACAGTAATTGAAGACCGCTATACACCAACGGCGATCGCTTTGTTGCTCCCTTCAATCTCGCTTTTAATGTGCAATTTCCGGAAAGCACTTCTTTCAGCGAAACCGAAGATTCCTCCGTTATCACATGCGTTTTTCCGCTTTCGTCTGTCACCATGAACTCGACATTCGTATCAGCAGCAACCCTTTCTACTTGCCCCAAAATTAAGAGGTCAGTATGATCGTCCGCATTAAATTCTCCCAAATTAACCACATAATTGGTTTCCGTAAACTTGCACGCTAACAATCGAAACGTTAAGTCCATATTTTGATGTGCTGTCCAAGTACTCGCATTGCTTGATGACAGCAAAACTCCCGTTTGATATGGCTGCTTGGTTATGTATTTTCTGTGAGTCGAATCGTATTGACCCAGTTCGCTGATCCTCACTGCTGCCGTTGAATCATCACACAAAACTACAATCGCATACTCGGTATTAGCCTCAATCCAAACCGGCTTGAATGTAAACCTTGTCGCATTCCCGTTTGTGTAAATACTGCTCGGATATACAATTGCTTGAGCCAAAACATTCCTGCCCGGGAATCCACCCATCGTATCACGAATTTGAACTGTCACTCTGGAGCTTCCCTTTGCAGTAAACCACAAATCAACGGCTCCTATATAACGCCCTTCCGTCAGAGTAAAAGTTTCAGCCAACGGATCATAATAATTATAAACCGTCGTAACTATTCGCCTACTTTCTACCGTAATAGTATGGTTCGCCGTATAGGTTGCAGTTCCTCTGCTCCCCTGATCTCCGATAAACTCAAGTGTCGCCGTTCCTACCGGCTGATTAGCAGGAACTGTAAATCTTCCGCTTACTTGTGCCATTGTTATGCCCCCGTATTTGTGCTTGTAATATCGATGCCATTGAATCGTATCTGCGATACTCTTTCACCTGTCTTAAATCCGTCGATCGTAAATCGTTGAGTTGCCTGACGCATGTATCGTTGCTGATATGTTGTCGAACCGAGCCACTGATTTTCCTGGGTTACATTATATACTCCACTATGCAACCACGGATGCCGCGTATAATAATTCTGCGTTACCGGACTAGCCCACTGAGTTTGAACCTCTACCCAGTTGTCGGTATTCGCATTCAAAGTAACATGCGCAGGTATTGGATCAAAAGCATTGTACGGATTGACCTTCATATATCCGGTTCTCGTTTCTTGAGATATCACAGTTTCAAGAGTATACGGCAAGATTAAATCTTCATCTTTCAGAAAATCCGACACTGTTACCGTAACAGGCAACTGTAGGCTTTCGTCAACAATTGCGCCTGTTTGAGTTGTTCCTTGATCTCTCATGTCGTCGTCATAAAACGGATCCACGAAAACACCTTTTTTCGTCGACGGATCACTGGCGTTTGCATCAATCTTCAAGTTTTGCTGAGCCATTAAATAATATAAATTATTAATCATTGACTTCATGGTTTCGATATCGGCCATCGTTGTAACCCTTACACCGTTATTGACAACTGCCGGCATGGTATTACTTGCCCAAGTTTGATGTATTTGAGCCAAAACCAACTGACCGCTCGGAGCTTTCGGCACAGCCGGAGACCATGGATGCGCAAGACCTTTTACTCTTCGAACTGTTCCTACCGAATCAATGGTTATCAGATCATATCTCGGCATCTTCCAGGCATAGTTCACCAAAACCATTGTTCCATCGACAGCCCCTGAAATATCAATGCTTGTATCAGTGATATTTGTCGGAGTTATTTGCGTACGATGGCGGTAAGTGATTTCATACGAACTTCCCGGAGCAGGCTCTGCCCCTGACAACGACCAGTCGACCTGTCCCGCAGTGAGTTTGTAGTCCGTCCCTTTGACATAAATGGTCGTGCCTTGTTTGATCCGCATAATATCCAAAACAGAAGTCGACGGAATAGGATCTAGCACTCCCGAATAGTTTCCGTGAGTGAGTGTTACTGTCCTTTCCGCCGTTATATCGACGTTGGTTACCTCTGCAATCGGAGCATAATTCAAGTTGATGGTCATGTTGCCGAGACCATTCGGCTCAAAAACATACGGATCAGATTCGATTTCTTGAACATCGCATTCGTTGTCAAAAACTGACCGCAAAGAATAAGAAAGTCCTATCTCTTCCCCGTTAACATGCGCTTTCCCCTCATTTATCAAAAAAGTTTGTCTTTCGTTATCCGCAGAGATGCAGGTTACTTCCATACCATTTACTACGTAAGAGCCATTACTTTCGTTGTCGTATCGTGCCAAAACGGTGCTGACTGAGTCTAATTGCGGAGCAATCGCATTATGCACTAATACTCCATTTTCCACATTATATACCGAATAAAACTCTCCCAGAGATTCATCGACGTCATTCGATCCTTCTACTTGGTAGCCCCATGTCACAACATACTGATTCCTTACGGCTCCAACTTCTTGAAAGTTTCGAGTTCCTACTGCCGGTTCCCTCAGTTCTGGATCTTCTAACTCCGTTATTATCTGTTCTTTAAAGTAAAGACCGATTCTGACGGATTCATCTGTCGGAATTGTAAAGTTTCCCTCATGAACTTCTCTTACCAAGCCCTTTAAATAAATTTTCCCCGCTTCAACGGTTACAGCCCCGGTTTCCCCATCAACAACACAAGTACACCCGCTAATTACGTTTCCATCCGCAAACAAGGCATCTCCGATTCCTTTAATTCCATAGCTCGCGTAATCCTGAATCTCGTTCAATTCCGCCGATTGCAAACCGCGACTGACCAAGAACATGGTTTTCGTGTATTTTTTTGACGGGTCGAATCTATTGTAATACTTATCTAATATTGCCATTTCTTTCTCCTAGAATGTAACTACGAAATTTTCTTGCTCACGGGTCATCGCCTGTCGGTAAATCGGAGCTACACGCTCAACAACAAGCAGCGAACCTATATCCACCACTTCATTCGGCAAGAAATATTTCTGTCCCACAGGAAGTCCATCTGCTAAAACGGTGTTAGTAAACAATCCGAACTCTCGAATCTCCAAGCCTTCTGCATCCTCAAAGTCAAACAAAACTTCAAAATGCAAATTGTTGGTCGGAGTATCAGAATGCGAAAAACGCCCTGTCGGAGTAATAATTGTTCCCTGCTCATCAGGTACGCAAAACCCCACGCTTTCACATATTCTGCGTCCAACCTCATGAACCAACTGAGTCGATTCCAAAAGTCCCGTAGTCGGAGGCACTGTTCCCCATTCAGGATCTCCTGTACCCCACGCCAAAAATACCTGTTGCTGTCTCATGCTTCGGGCTATTCCTACTCGCCCGGATGTTGTTAATATCGCCATAAAAAAAATCTCACTATCTCTCTATAGTTATATATGCCGTTTTTTTAATAAAATTCGGCACGAATTGAATTTTTTTTGAAAAAAATTTATACAATTCTTCCTAAATAATTCTTTTGCTCGCTCCAAGGAACATCGAAGTGAGTTTGATCATGCCAAATATTGTTGCCTTCATAGGATGCCGAGTTGAATTGATACTTCCAACTGTATGATTGTATCGTATAGTTATGCGCATACGTGAAGCAAGTGATATTGGTCTTGCATCCCCGCACTGCTGTATACTCGTCTTCATTTGTTGCATAAGCCGAATGACTCCTGAATTCACGACATGAAATCAGTGTTTGATTTCTCGTTACGGGCTGTTCCGAGAGATAGCTGAAAGATAATATAAACGGCCCTTCATCAACTGTTTCATAGCCACATGAGAAACACGTATTAATATCGCCAAGCACGGCATCTTCAGATAGTACAGGCAAAGCCCTTGCGACCGTTCTTGTTTCAAAAAGATGTTCGATATTGTCACAAGGAAAATTTGTATTAAACAAAAATCGACGAGCCGTCCTGGTCATGTCGTGGTTAAGTTCTCCAGGTCCTGATTCGTCCAAAATCGACCAATCCAGTCTGTAAACTTCTTCTACCTTTCGAGCATAAGCAAAATGCACTCTAACGATATAAAATTTGAAGCTTGGTTGACCCGCTGTTGCTGCAAAATTATTCACACGACCAAAAGAAAATTTCGGAGATCCTTCGTAAATGCGATTTCCCGAATAATCAGAAAGAAAATCTCCCCAATCTGACTCGTCTAAAACGAACCTTCGGATGTCGTACAAATCATTGTACATTCTGCTGAGCCGCGACCTTAGCGGCGCCGCTAACTCCGCAACTGAAATAATTTTCTCAACATCCAGGTTGTTCGGGATTTCTTCAACTCCAACCTGAAACTCTGCGAAATGCTCGCCCGGAACTTCTTCCTCTATCGTAATGTTATTAAATCCGTACCACGAAAACGCCTGCTTCAAAGAGTATGGCGTGCCTTGCAATCTGTGAAATTTGAGACCTTCTATTACCCGAGTTCGAAAATCATCGATGTTTATTTGAGACAGTGAATATTCCCAAGACAAAGCCATGTTGATATTGTCTCCAGTGGTTTTGAACTTGAAGCCGTTCAAAATTGAAGTATCGATGTTATATCTTATCGCGTGTTCAATGGTTCTTTCTAATTTTGTAGCGTTGTAAGGCAGCAGAGTGCCACTGTCTACAACATTTTGCTGTGACGAATCGCTCATAAAATCAACTCCACGTTAACCAATCTTGCGCAAGCAGTTTCGGATACATCAACATCAGCCAAGGGAGATGAAAGTTCGACGTCTTGTACACCGTCAAGAAATAAATTTGAGATAATCCAGCTCCGCGAAATTGAAACTCCGAGCCCCGCGATTTTATCAAAAGCGTTACGGAATGACGTTTTTATTGTGTTTAAAAATTCCGGCGGAGTGGACGACATCAGAGTGATTTTCGCTCGCACATCAATATCGATCAAGTTACAGGGGACGACTTGAACCGTATCTGTCAGCATTCTGATATCATCTCGTTGCATATAGTTATTGACGGATTCAAACAGATCATCTGAAACGACTCCGTTATTTTCTTTTGATAAAATCGAGATTCGGACCAAGCCGGGTTGTGGCGAATCTGCATTTGCCTCCTTAACTCGAGAATCCGAATTTAGCGCGTGAAATATGTATGCCGCACGACTTCCTGCTGTGGACCATCCTTCAATTTTCGCTTGAGTTCGCGCTCGCAATTCTTCATCTGATTCATTTTCATTCCGAATAATTCCGTAAAACGTCGCAAGGTTATCCAAGTCTGTTCCCTCAGCAAATGCAAGTAAGTTTGCTTTAGCTGCTTGGTTGATTCTCTGCCTCAAAAGCAGTTCTCGATAAGCAGCAACCTCCATCAATTTAATCAACGGATCACTTTCGAGGTAGGCTGAAAATTCTGGAGCAAGCTCGACAAACCTGTCTCTCATTTCTTCTAGAATTTCATTTAAACTTAGTTCTTCTATAATCTGAGGTGTCGCTAAATCTGATAAATTCATATAACCAAATCCTCCAAAGAAATTTTTTGTTCCGTAATAAGGTATTTTCCAATCAATGACAAAGTGATGTGCCCCTCCTTGATTGAGTTGATTGTTACTTTTTCAACCTTAAAACGAGGCTCCCATTTGTCGATTGCATCAGCAACCGCAGCGTAAATTTTCGGTAGTAACTCGCGATTAACGGGTTGATCCACAAGCTGAAATAAAGTGGAGCCATAATCTCTGCACACCACTCGAGACCCGATTGGAGTTGTAAGAATATCGACAATTGACTGCTTTAAATGCTCTAAATCATCTAAATGTCCGCCGTTTTGTTTACTCATTCCGCGCATCGGAGAGCCCCCGATCGCAATTGTTTCGATCCGCTAGGTGAATTTTTCATTATAGCCCTCCGTTACACTTGCACACAGGTGGGCTCGTCGTTATGTCTCCGGAAACCAGAGAAATAAGCGCGCTGCCTATATCGATCGAAGATCCACCGTTAGTTAGCGAAATGTTTCCACCTATTATTACAGAGCTGCTGCCTGCCTGTAATGTAATTGAATTATCCGACAACGAAATTGTGCTGCTGCCATTTTTTATTTGTATCGAATTTTCTCCTAAATTTATCGTTGCTGAACCTACTTTGACAGAGAAATTTTTGTCAAATTCACTGCTAAGTCCGTTTTCTCCTTTGATCTTTATAGGAAAAGGCGTTTTTATATCGATATTTTGAGTATCTTCCGGAATTTTGTATTCATTATAATGAATAGCTCGCAACACAAACCCCTGAGCAGATTCTCCGTAAGGAAAAAAGACGGCAACTTGCTCTCCAACAGTGATTGGAATCCAGCAGGAAGTCTTTCCCGTCGTCGAAATAATAGGAAGCCAGCCTGTAGTTACACGTCCAATCTGAACTTTTACCTTATTACCATCAATCTCAGAGATTTTTCCGAGACGAATTAAGTTTACGAGCTTTCTTACGACCTCCGAAAATGCAAATCCGTTATCCATAGATTAGCTCCTCATTGATGTGAAGCAAATGCGGTGTCACACCCGATTCCAACCAGACGGACTGCCCCAAATGAAATTGATGATTCCACTCCACCAGCCAACATACATAAGCATCGAATTCCGGTTTGAAAGAATCTCTCGAAATTCCCGTTACATTTGCCGGAGATACTGCGCAGCCAAAGGAATTCAAGTGGATCGCATTGGCAACATTGCAAGCCAGCGTCTGACAGATAATTTCTGCGTCATTAATCGCCGAATCCACAACCACGCGCGCCTCCATGTTGACGGTTAAAGCCAGCTCGCTTGTTGCCGGATCGTCGCCGGTAGAAAAATTTGCAATTTCCAAGCAAACCATTGGAGCGGTTACATCACTTCGCGGAAGCGGATATACATAACAGCTTTCGATATCTGCAATTTCCGAAATTCGTTGCTGAATGTTGGAGAGCAAATTTCTGATCACGCTATCGCTCCGCTTATCCTTGTAATTTCATGTAGAAATCTTTTTTGAAACACTTCTTTCACTTCCTTTCCCAGCAAATCTCTGATAAGTTTTGAGGCTATTTCATAAATAGAAAGTCTTACGACCTTAACGGGAAAACGTTTTGTTGTAAGTCGTCGATAAACATTTGGTTTTCCAACCCCTTTTCGCAAGGTCGCAATAAATGCATGCGGATACAAAACGCCTCCGGCAGTTGTTCCAACAGCATTTTGTCTCACTCCTCCCAGTTGCATTACCGGTATATCCTGCAGGTGAAATTTTAAATGAGAACGAATATAACGCTTGTCTGCCTTTAATAATTGAATTTTGTCGCGAATAATTTTCAGTTTTACCCGTTTTTCGCGAGATATTTCTTTTGCAACATGTCCTTTCAACCATTCTGCAGTTCTATTAAGAGCCAAAATTGTCGCTTTTTGAACTTGACCCGGTAAGGCGTGAATGGTTTTTAAAATGTCGTCAATTTGCTTTTTATAATTTCGTTGCATCATCTATCCTTTATCAGCACCGCGTGAAACTTCCACATATAGGTCGATGCATCTAACAGAGGTTCTTCGTAGATTTTATATTTTTTATTATCAACCACGATAAAATCACCTGTTTTCGGAGATATATTCCTAGATTTTATGGTTACCTCTGCGACCTCATTTACCATCTGAGAATCTCCCAATCCATACGGATTTTCAGGTTGTTTCACTACAGCAATTATATTTACAGGCGAAGCATCTCGGGGCTGGAATTGAACTTCCTGCCCCAAATGCTCGAACATATCATCAAATGCTCTGTGCAATGCTTCTTTGAACATTTTTAGCTCGCAGTTACCTTCACCAATATAGATGGTCTCAAGCACAACGGCAGCGGGTTGGACTGCGTGTGGATATCGATACCGCGATCGAACTTGCGCGCTTCTTGCTTTGCGTACAATGGCAAGCCAAGAGTATTGACGGTTTCATTGAAGTCCGCCGGAGCAAAGTAAGTAACGAAGCTCTGAGCAGTTCCAAGAGGGAAACAGTGTCCTTCGCCGGAAGCAATGAATCTTCTGACATTGCCGGCTGCGTCACTCGCTTGTCCACGGTATTCCTCGAACACAATTCCTCCGAATGGGAACCCACTGCGCATATCGTTTCTGAGAGCCGCTCCGTCCTGCCATCTCTCGTAGGCTTCTTTTACCTTTGAGTGAGAGGTCAACGCGTCGAAGAATTCTGCAGATACCAAACAATGAACATCCGTCATGATTTCTCCGTGCAGGTTGTCTTCAATGTGACGCAAAACTTCCAAACACTTCTTTTTGACGTCGGTGCTTGCTGTTCCGAGAGCGAAGTTTACGGTCTTCGGCGTAATTTCAAAC
>ODAI011142066.1_pt1 | contig 11108 bp, 9 predicted proteins | sample 1539321 | NCBI WGS metagenome assembly ODAI01 (sample SAMN02144231, study PRJEB22623) | gut metagenome | biome: sheep rumen | host: Ovis aries | place: New Zealand | reverse complement strand
GCGTATAAGCAGTTCGTGACGACGCTGATCTGCTACTGCGGCGTGGCGGTCAACTACACGGAGGGCATGACGCCCAAGAAGCTCGGCGACTATCTCTATAAGACGTTCGGCTTCAGCCGCGAGCTCGGCCCGGAGCTGTTCTCCGACGCTGTGGACGCGCCGTTCTATATCATCAATTACGCGTACAGCTATGCGCGCCTGCAGGATATCCAGGAGAAGATGCAGACAAAGCTCGGCAAGGCATTCGACGAAAAGGCGTTCTTGAAGGCTTACCTCGACTGCGGCCCCGCGCCGTTCGACATGATCGAGTCCAAGCTCAACGTCTGGGCGGATGAACTGCTCGCAAAGTAAAGACAGCCAAATGCAAACGTCCCGCGCCCTGCGGGAGACATAAAGAAACATATACTCGTTTCGGAGAGAGCAGCAACGCTCTCTCCTTTTTTTATCAGCCTCAGTTATTGCCCCTATTTGACAACCGGAAGACTGTACAAGGGGGCGGAAATGAGGAAAACACCGCAGCGCCTGACTTTTTGAATTCTCAGCTTTGCTTCGCGTTTTCTCCGCCTCGCAGCACGGTTCGCAAAAATTCCTCCATCGCTCGCGTCATGAGGCGATTCTTTTTCGTAAAGAGAGATATCGTCTGGCGGGAGAGTGCAGGATCGCAGACATAGAAGCACAGGCGTTTATCGGGCGCTAGGCGGCGCGCAAGGGCGCGGCTGACAAAGGTACAGCCCATGCCCTCGGCGGCAAAGTTGTATGCGACGATCTGGTGGTCTGTCTGCAGGCGGATCGTGGGGAATAGGTTGGATTGTTCAAACAGGATGTCTGCGCGGTCACGCGTATCGTTGCCTTGCTTCAGCAACAGAAAGTCAGCGTCTGCAAAACAAGACAGCGGCACAGGCTCTGCCGCGTCTGTGTCCAGATCGGAGAGCAGCCGATAAGATTCGACGGTCTTGTTCTGTTCGTATGATGACGGGACGGCAAGCAGCAGCCGATCCTCTAAAATCTGCGTTTCGCTGAACAGCTTTTTATCGAGCTTCCCGTTATCAACGACAAAATCGAGCACGCCGGAAAGCAGCTCCTCCTGAAGGACATCCGTTCCGGCTTCGTGCAATATGAGTTCAACATTCGGAAAACGACCGGCAAAGGCCGTCAATCGCGGCGCCAGTATATAGCTGGTAAATAAAGTCGTTCCGCCAAGCGCCAGTCTGCCCGAAAGGCAGTTGTTCAAATCGTCAACGTTCGACCGGAACGTTTGCTCGATCCCCTTGATCTGCTCCACCGCGCGGATATAGGCTTCCCCCTGTTCGGTCAGCGCAATCGGCAAAGAGCTGCGGTCAAATATCGGCGCGCCGATCCGCTGCTCCGCTTTTTTCACCATCAGGCTCAGGGATGACTGTGAAAGAAACATCGACTCTGCCGCTTTTGAAAAACTCCTGTAAACATAAACGGCATAAACATATTCCATTTCGTGAAATAATTCCATTTTGCTTCATTCTCCGCTTTCTTTTTACGTGCCCTTCACACTATATCATACATATTGATAAATGTAAATATATATTATAAAAAGAATTATATTTGCTTATATAAAAACTTTGTGGTAAGGTATCTGCAGCATCTAAAACGCAGGGAGGCGTACTCATGAACGAGAAAAAGAAGGGCAGCGGCGCATTGATCGGCGCGGCATTTTTAATGGCAACCTCGGCAATCGGCCCGGGCTTTTTGACGCAGACATCCAAGTTCACCGGCGATTTCGGCGCGAGCTTCGGCTTCGTCATTTTGGCGTCCGTCGTGCTGGCGGCGATTGCGCAGCTGAATATCTGGCGCGTACTTTGCACCACGGGCCTTCGGGGGCAGGATATAGCCAACAAGCTTTTGCCGGGACTCGGCTATGTTCTGTCGGCACTGATCGTGCTCGGCGGCTTGGTATTCAATATCGGCAACGTCGGCGGCGGCGCGCTCGGCTTTGAAACGCTGTTCGGCATCCCGACATGGATCGGCTGTATTCTTTCCGGTGCTCTCGCCATTGTCATTTTCATTTTTAAGAACGCCAAAGGCATCATGGATACCATTGTGAAGATCCTCGGCGGCATCATGATCGTTGTCATCCTCGGCGTGATCTTTGTCGTAAAACCGCCGATCGGATCGGCGCTGAAGAACACGTTCGTTCCCGACACCGGTTATACGGCGCTGTTCCCCTCGATTTTAACGCTCCTCGGAGGGACGGTCGGCGGGTATATCACATTTGCAGGCGCGCATAGACTGATCGATGCGGGCATTACGGGAAAGGATAACGGCAAGGAGATCACAAGAAGCTCGGTCATGGGGATCCTGATTGCCGCGCTTGTGCGCGTACTGCTGTTTCTTGCCGTGCTCGGCGTCGTTGCAAAAGGCGCAACGCTCGACGCTTCGAACCCGGCGGCGGATGCGTTCCGGCAGGGCGCAGGCGAGATCGGCTATCGGTTCGCGGGCTTGGTGCTTCTGTGCGCCGCGATCACCTCGATCATCGGCGCAGCTTACACGTCGGTTTCTTTCTTGAAAACATTCCATAAGAGCATTGCCCAAAATGAGAACTGGTGGGTCATCGGCTTTATCGTTTTCTCGACCCTGATTATGACAATCGCGGGCAATCCGGCGACGCTGCTCGTGATCGCGGGCGCGCTGAACGGCTTGATTCTGCCGCTGTCGCTTGGGATCAGCCTCGTTGCCGCCAAGAGCAAGAAGATCGTCGGCGCGGATTACAAGCATCCGTGGTGGCTGTTCATCCTCGGTGTGATCGTTGTGATCCTGTCGGCTTATGTCGGCATCAAATCGCTCGGCAATCTCGGCTCGCTGTTTCATTGAGCTATGACGGATAAGCAAATCAAAATCGTCCCGGAGGGCGATGCGGCGCTGCTGATACAGCTTGAACAGGCGATCCGACCGGATATAGCTGCAAGGCTTTCGGCGCTTGTGAAGCTGATCCGGCAGCAGAAGATCGAGGGAATCGTGGATCTGATTCCGACGTATTGCTCGCTGCTGGTCCAGTATAATCCGCTCGTTGTTTCGTATGAGGCCTTGCGAAAAAGACTGGCTTCCATCACGAGAATGGAATTGAAAACCGACGCATGGAAGAAGAAAATATGGGAGATTCCGGTCTGCTACGGCGGCCTGTTCGGACCGGATCTTTCGACGATCGCCGCGCACGCAGGGCTTTCCGAGAAGGAAGTGATCCGGCTGCACAGCGGCCGGGACTATCTGATCTATATGCTCGGCTTTCTGCCGGGGTTCACCTACCTCGGCGGCCTCGATGAGCGCATCCATACGCCGCGACTCGGCACGCCCCGCAAACGGATCCCGGCGGGCTCCGTCGGGATCGGCGGCTCGCAGACCGGTATTTATCCGATGGATTCTCCGGGCGGATGGCAGCTGATGGGCATGACGCCCGTTAAGACGTACGATCCGAACCGGGCGAAGCCGATTCTGGTCGAAGCAGGGGATTATATCCGCTTTGTACCGATCAGCGAATCGGAGTATGCCTTGCTGCAAAAGGCGGTTGCGACCGGGACCTATACGGTCACGGTGCGGGAGGAGGCTTGAAATGGGCTTTCGTGTGTTGAAGGGCGGTCTGTTAACGACCGTGCAAGACATGGGGCGCACGGGTTTCCAAAGTCAGGGCTTCGGCGTCGGCGGCGTGATGGATCGCAGGAGCTTTCGGATCGCAAATCTGCTGCTCGATAACCCGGAAAACGAGGCGGCGCTCGAATGTACGCTGATCGGCCCGACGCTTGAATTTACTTCCCCGATGATCATAGCCTTGGCGGGCGGCGATTTCAGACCCGAGCTGAACGATGAGCCTGTGAAAATGTATACCGCGCTGTATGTCAAAAAAGGAGATGTGCTTCGCGTCGGAAGCGCAAGAACCGGCCGCACCTGCTATATCGCTTTCTCCAATTATCTGTCCGTGCCGGTCGTGCTCGGTTCGCGCAGCACGAATCTCAAGTGCGGCATCGGCGGATTCAAGGGAAGGAAATTGGAAGCAGGCGATTATATCGAAACGCGGATCACGCGCAGACAGTATTTGCCGTTCTTCCTTTCACGCACGCTGCCGCTGCATGATTTCGATTCCGATTCGGCGGCGATTCGCGTCGTCATGGGGCCGCAGGAGGATCGCTTTTCCCGCAAGGGCTTGGAAACATTTTTGCAGAACGATTACACGGTGAGCGCCGACTTTGACCGTATGGGCGTGCGGCTGGACGGGCCGTTTATCGAGAGCAAGACGGGCTCGGATATTATTTCCGACGGCATCGCCTACGGCGCGATTCAGGTGCCGTCGCACGGAAAACCGATCATCTTGCTGTCCGACCGGCAGACGACCGGCGGCTATGCGAAGATCGCCACGGTTGCAAGCGTGGATATTCCGAAGCTCGCACAGCGCAGAACCGGGGATCGCGTTCGGTTTACGCCGATCTCGGTGCAGCAGGCACAGCAGCTTCTCCTTGAGGAGGAAGCGGAGATGCAGGAATACCGAAACCGCATCCACCGTCCGTGCAGGGAAGTTTTGGAGGTGCGGCTGACCGCAAAACGAATTGAATCATTGATGGGAGAATAAGGATCGTATGTTGGATCTCGAAAAAATAGAAGGCTTAATGCGATTGATGGAGCAGTCAAGCCTGAAAACCGTGTCGATTGAGGACGACGGCTTTAAGATCAAAATGAGTAAGCTCGATAAGGTGCAGATCGTCTCGCAGGCACCCGCGACAGCGACGGCAGCGCCTGCGCCGGCGCCCGCAGCCGTACCGATACCGGCGGAGGAATCGGAAGTGAACATCACAAGCCCGATTGTCGGCACATTCTATTCGGCGGCCGGTCCGACGATTCCGGCCTATGTCAAGGTCGGCGATACCGTCAAGAGCGGCGATACGATCTGTATCATCGAAGCGATGAAGATGATGAATGAGATCACGGCGGAGTTCGATTGCAAGATCGAATCGGTGCTGGTTTCCAACGAACAGAAGGTCGAATACGGACAGCCGCTGTTCCGCGTCAAAAAGCTGTGAGGATGCCGTTATGCTGAAACGGATTTTGATTGCCAATCGCGGGGAGATTGCCGTTCGGGTCATACGCGCCTGTCGGAATCTCGGCGTCGGCTCCGTGGCGGTGTATGCCAAGGAGGACGCTTCCGCCCTGCATGGCAAGCTCGCAGATCGAAGGATCTGCATCGGGGAGGGCGCCGCGAGCAACTCCTATCTGCACATGGAACGGATCATTACTGCAGCGAAGAACACAGACTGCGACGCGATCCATCCGGGATACGGCTTCCTGTCGGAAAACGCGGCGTTCGTTCGGCTGTGCGAGGAGAACGGCTTGACGTTTATCGGCCCCTCGGCAAATGTCATTGAGCAGATGGGAAACAAGTCGAATGCGCGCGATCGGATGCGCGCCGCGGGCGTGCCGGTCGTACCCGGCAGCACGGAAGCCCTGTACCATGCGGAAACAGCCCTGACAGTGGCAAAAGAGATCGGCTTTCCGGTCATGATCAAGGCAAGCGCGGGCGGCGGCGGACGCGGTATGCGGGAATGTTTCAAGGAGGAGGACTTTATCTCCCTGTTTGACACCGCGCAGCGGGAATCCGCCAATGCGTTCGGCGACGACGCCATGTATCTGGAAAAGCTGATTTTGCATCCCCGGCATGTCGAGGTACAGATCATGGCGGATACGTTCGGCAATGTCGTTTCGCTCGGCGAACGCGATTGCTCCCTGCAGCGGAACCATCAGAAGCTGATCGAAGAATCGCCTTCGCCAGCCATCGACCGTGAGACGGCCAGGCGCATGGGTGAATATGCGGTGCTGGCGGCCAAGGGCGTCGGCTATGTCGGCGCGGGCACGGTTGAGTTTATCGTTTCCCCGGCCGGAGAATTTTACTTTATGGAAATGAATACGCGAATCCAGGTCGAACACGGCGTAACGGAGCTTGTGACAGGTATTGATCTTGTGGAGGAACAGATACGCGTTGCGTCGGGTCTGCCGCTGTCGTTTACGCAGAAGGACATAACGGTGCGCGGACACGCGATGGAATGTCGCATCAATGCGGAGATTCCCGAGCAAAACTTTATGCCCAGTCCCGGCACCGTCACAAAGCTGCATCTGCCGGGCGGCAACGGTGTGCGCGTGGATACCGCGCTGTATACCGGATATACGGTTCCGTCGATGTACGATTCCATGATCGCCAAGGTTCTTGTACACGGCGCGGATCGTGACGCCGCCATCGCCCGGATGCGTGCGGCGCTGGACGAAACCGTGATAGCCGGCATCGACACCAACCTCAGCTTTCAATATCGCTTGATCGATACCGAAACATTCCGAGACGGCAAGGCCGATACCGGTTTTGTCGAGCAATTTGTATCGGGAGGCGGCAGAGAGGAGACAAGGAATGAAGATTGATTTGAACAGCGACCTCGGAGAGAGCTTCGGCCGTTATACGATCGGAAACGACAAAGCCGTCATGGTGCAGATTTCTTCCGCCAATATTGCCTGCGGCTTTCACGCCGGCGATCCGGTCGTGATGGGGAACACGGTTCGGTTCTGCAAGGAACGCGGCGTGCGCGTCGGCGCACATCCGGGGTTCCCCGATCTGATGGGATTTGGCAGACGGAACATGACGGTTTCTTTCGACGAGGCCAAAGCGTATATGCTCTATCAGCTCGGCGCGCTGGACGCTTTTTGCCGCGCAAACGGTGTGAAGCTGCAGCACGTCAAGCCGCATGGCGCACTCTATAATATGGCGGCAAAGGACGAGATGCTTTCCAAGGCCATTTGCGAAGCAGTACAGGCGTTTGACGATTCGCTGATCGTGCTGGCGCTGGCGAACAGCGTTCTGCATGATACGGCGGCCCGGATGGGCTTGCGTGCTGCGGCGGAGGTCTTTGCCGACCGTGCCTATGAGCCGGACGGAACCTTGGTTTCCCGCAGCAAACCGAACGCCATGATCACCGACGAGGAGGAGGCGATCGCGCGCGTGATCCGCATGGTCAAGACGCATGAGGTCACAGCCGTCAACGGGGAAACGATCCGTATTATCCCGGATTCGATCTGCGTGCACGGCGACGGGGAGAAGGCCATCCTGTTCGTGCAAAGAATCCGCGACGCGCTGCAAAAGGAGAAAATCGAAGTCGCGCCGCTCTGCGAGATCGTATAATGATTTGGTGCTTATATAACCGCCGTCTGATTGATCTGCGCAGTCAAAACGTTTGTCGCGTTTTCCGTCAGGCGTTTCATAATAGTTATGCAAAGCATAAAAGGATCGGGGAGAGCAAAGAAACTCTCCCCGATTATATGATCTGTTCCGTTCGATGCTCACAAAGCGGATCGGTCTTAGGCTGCAGCCTTAAAAAGCAGGAATTGACTTTTGAGAATACCCGCTTTTTTCTATTCCGCTGCTGAATGCCGCGCCGCTTTTTTCAGCTTCCGGTCGCGCACCAAAAGGACGATGCACCATAGCGCAAGAAGGGCAAAGACGACGGCGAGTGCAATGAACAGAGGCTCGACAAAGCCGAGGTTCATGCCGGCGCGGAACTGCGGACGGAGAAGCGTCGCATCGCCGTTCGCATAGTCGCGGTTGACGGCACGCACATGCAGCATCATGTACAGCGTTTCCTTGGCTGCGCGGCGGAGTGCGTTTTGGAACGTAGCGGAGGAGGTCTCAAAGGCAAAGCTGCCGCCCGTGGCGCCGCTCATCCAAAGGCTGCCGCCTGCCCGCAGCGCCTGATCGCCGTTCATGAATTGGTGGTGGTCGGCATAGTCCGTAATGACCGCGCCCTTAAAATTCCATTCATCGCGCAGCACGCCCGTAAGCAGCGCCTTGCTGCCGCCGGCCCAAACCGCGCCGATGCGGTTGTAACTCGACATGAATCCGACCGCGTCATACTGCTCGACGAGCATTTGGAACGGCTGCAGATAGATTTCACGCAGCGCCTGCTCCGGCATCCAGATATAGACCGAGTCGCGGTAGATGCCCGCCTCGCCGTCGTTGCAGACGAAGTGCTTGACGTAGGTATACACGCCCGCTTCGTTCGCGCCCATGACGGTATTGCCGCAGATCTCGCCGGACAGGAAACCGTCCTCGGAATAGTATTCATAGTTTCTGCCATTGAACGGACTGCGGTGCAGATTCGTTGCGGGTGCGTACCAGCCGGTATAGCCGCTTTGCAGGGCTTCGCGGCCGATGGCAAGCCCGACCTGATGCGCCAATTCCTTATTCCACGTCTGTGCGAGCGTGCTGCTCGACGGGAAGCCCGTTCCCGCGCTCATGCCGGTAAAGCCGCCGATCTGCGAAGGGCCGTCCGCGTCCTTGCCGCGCAGCATTCCCGCGCTCTCCGGTACGGCGATCCCGCTGTATGCGCCGGTGAACAGTTTGGTCATTTCCGCAATGGAAAGCTGATCGAGCAGCGCATCCCATTCGGGCGCGTCATAATCGCTGCCGAGCCGATAGCCAAGCGCCGTCGTCAGACCGTTTTCCTCCAAAGCCAGTCCGTTCCTTGCGCCGGTTGTGATCGGCTTGTCGCTTGGGTCGATGGCAGCATCCGCCATGTCCGCGGTGTAGAGGTTCAGCGCCTTCAGGCTGTCCGCCATCGGGCGGGACGGCGTGGCGGCCTTGGGGAACGTCCCGGCAAAGTCCGCACGGGAAAGGTAGGTGATGTTTTCGGTGCCCTCGCCGTCCAGCGGCACGCCGTCGATGGCGTCCGCACCGGTGAACTTATTTGATACCGCCGCGCCCGTGACCGCGTCGGTCGGGTACTGCACGTTTCCGGCAAGGGTCAGATCGAACGCTTCGACGACCGCGTGCGCGTCGCGCCGCAGCGAAACGGTGTAAGTACCGGGATCCAGCTCATAGCCCGCAAAGCCGTTGCCGTTCTTGTCGTAGCCATCATAGCTTGCCATATCGCGCACGGCAAAGGTGAGTGTCAATTCTTCGCTTTCGCCCGGCTGCAGCAGCTTCGTTTTTTCAAACGCCGCAAGCTCCACGGCGCTCTTTTCGATGCCGCCCTTGGTGTACGGCGCGGTATAGTACAGCTCTACAACGTCCTTGCCTGCGACGCTGCCGGTGTTCGTCACCTTGACCGTGACGGCGACCGTGCCGTTTTCGGTCAGCGCCGTTTCGGGGGCATTGACGACTTTCCAGGAAAAATCCGTGTAGCTCAGGCCATAGCCGAACGGGTACTGCACGACGCCGTCGTAGTCCGCACCGTATTCGTTCTGCACGCCGTCCCAATAGCCCTCGGCATCTGCGGTTTCATACCAGCGGTAGCCGACGTAGATATTCTCGATATAGTCGAGATAACTGACCTGCGTGTAGGCGGCGGGGGAATCGAGGTTGCCGTTCGTAATGCCGTCCAGCATCGGGTAAAGCCCGTCCGCACCGGTGTAGCGACCGACGCCCTCCAGTCCCGCGGTCGCATAGGTCGCGGCGGTGGAAAGATCGTAGGCAAACGTATCGGCGGTACGGCCGGAGGGGGAGACCTCGCCCCACAGCACGGCGGGAATGACCTCTGCCGCATACTGGCCGGACAGTCCCGCGAGCACGACCGCATCGATACCCGGAATCGTTTCGAGCGGGCCGAGCGCCATGACGTTTGTGCTGTTGATCAACACAACGACGTTGCCGTACTGCGCACCCACATAGGTCAACAGCTCGATTTCTTCGGTCGAGAGATCGAGCATCGTGCGGGCGTCGTCCACAACGATGTCGCCGCCTGCCGTCGTGCGCTTGAATTGCTGCTTGGTGGCGTCGTTCGATTCGCCCGCAAGCCGCCCGATCACGACAAACGCCGTATCGGAGAACGCCTCAGCGTCCGAAAGAAGGGCGTCGGAATAGTAATTCTTGTCCGATACGCTCGGCTCATACAGCCGTCCGCTCTGCTCCGGATACGCGCCGAGGGTGCGCGTATATTCGCGCCCGCTTTGGAAATTGCGGTACATGTCCGTGAGCGCGGTATTCGTTTCGACGCCGTAATCGGCAAGGGCTTGCAGAAGGTCGGTTTCGACGCTCGATACGCCGCCGGAGCCGCTGCCGCCGCCGAGCCACGCGATGCTCGCCCAGCCGAATACATTGACCTTTTTGACTGTATTGGAAAGCGGCAGAACGGCGTCGCGGTTTTGCAGCAGCACCATGCCCTCGCGCTGCACCTCGTCCGCGACTGCGCGGGCGCTGTCCCGTACCGCTGCCTGCTGCTCCGCCGTCGTGACCGGCGTCGCGCCGCCGATCAGCGTTTCAACGATGCCGCCGAAGATGCTCCACGATACGCTCGCGGCAAGGAATACCGCCATCAGCAGCGCCGTCAGCACCAACAGCAGACTGTGCCGCACGGGATGCGGCTTTTTGACCCTTTGCGTTTTTGCCATGTTCTTCTCCTCCTTGTTTTGACGAGGTTGTCTCTTATGATATATCATCTGCAAGGTTATAGCAAGGAAAAATCGTTTGATGGACTGTACCCCTGTCGTCAAAGCCCCGCGCGGAACCTTGCGGGCGTGACGCCGTATTGCTTTTTGAATCGCTGTACAAAATGACTTTGGTTGGCGAAGCACAGCGTATCGCTGATTTCGCTGATGGATTTGGACGTATATTGCAGCAGCCGATAGCTTTCCTCCAGCTTGCAGCGATAGATATATTCGCGCAGCGTGATACCGGCGGCCTTGGTGAAGGCGGCTGACAGATAGGAGCGATGATAGCCCATAGCGTCCGCGACATCCTGCACGGACAGGGGACTGTGCGTATGCTTTTGCACATAATCCATGCAGTTTTATACGATGGTACTGAATGGACGAATCGGACCGTGAAAAACAAGCAAAAAAATCCAAAACACAGTAATTTTTTGAGCTTGAAATGCCCGCCGTATCTGGTTTTGCGGATTATGAAAGTGAAAAAAGATGATGTTATTTGCAATATCCGTTTGCGGCATCTCAAGCCAAAGGAATCAATGACAAACTTTTTTCAGACGCATATTGAAAAACGACAACCAATCAGCTATAATAGTTAGCAAGGACTAACCCACCGCGGGTTTTTCTTTCGGGGCGATGGTTAGCTGCTGCTAACAGGAGGCAAGAGAGTGTTCTGGGATAATGTGGCCGGT
>ODAI014781845.1_pt1 | contig 11110 bp, 7 predicted proteins | sample 1539321 | NCBI WGS metagenome assembly ODAI01 (sample SAMN02144231, study PRJEB22623) | gut metagenome | biome: sheep rumen | host: Ovis aries | place: New Zealand | reverse complement strand
GTCGATTTTATCAATAAGATCCTGAATGTAGCCAGAATCAAGCTGATAATCCTTTATAGGAGGAACAACGAACTCCACATCCGTCCTTTTGTCACTGTTCACGGCATTTTCTTTCTGAGGCTCTCCCCGCGCAGGATTCTGATTATTGAAGTCCAGAAGCGCGGAATCATTCTGCTGTTTTTTATCCAGGACAAGAATTCCGTCGGCGTAAGTAAGGCCAAGAGGATATTCATCGGAAGTGGCAGCCGCGATATAGAAAGTGAACTCAGTTTTGCTTTCCGGCGGAAGCGCGAATTCAGGCCAGTCAATCATAATTCCAGAATCGTCATAACCGCGGATGTTTGAGAATCCACGCCCCTTTCTGAAACCTGAATCCCAGTCCATTTTATAAAGCTCGTCGATATTTGCAAGCGTAACTGATTCGATTGGAGTAACATTCTGAGAATCAAGCACGAACTGGAAGTAAGCCTTGTCATTGGCAGATATAATAGTCCGCTCTGAATGCAGGTCGGAATTTGAATAGCGGGTCTCAAAGCGAATCTTGCTTCGTTTTTCAGTGGTGAAATGTACCGAAGAAACTTCACCGCATATCGTGTCGAAAATTCCTTTTAAATCCACAGAATGATTTTCATTTCCCAGGTTGAGGACATACAGGCGAACCTTTATTATATCCTCCGGCTTGCTTTCCCTGCTTGCCACGAAAGAAAAATCAGCGATAAGCCTCATTCCGTTTTCAAAAGAATATACAAGCTGCGCTCCTCCGTCAGAAAGCCGCCTGAGCTCCCGGAGCACGCGCGGAGACTTTCCGAGATGATAGACTTTTTCATCAAGCTTCATGAGGAAGCATGTCGAAGCAGACAAATCATGGGTTGCGAGAAGCGGAACGGAGCCTTCTCCCTCAGGCATACAGAAGATGCTGAAAGTTCCAGGCTTGCGGAAAAATTCCATGCGGAGGAATTTGCCTTCAAGGATGTAAGAAGACTCAAGGTGATATTTTACGCCGAGGGCTCCATCATAAAGCTCGGTCTCGGCCTCTTTTTTGAGACGTTTTTCCTCAGCGATGGCTTTCTGTCTTTTTACATACTCCTCATCCATCATGAGTTCGGTCAGATGCTGTGAATTTTCAAGATTTTCCCTGAGTTTTTCGCTGTCAATCGCAAAAGTTGAAAATGAAGACAAAGATAAAAACAAGAGAGACAAAACAAGAGGTCTTTTCATTTCGCACCATCCTCAGTCTGCTGCTCCTCAAGAAGATACTGAAGCTGCTTGGCCTTGCGTTTGAGGGTATGAAGTTCCGTATCTTTTGAAGAGGCATTAGTATTCTTTACAGCAGAAGTTCCCTGACCGCCCGGATTCTGTTTTACGCGGATGGAAGGTTCGTTCACGCTCTGAATAATCTGAACATTTGGTTTTTCAGGCTTTGACACGCCACCTGGCGCACCTTTTTCTGGTTCCGGTGAAGCAGCAGGTTCTCCAGGATTTTCACCGGACTCCGCTGATTCTGAAGGCTCTGTTACTGCAGAAGGCTCCGGCTCTGGCTCAGCCGGCAAAGCTCCGCCCTGCTCAAGAAGAGCCTCAAGCTCCGCAATCCGTGCCTGAGAGTCAAGAAGAAGATGCCTTACACCGCTCTCATCCTCAAGTGCATAAACCCGGAGCTGACGCTCATATTCCTCACGGGTAGAAAGGTTTTCTTCGCCGATTACTTTCAAAAGGTAGAGGAGTTTTTCTTCCCTTGAACGCCGCTCAATCAAATCAAGCTTGTACTGTGCCTGCGGTGCCTTTTCGCAGCCGGGAAAATCATTCACGACACGCTCATAAAGGCCACGCGCGCTCTCAAAGTTGTATTCATCATAGAAACTTTCGGCAATCCAATAAAGCGCAAGGGGATAAAGCTCGCTGTCAGGATTCTGATGGCAGAAATCACTGAGGGAAAGAACCGCATCCTCATTCCGTGCAAGGAGATGAAGGAGCCTTCCGTTCTGATATCTTACATATTCCGTATAAGGAGATGAAGAGAACTGCTCAAGGAATTTTTCGCAATCATTCTGCGCCTGACGATATTCACCTGCATAAATCTCGCTTTTTATGAGCATGAAGAGGTTCTCATCGCTCACATTGCCTGGCACAGACACAACCTTCCGCAAAAAGAAAATCGCGCTCGTCCAGTCCTCTTTTTTGTAGGCGTCAGCTCCCTGCTTTAAATTCGCGCTGTCCGCCGCAGACAATTTTGACTTGGAAGCAGTCTGCGGGAAAAGGCAGAAAATTGAGAAAAATGAAAAAAAAGCAAGGGCGGCGAACCTTTTCAGCAAATTATTTCTCCCACTTTAACTTTCCGCTGAAAAAAGATGAGCCTGAGACAAGGATATCCGCTCCTGCCTCCGCGATTTCGGAGAAATTCTTTTCGTTTACTCCGCCGTCAACAGAAATATTAAAATCAAGCCCGCGCTCTGCACGGATTTTTTTCAGCTCAGAAATTTTATCAAGTGCGTAAGGAATGAAACTCTGCCCGCCGAAACCAGGGTTTACGCTCATCACAAGAACCAAATCCACAAGATGCAGGATTTGAGAAAGAGCCGACACCGGCGTAGACGGAACGATTGAGATTCCGCATTTTTTGCCCAGATCGTGGATGTGATGAATGAGCCGGTCGATGTGGATTGTTGATTCGTAATGGAAAGTAATCCAGTCCGCGCCAGCTTCGGCAAAAGAATCAACCATAAGCTCAGGTTTCTCAACCATGAGATGAACATCAAAAGGCAAATCAGTAAGAGGCCGAATCGACTTGATTACAGGCTGACCATAAGTAATCTGCGGAACAAACTGACCGTCCATGACATCAATATGAACGATACTTCCGCCGTCATTTTCAATTTTTCTAATTGCACCTGCCAAATCAGAGAAATCCGCCGAAAGCAAAGACGGAGCAAGCAAAGTTTTTTTCATACTATTAAATAATATCAAAAGAAGCGAATATTGTAAACAAAATTAAAGTAGCGAAAATTCCCGGAGGAAAAATCAGCCAAGTTTTCCCATTTTTTTCAGAAAAGTATAAAAATTTTCTTAAAAAAGTATTGACATAATCCGCAAAAGGCTTTATAAACTTTACCCCACTTTTTATAATTTTTTCAGTTTTTATTGACTAAAATCTCCATTTTTATAATAATAATTATGCACGGTATGGGAATCGAAACGGATGAAGAATTAACAAAGGCGTACAAATTCCTCGAAGCAGGGAGCATTGACCAGGCACGAGAAATTCTTGCCCAGGCAATCGGCTACAACTTTGACAATTCTGAAATCAATTTTGCCCATTGGTGCTGCTCGTACTGGGCCGGTTTTGTTCAGGGGCTTCCAAAAATGGATTTCTATGAACAGGGAGACGGTCTTATCGCCCGCTGGAAGACATTCAAGCCCGATTACGAGGCCCGCAAGGATTTTCAGCAAAGAACGGTCTACGCGCTCCAGAGGGGTGTTTTCTCGATGGCCCTCAAAGCCTACGAGCAGGCAAAAGACGATTCATCATCAAGCCAGAGAGCTGATTTGTTCCGCAAAAAAGGTTTGTGCCACAAAAAACTCGGTGAATACGAGTCCGCGCTCAGCCTTCTTTCAGAAGCATACAGAATCTCCCCGCAATCAGCCGCAATACTCGCGGAAATGGCGGACTGTCTGGCACTCTGCGGTGAAGAAAAGAATGCGAAGGTCCTTTTCAGGGAAGCATTTTTCATCGATGCGGAGCGTATCGAAATAGATTTCCTCGATTCCGAGCTTATCGGCTGCCTGATCCGTCAGGTAAAGGAAAAGGGGTACACCGGGGCAGTCCTGCAGGAATGGATTCCTGTCTACGGAGTCCTGTACGGAGTTTTCAATGTAAAGCGTGAGTTGCGCGCCCAGGAAGCGGGCAGGCTCAGGCAGGAAATATTCGCAAAGGAAAACGAAATAAAGGATCCGTCGAACGATTCAAAGATTTTGGTTCCAAAGCTTATAAACATGTATTTTTGGCTTATCGACCATTATGCCCGCTCAAATGAAGGTATGGACAAGATTAACGACTGCCTTCTTCAGATAAGGGTGCATGATGAAGATATATATAGAATGTACACGAAGTAAATTGGCTTAAACAACACAAGGAGTAAATTATGTCAAAAGAGCTAGTGGATTTGGTTCAGGCAAAACTTAAAGAGGACACCTGGACCCGCGCAACAATCAGCAACTACACAAAGAACAATCTGATTGAGTTGACCGCCATCGTAGAAAAAGCAAGAAGCGAAAACTGCGCCGGGGAAATCAAGGAAATCTGTGACGAGCAGCTCTCTCACACAAAAGACAGCATCACAGCCCTCTACATTTCGGGAATGCTCGGACTCAAGCAGGGTTCCCTCGACAATTCTTCACTCGAAGCACTCGTTGACATCTTCCAGAACAACCACAAAGAGCCAATCGTCGTCTACATGTGCGAAACAATCCTCGCCGATGACAAATCAAATAAATTTGCACTCCGCACGCTTGCCGCAAACTATGAGCAGGCCGGCAATCCTGAATTGTGGTCAGTTTACGAAAAAATCATCAAGGTTGACTTCACCGAGGCTGAAATCGCAAAGAAACTCGGAGACCACTATGCAGCAGAGGGCAATTCTGATAAAGCAAACGAATACTACAAGAAAGCCCTTCTCCGCTATGTAAACAACAAGAACATCAACTCTGCAAACGAAATCTGGTCAAAACTCGCAGCAGTAATTCCAGAAGAAATCGACTTCTTCCTTCTTGTTCAGCGCAAAATCGCAAAAACAATCAGCGCAGACAAATCTGCCCTCATGATGCAGGAACTTTACAACTACTACAAGGATACTGCAAACTGGGACACAGCAATCGACATCCTTAAGCTCAATCTCTCAATCGATCCAAAAGATCCTTGGGCACGCCGAGAAATCACAGACTGTTACTCAAAGAAATATGCAAGCCACAGCCATGTCGAGGACTATATCCGAACATCAGACCTCACACAGAGCTACCGAAATGTATTCGAGGCAATTTCTGACTTCGAGAAGCACATCGCTTTCGACGCGCACAGCTTCGTCTATCACCGCACATGGGGCGTAGGCGTAATTCTCAAGGTCGAGAACGACACACTCTTGATCAACTTCGGTAAAAACGGAAGAAAAGAGATTTCCCTCAAAATGGCAGTCAGCGCACTCCAGCCTCTTTCACGAGACCACATCTGGGTAATCAAGGCCACTGTCGGCTCAAAATCTTCAAAATTCAAGACAAAGGACGAGCTTGCTAAGGAAATCAAGACAAACAAGGCCTGGGCATTAAAAACAATCATCACAAGCTTCAACAACAGCTGTGACTTCAAGAAAATCAAGGCTGAGCTTGTTCCTTCAATCCTCAGCACCAGCGAATGGACAAGCTGGAACAGCGGAGCAAAAAAACTCCTCGACGAAGACTCAACATTCGGCGTAAATCCAAACAATATCAACGAATATACAGTACGCGAGCGAGCAATCACTCCAGAAGAAAAATACTCGAACGAATTCAAGGCACAGAAACAGTTCTTCGCACGAATCGACATCCTATACAAATTCGTTGAGGACGAGACAACTGACAAAGAAAGCGAGCTTCTTGCCGACATGTTCAGCTACTTCACAGGCTTCCTCAAATCATTCAGCGAAGTTGACGAGCAGGTTATCGCATCATATCTTGTCGTCAAGGAAATCGGTCAGGAAGTTCCGAACCTCGCATTCCAGAGCAAATATACTTTCGCACAGCTTTACGGCGAAGTCGAAGATTCAAAAGCAATGTACACAATCCTCAAAGGCTCAAAGAAGGGCGATTTGCGCACAGCTTTCCTCGAATCTGTCAAAATGCTTCCAAACTGGGAAGACGAATACATCAAGATGTTCCCGGCAATTCTCAAGAAAGATGTCCTCATGGCAATCATCAATGCCGGACAGGTCGAAAAGGTAATGAAGCTTGCCATCGATTCTTTCGAGGACTTCCGCTCTTACCGCGATGTAATCCTCTTCTTGTTCGACGAATGTAGCGAGGAAGACTGGTTCAAGGCAGCACAGATTCCACTCCAGAAGCAGCTTATCGCCCTCGTCAACATCATTTCTCAGTGTTACCGAGAGATTGACAACCATGTCGAATCAACAGAAAACAAAAAAATCATCAAGAACGCATGCAAAATGCTCTTCGACAAGGACAACAACAAATATGCTGATTACATGCTCTCATGCGATGAAGAGCAGATGTCTCACATGTACACTCTCGTTGATGACATCGCAGAGCTTGACGGCGTAATCAAAACACAGCTCCGAAACAAGATTCTTGAGAAATACCCGGACTACAAATTCCGTGTCAAGGAAGAAAAATCTTCTGCACCAAAGGGAATGCTCGTTACAGCACAAAAACTCGAGGAAAAACGAAATCTCCTCGACAAAATGCAGAATGTCGATCTTCCTGCAATCGCAAAAGAAGTTGCAGAAGCAAAGGAAAAGGGTGACTTGAAGGAAAACGCAGAGTACATCGCTGCAAAAGAAGCACAGCACAAGCTCGGCAACGACCTCAAGCAGCTTCAGTCGGAACTTGCCCGTGCGGTTATTTTCGACCCTACAACGGCAACATCTTCAATGATTTCATTCGGAACAAAAGTCACATTGCTTAACAAAAACACAGACAAAGAAGAAGAATTCACAATCTTCGGTCCGTGGGAATCAGATCCAAGCAACGGCGTCATTTCTTACATGGCTCCGTTCGGTGATGCAATTCTCGACCACAAAGTCGGCGAAGAGCTCAAGTTCACTATCGGTGAGCGCAAATACCACTTCGAAGTCAAAAAGATTGTTATCGCAAAGATTTAGTCAAATATCATAATGACCAACCTAACCACAGATTGAAAAAGTCTGTGGTTTTTTTATGGAAAAATTTGAATATTTGTATTAAAATATAATTAATGATACAGTGGCTTTATGCAGGCGGCCAGGAAGATTCATCGGTCTCAGCAGCTATCATATCCATTTCTTTAGTTCTCATATCAGGGTTCCTTATGACCCGCGTCACAAAAAAGCTCAGGCTTCCGAATGTCACGGCTTATATAGTTGCGGGAATTCTAATCGGACCTTACGGCCTCAACATCGTTCCAAAGCCAATAATCCAGGGAACAGGATTTCTGCCCGACATTGCACTGGCATTCATTGCTTTCAGCACAGGTCAGTTTTTCAAATTCGACATACTTAAAAAAAACGGGGCGAAAGTCATAATAATCACGCTATTTGAGGCCCTTCTTGCATCGATTTTTGTCTTTATCCTCGCTTTTTTCATTCTTCACCTGAACTTGGCATTTTCAATAGTTCTCGCAGCCCTTGCATCTGCCACAGCCCCGGCATCTACAATGATGACAATCCGGCAGACAGGTGCAAAAGGCGATTTCGTTGAGACACTTCTTCAGATCGTCGCACTGGACGATATTGTCGGGCTCATCGCATACAGCGTAGCGATTTCAATCGCCGTCCATTCCGCAATAGGAGACGCATTTTCAATTATCAGGGTTTTAACGCCAATCCTTACGAATGCCTTCGTTCTTTTTCTGGGTGCGGTATTCGGCGTGCTTTTGACAATTCTTCTCAGGCCAAAGACCAGGAGCAGCGACAACAGGCTGATTATTTCTGTAGCACTTCTGTTCGCTTTCTGTGGAATCTGTACGATTCTTGAGATTTCCCCCCTTCTCGGCTGCATGTCGATGGGAACAATCTATATAAATTTCACTGAGGATGACAAGCTTTTCAAGCAGCTGAATTATTTTTCACCGCCGTTTCTTCTGATGTTCTTTGTCCGTTCGGGAATGTCATTCGACTTGCAGGCACTGGTAAAAACCAGCGGAACTATCGGTTCATCCCCTTTGCTTCTGATTGGAGTCCTCTATTTCATAATCCGCATTATCGGAAAATATGCAGGAGCCTTCCTCGGCTGTCTTTTGGTAAAAAAACCCAAGGAAACAAGGAACTATCTTGGACTCGCACTGATTCCGCAGGCTGGAGTCGCAATAGGCCTTGCCGCGCTTGGAGCAAGAACCCTTCAGGGCGAAACAGGAAATGCCCTCGAAACGATTATTCTTGCATCTAGCGTTCTTTACGAGCTTATTGGTCCGGCATCCGCAAAACTTTCTCTGTATCTTTCAAAATCGTACTCAAAAAGACTTGAGGAAATTGTGGATGTATCAAACACAACCCCTGACGGCAAGGAAAAGAGTCAGGTAGAGCTTTTGATTGACCGAATACAGAAAATTCAGCAGGAACTTCCTTCCCACACGCTGAACGAGGCAGAAGAAGCGTTCACCGAAGCCGCGGAGCAGCATAATATTGGATTTTGGGGCGAAGTACAAAAACAAAACATGAAAGGAATTTTACGAAAGAGGAAGAAATTATGATTACAGATCCAATAGCAAATTTTCTGGGAAGCTGGTCAGTTCAGCTGAATGGTTATTCAATAGTTTTCAGGATAATACTGTCTGTCTTTCTTTCAGCCCTCATAGGCTGGGAACGCTCAACAAAGCGGCACTCGGCTGGCTTACGAACTTTCATGATAGTCACGCTCTCCGGAACCGTGACAATGCTCATAGATTTGCATATAAACAGCATTTACAACGGGCATTATTTTATTCTCTCGGCACTTTCAATCGTCTCAGCAGCAAGAATCGCCACAAGGACTTTGTTTTTCACTTCCCGCAATCAGATTATGGGGCTGACGACATCAGTATCTTTATGGTGCAGCTGCATTTTAGGGCTGGCAATCGGTGCCGGACTGTATTCCATAACGGCAATATCATATCTCGTCGTCCTTTTATGCCTTTCAAAGCTTCCATACCTTGAATTCTTCCTCAAAAACCGCTCGAACCATTTTGAGATACACCTTGAGCTAAAGAACAGCCTGAACCTGCAGAATTTCGTCACCACGATACGAAAACTAGGGCTTATAATCGACGCGATTGAAATGAATCCGGCTTATGCAAATTCCGGTCTCAGCGTTTACTCAATCGCAATAACAATCAGCAACGAAGAACTGAAAAACTACAAGACCCACAAGGAAATAATTGATGCGCTCAGCACTCTTGACTATATTTATCATATTGAGGAAATTTAAGGGATTTTTTTTACAAAAATAACATCTGCCACCTGAGTCAAAGCATCCCTGTATAATAAATTTAAAAAAAGGAAAATTTATGAACATTCTTGATGAAATTGTTGAACAAAGAAAGAAAGACATTTCTGAAAAAACAGTGACAATGGGATTCAATATCCCAGAAAACAGGACCAGAAAAATCACGCCGTTCATTCCAAAAGGCAAAAAAGGCGTAATCCTTGAAATCAAGAGGGCATCCCCAAGTAAAGGCGACATTGCCCCAAATCTTGACTCTGCAGAAACGGCCAAGTCCTACTCAAAGGCAAATACATCAGCAATTTCTGTTCTCACGGAGCAGCATTGGTTCAAGGGATCTCTCGAAGACCTTATTAAAGCATGTAAAGCCGTTGATGAATATGCCAAAGAAAATCAAACTACGCCGCCCGCAATCCTAAGAAAAGATTTTCTCCTTTTCGCAAGCGAGATTGAAATTGCTTACCGTTGTGGTGCAGATGCTGTTCTTCTGATTGCACGCATCCTTGACACCAAAACAATGACTGAAATGGCGAAAAAATGTCAGGAACTTGGAATTACGGCACTTGTGGAGCTTAGGCTAGAAGAGGACTTACAGAAACTTGCCGCAACAGTCAAAGAAGTCAGCACGGATTTTATTGTATGCGGAGTAAATGCACGCGACCTTAAGAATTTCAGCATCGACATGCTTACTCCGGCGGCCCTCCTTGAAGAAATAAAGGAAATTGCTGGCAAGGATATAAGGGTTGTATTTGAAAGCGGAATAAGAACTCCAGAAGCGGCCAATTTCGCAGGAAGTCTCGGATTCTCTGCGATGCTTTTGGGTGAAGCCGCTGCAAGAAACCCGCAGGAAGCAGGAATTTTAGTTTCCTCATTCGTGAACGCAAAAGAAACAAGAAATGCAAAAGAATGGAACCAATATGCGGTAAAACTTCAAGAAAAGCGAAAAAAAGGCGATTCCAGACCTTTCGTAAAAATTTGCGGTCTTACAAATACTGAGGATGCAATAAAATCGGCTGAGGAAGGCGCAGACTTTCTTGGATTCATCTTCTACGACAAAAGTCCAAGAAAAATCAATCCCAAAGAATTACCGGAAATTGCAGAAAATCTCAAAAAAAGAAACTTGCGGGATAAAATTCGCATGGTCGGTGTAATTGTTGATACAGAATCCGAAGACTCAAAAAATGCTTTCAAAGCCCTTGAAGAAGGAAATTTGGATTTCATACAGCTTCATGGCTGCGGAGAAACATTCCACAAAAAAGCTCTGCCTCATTATGCCGTCGAAAACATAAGGGACGAAGAAGATTTACAGAAAATTGATACCCTTCGCCTGACCGGAGAACCAAGGATTCTGATTGATGCAAAGGTCGGTGAACAACTTGGCGGAACAGGAGAAAGGATTGCAGATTTGCTCGTTGAAAAAGTTAGTCAAAAGACAAAACTTTGGCTTGCAGGCGGAATTACTCCCGAAAATGTGACTGAAATAATCAACCAATTCCATCCGGAACTGATTGATGTCGCAAGCGGTGTCGAATTGTTTCCCGGAAAGAAAAATCCTCAAAAAATCGAAGCACTGTTCAAAGCGATAAAAAGCAAATAATCGGCAGTCAAAAACAAAAATCTATCTATTAATCAGCATAAAAATAATGCGCGACTCAAGCTGCAACGGGCTATGCGCGGTTCCGCTTTCGCCCCGCTCCCCGCCCGGGGCGGGGAACGCCTGCGCGCCGCTCCTATCCCGCGCGTGCACCAAGTGTCCCGCCGAGGGCCGCCCCGGGGCAAAAAAAATCCGCCCCATTCACCGGGACGGAACGATTTAAAAAGAAAAAAGCCGGCGGCTCCCTACTTTCCCCCATAACGGAGTATCATCGGCGCGGGGGTGCTTGACTTCCGTGTTCGGAACGGGAACGGGTATTGCCACCCCACCATGGCCACCGGCATATAAAAGCCGTGTCAGTAT
>ODAI011348635.1_pt1 | contig 11110 bp, 8 predicted proteins | sample 1539321 | NCBI WGS metagenome assembly ODAI01 (sample SAMN02144231, study PRJEB22623) | gut metagenome | biome: sheep rumen | host: Ovis aries | place: New Zealand | reverse complement strand
GCCATTCACAGTTGCGGGACAGCACGGGAATTACACCCGTTTCCCTTTTCACCGCCCTCTCCCCGGTTTTGAATTCCGAAGAGGGCGACACCTGCAGATGCTCTCATATCGATTTGACTCTATTATATCGTCTCGGAATGCAATAAGCGACCTTTTTCTCACCGCTTAAGCAGTGCCTCCGTGTCCGCCCTTCGGCTGCGTCACCCCTTGGCTTCCGGCAGCTCCGCGATCTGTGTCACCCCTTGGCTTACGGCAGCTCCGCGATCTGCGTCAAAACAGCGTTTCCCGTGAGCTTTTCACTCCTTGGACCCGGCTGTGAAAACCCGGCCCAGATCCTGAATTTCCTGCTCCTGACCGCACGCGTTCCCTGCTCATCCACCGTGGTAAAAGCCCGTAACCTGAGCGGGATCGTCACTTCCCTGCTCTCCCCCTTTTCGAGTCGGATCCTTGTAAACCCGCACAGGGAGGGGTTGGGCACCGCTCCCGGATATTCCTCGTCGTGAATATAGACCTGCAGTACGTCCTCCGTCGCTTCTCCCCGGTTGACAGCTGTCACGCGGACATAAGCCGCCGTATCGTCAAAGCCTTCCGCCCTCTGTGTTTTGACCGAAAGCGCCTGCGCCGCGCAGTCCCCGTAAGTGAGCCCGTATCCGAAGGGATAGAGCGGCTCCCCGCCAAAATAGCGATACGTCCGCCCCTTCATCGAATAGTCTTCAAAAGGCGGCAGTTCCTCACTGCTGCGGTAGAAAGTCACAGGGAGCTTTCCAGAAGGGGAGATGTCGCCGAACAGAATTCCGGCCACATCGGCACCGCCTCGGGCGCCCGGATACCAGGCCTGCAGGATCGCGGAGGCCTTCGCGTCCGCCTCGCAAAGGTCCATGGCGCTGCCCGTCATATTGACGACGACGACCGGCGTGCCGCTCTGTTTCCCGTAATCAAGGATGGTCCTCATCAGCTTGCGCTGCGGCTCCGGGAAGGAGAGATCTTCCTTGTCCCCCGAAGCATAGGCATTCCCCGTATCGCCCTCTTCTCCCTCGAGCGTCTCGTCAAGTCCCGGGACAAGCACGATCAGGTCCGCGATCACGGCGATCGTGAGCGCCTCGGCCAGCCGGTCCTGCGAGCCACCAAGCGCGAGGTCCTCCACCCTGTCCTTGAACAGGTGGCATCCCTCGGAATAATAGACGCGTATACCTTCCCGCTCCGCGCGGTCCTGGATGCCCTCCAGAACGGTGATATACCGGGAAGATGTACCGTGATAGTTGCCGCAAAGTGCAGCGCGGCTGTTGGCATTGGGGCCGATCACTGCGATCACAAACTCGCTGCGGTTCATTGTATGATCGCCATCTTCTGAATCTGAAGCCGGCGCCGGGTTGTTCTTTTCCTTTCGGATCGGGAGGACTCCGTCGTTCTTCTCTGTCCGGATCGGGAGGACACCGTCATTCTTCAGCAGAACGACGCTCTCCGCCGCCGCCCTGTGCGCGAGCGCTACATGCTGCGGGCTCTCTACGACGCTGTAGGGGATCTTGTCGTATTCGGTCTCATCGAACAGCCCCAGAAGGAACCTTGTCGTGAAGAGACGGATGCAGGACCTGGTGATATACGCTTCGTCGAGCATTCCCAACCGGCTGGCCTCCAGGATCCTCGTATAGGTACAGCCGCAGTTGAGGTCCGTCCCGTTCTCCAGCGCCAGTTTGACCGACTCCTCGGGCGTCGCCGTCACTTTGTGACGCTCATGAAAATCCCGGACTGCCCAGCAGTCGGACACATAGTGCCCCTCAAAGCCCCAGCGGCCCCGGAGGATCTCCTGCAGGGCAGGGCTGCCGCAGGCGGGCTCTCCGTTCACGCGGTTGTAGGCACCCATGACCGTCTCCACCTGTCCCTCTTTCACACACGCCTCGAAGGCCGGAAGATAGGTTTCCTCCAGATCTTTGGAAGACACAAGGGCATCGAATTCATGCCGAAGTCCCTCCGGTCCGGAATGCGCGCAGAAATGCTTGGCGCATGCAGCTGCTTTCATCACAGGCCCATCCCCCTGCAGTCCCTTTATGAACCGCACGCCGAGCCGCCCGGTCAGATACGGGTCCTCTCCGTAAGTCTCGTGACCGCGCCCCCACCTGGGATCCCTGAAAATATTGACGTTGGGCGACCAGAAAGTCAGGCCCTTGTAAATGTCCCTGTCTCCGCGGGCGCTCTGGGCGTTGTATTTTGCCCTGCCTTCCTCGGCGATCACGCTGCCGATCTCTTCCATCAGATCGGGGTCGAAAGCCGCCGCCATGCCGATCGCCTGCGGAAACACCGTGGCGGTTCCCGCCCGGGCCACCCCGTGCAGGGCTTCATTCCACCAGTTATAGGCAGGGATCCCCAGCCGCCCGATCGCAGGCGCGTCATAGCGAAGCTGGGACGCCTTCTCCTCCAATGTCATTCTGCCGACAAGTTCTTCCGCTCTTTTTCGCGCATCTTCTCTCTTCATAGTCTCAGGCTGCCTCCACTTCATTGTCGGTGATTCTTGCCCCTGTGATGAAAAATGCCATACCGCAGGAAATGAGAAGTCCGATCAGATAATAGACGACGCTCCTGATCCCTGCATGCGGGCCCGCTGTCATCGTAAAGACGCCCAAAAGACCGGAAGGTCCCCATGTCGTCGCCGCGACCTGCATGGCCATCACGAATGCGCCGCCGAATCCCGCGCCCAGGCCCGCTGTGATAAAGGGCCTGCCCATGGGAAGCGTGACCCCGTAGATCAGCGGCTCGCCGACGCCGAGGATGCCGGCCGGAAGCGCTCCGCTTATGATCTGTGAAAGCCTGTCGTTCTTCACTCTTTTGGCCTTGAACCAGATCGCCAGTGCGGCGCCGACCTGCCCGGCTCCGGCCATGCACAGCGCGGGGTACAAAGTGATATATCCCATCTGCTGAAGCTGCACGGTATACAGCGCCACCAGGCCGTGATGCATTCCCATGGCGACCATGGGCAGGAACAGCGCCGCCGAGACATAACCGGTGATCGCCCGCACCCACACATTCGGGGACATGCAGACGCTTTGTACGGCAAAACAGATCCCGCCCGAGATCAGTCCGAACAGCGGCATGATGACGAAAATATACGGGATCAGGCAGGCGAGCAGCGTAAGGACAGGGGTGAAGACCACATCCAGGGCGTCCGGGATGTGGCTGCGGATCCATTTCTCCACCCGGGTCATGATCAGCACGCCGAAAACAACGGCCAGAATTCCGCCTCTCCCGCTCCTGAGCATGGAGTCAAGCGGTGAGCTCTCATTCCACCAGCCGATCGTCTGCGCGATCAGGTTGATCCCGTCGAGACCGGTGATCATGCCCAGCATTCCGCCCAGGATCGGTGTTCCGCCGAACCGCTCCGCGGCGCGGTAGCCCGTCCAGGCGGTCAGATAGGTGAGAAAGGAAGTGTTGATCAGTCCCAGCATCGAACACACAATGCTCAGGAATCGATTGTCCGCCCAGCCGGGATTCAGCTGCTGAATGAGAATGTTGATGCCGGCGCAGAGCCCGGATGCGATCACTCCCGGAATCAGGGGGACGAAGATCTCCCCGAAAATCTTCAGTGCATTGCGGACAGGATTCTCCTTCTGCATGGCTTTTACGGCTTCTTTATTCTCTTTCCAGTCTCTGCCGGAAGCTTTCCCCTCCGCGTTCGCGGCGGTCCGGCCGGTATTCGTTCCCTGCGGCTCCGCGTCCGCCGTCGGGATTCCCATCCGCCTGCACACTTCGCCGCACTTGCTGCTCTTTCCAGGGCCGACGACGACTTCTATATAATTCTCGCGGTCATGGATGATCCCCAAAACGCCTTTCACCTTTTTAACCGCCTCGGCATTGATCGCACTGTCGTCCCTGACTTTGATCCTGAGTCTCGTCATGCAGTTGGTCACGGAAGTCACATTCTCTCTCCCGCCGACCTGCTCTAATACTTGTTTTACCAGTTCTTCGTAATTCATACTCTTTTGATCGCTCCCCCCCCCAATTCTTCCCTGTTCACTCTGTTTTGACCGCTTCCCTCACTTTTCCGTGCGCGTCCTCAAGCCGCTTTTTTGCCTCCTCGACGCTGCAGTCTGCAAGGAGCATCGTGATCGCGGTCTTGCACTTTCCCTGCGCCTGCTCCAGTGCCGCCTTCGCGGTCTCCTCCTCTGCGCCCGTCGCCTCCATGACGATGTGAAGCGCTCTCTTCCGAAGCTTTTCGTTCGTCTGCACGACATCCACCATCAGGTTCTGATAGGCTTTGCCCGTTCCGACCATCACAGCGGTCGAGATCATATTGAGGACCAGTTTCTGGGCCGTTCCGGCTTTGAGTCTGGTCGATCCGGTCAGGACTTCGGGCCCTGTCACGATCTCGATCCCCAGCTCCGCTGCCCGGCTCAGTTCTGCATTTTCATTGCAGGAGATGGCTGCGGTGTGACACCCTATACTGCCGGCGTAGTCAAGACCGCCCAGCACATAAGGAGTGCGGCCGCTCGCTGCCAGTCCGATCACAAGATCCTTGTCCGTGAGACCGTATTCCTCCAGATCTTCTCTTCCCATGTCCCGGCTGTCTTCGGCGCCTTCGACGGCTCTTGTAAATGCTTTTTCCCCACCGGCGATCAGTCCGATCACTGTGTCCGGTGATACGCCAAAGGTCGGCGGGCACTCTGAGGCGTCGAGCACGCCCAGCCGGCCGCTGGTCCCGGCTCCCAGATAGAAGATCCGTCCGCCCTTCTTCAGGCTCTCAATGCCCCACTCGGCAGCTTGTGCGATCTCCTTAAGATGCTTTCCCACTTCGCACGGGACCTTTTCGTCCTCCCGGTTCATGGCCGTGACGACCTCCAAAGGAGACATTATGTCCAGATTCATGGTGTTTGGATTTCTGGTTTCTGTAGTCATCTTTTTCCCTTTCTGCTGATAAGGTTTTCGCTCTTTTTGATCAAGGTTTCCCGTCGGCTGCCGGGAGATCTCAATACTATTTTAGAGATGATCTTTTGCTGCCGCAATAGGTGTCAAGGGGACGGTTCTTCTGACACCCCCAAAAAGTTGTCAGAAGAACCGTCCCCTTGACACCTTTCAACACCTACTCCCCGGGCCCAGCTATCCCCTTTACTATCTGATGGCATCCTTCATCTTCCTGACATATTCATAAATATGAGGCCCCGCCTCTCTTCCGTACTGCGCCACGATCCGGACAATCGCGCTGCCCACGATCACCCCGTCGCAGATCGCCGCGATCTCTGCCGCCTGCTGCGGCGTGTTGATCCCGAATCCGACAGCCGCAGGTATCTCTGCAGCCTCCCGGATCGAGCTCATAATAGAGTCCAGATCCGTCTTGATCTCAGAGCGCACGCCCGTGACTCCCATTGAAGAGACGACATACAGAAATCCCCTGGCCTCCGACGCGATCGCCCGGATCCTCGCTTCCGAGGTCGGCGCGATCATCGAGATCACGTCCACGCCATGGGAAGCCGCGATCTCCTCGCATTCGCCCTTCTCCTCATAGGGAAGGTCCGGAATGATGATCCCGCTGATGCCGCACTCACCGCACTTCTCGAAGAAGCGGTCATACCCGTAATGGAACACGGGATTGAGGTAGCCCATAAATACCAGGGGCATGTCGGTCTTTTGGCGCAGCCTCTTTACCATGTCAAAGATCTTGTCCGTCGTCGTTCCCGACCGCAGGGCCCGCAGGTCCGCCTCCTGGATCACGACGCCTTCCGCGATCGGATCGGAAAAGGGGATCCCGATCTCGATGAGATCCGCCCCCGCGCGCTCCATCTCCAATATGTATTCTTCTGTTGCGGCGAGGTCCGGATCTCCCGCCGTGATAAAGGCAATAAATGCCTTTCCGTTCTCAAAAGCATCTTTTATTCTAAGTGCCATCGTGTACTCCTCCTGCTCCCCGGCTTTAATCCGAGATCTGAATGCCCCTGTAGCGGGCGATCGCCGCGACGTCCTTATCTCCTCTGCCCGACAGGCAGATGATGATGCTCTGGTCACTGCTCATGAGAGGCACGATCTTCCTTGCCTGCGCCACCGCATGCGCACTCTCGATCGCGCAGATGATGCCCTCCGTCCTCGCGAGGTATTCAAATGCCTCAACCGCCTCGTCATCCGTGACGGGCACATATTCCGCGCGGCCGATATCGTGCAGCCATGCGTGCTCCGGGCCGATTCCCGGATAGTCGAGACCCGCCGAGATCGAATAGACCTCCTTGATCTGCCCGTACTCATTTTGGCAAAACAGTGACTTCATGCCATGAAAGACCCCGAGACTGCCGTCCGCGATAGTCGCCGCGTGCTGTCCGGTCTCGATCCCCCGGCCGGCCGCCTCACAGCCGATCAGTCTCACGCCTTCATCGCCAATAAAGTGATAGAACATTCCTATGGCGTTGCTGCCGCCGCCCACGCAGGCGATCACGGCGTCCGGGAGTTTTCCCTGCGCCTCAAGGATCTGCTGCCGGGCTTCCCTGGAGATGACCGCCTGAAAATCCCGCACGATCGTGGGAAAAGGATGCGGTCCCATCACCGACCCCAGCACGTAGTGCGTATCATCCACTCTGCCGGCCCACTCGCGCATAGTCTCGTTGACGGCATCCTTGAGCACCTGTGTCCCGCTCTCCACGGGGTGCACTTTGGCGCCGAGAAGTTCCATGCGGTAGACATTGAGCCTCTGTCTCTCGCAGTCCAGTTTCCCCATGAAAACTTCGCACTCCATGCCCAGAAGCGCCGCCACTGTCGCTGTCGCGACGCCGTGCTGACCCGCGCCGGTCTCCGCGATCACCCGCGTCTTGCCCATCTTTTTGGCAAGGAGCACCTGCCCGAGGCAGTTGTTGATCTTGTGGGCGCCCGTGTGGTTGAGGTCCTCTCTCTTGAGGTATATTTTGGCGCCGCCCAGATCCCGGGTCATCTTCTCCGCGAAGTAGAGGCGGGAAGGTCTGCCCGTATACTCATTCAGGAGCTTTGAGAGCTCATCGTTGAAAGCGGGGTCCTTTTTATAATAGTCGTACTGCTCCTCCAGCCGGATCAGCTCGTTCATCAATGTCTCCGGCACATATTGTCCGCCGAATTTTCCAAATCTGCCCTTGGACATGTTTTTCTCCCTCCTCAAATCAGGCGTGCTCCTCTGACTGCCTGCACGCACTTCTCCATTTTCACAGGATCCTTCCATCCGTCCGTCTCCGCGCCGCTGCTCAGGTCTACCGCATAGGGCCTGAATCTGCGCACAGCCTCCGCCACATTGTCCGGTCCCAGGCCTCCCGCAAGGATCCAGGGCCGGTCCATTTCCCTGATCAGCGACCAGTCAAAAGTCTCTCCTGTTCCCGTTCCGTTATCGAGCAGAAGATAATCTGCTTCACTTTCCATCGCTCTCTTAAGGTCATCTGCAGAGCGTATGTGAAAAGCCTGAATGACCGGTTTGGCTGTCTGTTCTCTGAGCTCCTTGATGTAGGCGTTGTCTTCTGTTCCGTGCAGCTGGATCTGGTCCAAAACTCCGGCAGCCGCTGTGACCCTCTCAACAGTCTCGTTGACGAACACGCCGACTATCAGGATCCCGGGCGCCAGCAGATCTGCCATCAGCTCTGCTTCCTGCAGCGTCACCGATCTTCTGAATCCGGGAGACAATATAAAGCCGACGTAATCCGGCCTGCAGGCGCCCGCCGCCTCAATATCTTCTTTTCTGCGCATCCCGCAGATCTTGATCCTGGTCTTATACATGCGTTCTCCTCCCGGTTTCAGATTCTGATCTCAGATTCCGGTCTCAGATTCAGCTCTCAGATTCTGATTTTTGCCCCTGGCCTCTGTCTCCACTCCCGGCCTCCGGGCTCCTCTCTCAGCCTCCTCTACGCCATACCGCCTCTGAGATCCCGCAGCGCCGCCGCTTTATCCGGGCTCCGCATCAGCGTCTCACCGATCAGGACCGCGTCCGTCCCATTCTTTCTGAGAACCTCGATGTCCTCCGGCGTCCGGATCCCGCTCTCCGAGACGAATAGTCTGTCCTTCGGGACCAGCTTCCTAAGGCGCACCGAGTTGCTGCAGTCTACGGTGAACGTTTTCAGGTCTCTGTTGTTCACACCGATGATGCCCCGCTCCACTCTCAGCGCCCGCTCGACTTCCCTCTCATCGTGTGCTTCCACCAAGGCGGAGAGCCCCAGGGCGCGTGCAATTTTGCCGTATTCCTCGAGCTCATGGTCCGAGAGGATCGCACAGATGAGCAGAACGGCCGAGGCGCCCAGCACCTTAGCTTCATAAACCATGTAGGGATCCACGGTGAAGTCTTTGCGAAGGACAGGGATCTTGACCGCAGCGGCGATCTCTCGCAGGTAATCGTCGCTTCCCAGGAAGAAATCCGGCTCTGTCAGGCAGGAAATGGCGGCTGCGCCCGCCTGCTCATATTCCTGTGCCACCTTCAGATAAGGAAAGTCCGGGGCGATCAGTCCCTTCGAGGGCGACGCCTTTTTCACTTCGCAGATAAAGGAAATGCCGGGCGCGGCCAATGCTTTTTCGAAGGGAGATCCTGTGTCCGCATTCATGGAGAGCGCCCGCCTCTTCATCTCTTCGAGAGAGACCAGGCTCTTATTTTGCTTTGTTCTGGCCCTCGCGTGATCGGCCAGCGTATCCAGGATCGTCATCGACGTCAGACCTCCTCATTTAATCTCTATTAAATCTCCACTAAATCTCTATTAAATCTCCTCGTTCGACACGCGGACAAACTTGTCCAGCACCTCCAGTGCCTTCCCGGTGTCGATCATCTCTTCCGCGATCCGGATGCCCTCCGCGATATCCGATGCTTTTCCCGCCGCGTAGATCGCGCAGCCCGCGTTGAGGAGCACCGCATTCCTTTTCGTGCCGGTGACCTCGCCGCGCAGGATGTCCCTTGTCAGCGCCGCGTTCTCCTCCGGCGTTCCGCCGACGATCTCCTCTTTGAGACCTCTTACCATCCCGAAATCCTCCGGCCTTATCACGATCGTCCTGTAAAAACCGTCCCGCAGCTCGCAGACCGCCGTCTCGCAGCTGGGCGAGACCTCGTCCATCTTGTCTCTGCCGTAGACGACGAGCGCGTGCTTTACGCCCATAGAAGAGAGCACCTTGGCCACCGGCTCGCACAGATACTCGTCATAGACGCCCAGCATGAAATACTCGGGCTTGGCGGGATTGGTCAGCGGTCCCAAAATATTGAACACCGTGCGGAATCCCAGCTCTCTTCGGATCGCCCCGACATATTTCATGGAGGCGTGATATTCCTGCGCGAACATAAAGCAGACGCCGACCTCTTCAAGAAGCTTTCTGCAGAGCTCCGGCGACTGCCGGATCTTGACGCCGAGCGCTTCCAGACAGTCAGCCGCGCCGCTGTCAGAAGAGGCTGCCCGGTTTCCGTGTTTTGCCACCTTGATGCCTGCCGCTGCCGCGATCATCGCGGAAGTCGTAGAGATATTGAAGGTGCGCGCATTGTCGCCGCCCGTTCCCACGATCTCGAGCACTTCCATTCCCTCGTGCGCGACCGGCGTCGCGTGATCTCTCATGGCGACCGCGCAGCCGGTGATCTCATCGATCGTCTCGGCCTTGGTGCTCTTGGTCGAGAGCGCCGCCAGAAACGCTGCATTCTGTGTCGGAGTGGTCTGACCGCTCATGATCTCATTCATCACTGTCCGGGCCTCGTCAAATGTCAGGTCTCCTTTGTTCACGATCTTGATAATGGCTTCTTTGATCATTTTCCTTCCTCCTTTCGGACACATCCGCCCGCATGCGGGCACGCGGCGTCTGTGCCTGGTCCTGTCCACGCAGGACTTTTTCCTGCAACGATTCCTGCCGACAGGTCACTTCGCCGCTTACACAGAAAAGTCCCCGGCAGGACTGTAAGATCCTGCCAGGGACGAATATTTGATCCGCGGTGCCACCCTGGTTCGCACAGCGCGAGAACACGCCGTACACTCTCGTCGGAATTCCATCAAATTCCCGGCAACTGACGTATGCCCCCACGTCGCATGATACTCGGCTCCTTCTGCAGCCTTTGAATGCGCCCTCCGTGGTCCATTTGCAAAACGGCGTTCTGTCCGGCTCTCACCTGCCCGGGCTCTCTGTAAGTGCCACTTTCTTGCTTTATCTCCACTTCATCGGTTTAAAGCGATATTGTTTTTTATTATATAATCACTTTACAATTTATTTGTCAACTGGATTTTGTAAGTTATACCTCCTACCCCTCTGAGTGTGCTACCATACTTATTAGGTATTTTCCCTCCCCGGGCGGAAAGGAAAAGACAGATCAAGACCATATTTATGAGGAGGATGATCATATGCAATACGGATATTTCGACGACGATCACAGGGAATATGTGATCACACGGCCGGATACACCCCAGCCTTGGGCCAACTATCTGGGCTCGCCTGAATACGGCGCGCTGATCTCCAATAACGCGGGCGGATACAGTTTCGTGAAGTCCGGTGCGGACGGGCGTATTCTCCGCTATGTGTTTAACCAGTTCGACCAGCCGGGGCGCTACATTTATCTGCGGGACGACGAGAGCGGGGACTTCTGGTCCGCCTCCTGGCAGCCCGTTGGCAAAGATCTGTCAGAATACAGAAGCGAGTGCCGTCACGGGACCGGCTATACAAATATCATGGCAGATTACAGCGGGATCCACAGCGAGGCCATGTACTACGTGCCGCTCGAAAAGAGTTATGAAATCTGGGCCCTCAAGGTCATCAACACAGACGACAGGCCGCGGAAGCTGACCGTGACCGGCTATGCGGAGTTCACGAACAACGGCAATTACGAGCAGGACCAGGTGAACCTGCAGTACTCGCAGTTTATCTCCCGGACGCTGTTCGAGGGCGGCCGTGTCCGCCAGCAGCTCCACGGCAATCTGGACGCTCTTTCAGAAGGCGAAAAGGCAAACAATGAAACGGTGACCGAGCGCTTTTTCGGCATGACAGGGGCAGATCCCTCCTCCTGGTGCGGAGACAAGGCAGCCTTTCTGGGACCCTGGCGCGGATACGGGAACCCTCAGGGCGTGGAGCGCGGAGATCTTGGCAATACGGCCAGCTATAACGGCAACAGTTGCGGAGCGATCTCGGCCAAAATCTCGCTGGATGCCGGGGAGTCACAGACCATCCTCTTTATCCT
>ODAI010338106.1_pt1 | contig 11111 bp, 8 predicted proteins | sample 1539321 | NCBI WGS metagenome assembly ODAI01 (sample SAMN02144231, study PRJEB22623) | gut metagenome | biome: sheep rumen | host: Ovis aries | place: New Zealand | reverse complement strand
TAATATATCTGAACTTCCGAGACGAGAGCAAGAACGGATATTCGCGGTAATGAAAACAATGATAGAGGAAGCAAAGCATTGACATAATTCGACAATCCAGCGAAAAAACGCTGGATTTTTTTATTTCCCGTCACACTTCGAGCGTTTTCGACATTAGTTTGTGCTATAATATCACTATACGGAACGCAAAAACACATATAGTGAAAGGAACAATATCATGAGCAACATCATCACAAAAGTATCAAAGCAGCATGGCGTATCGGTCAAGGAAGTCCGCAGGGATATTTCGGAGATGATAAAGGTCGGTATGTCATCAACAGACCCGGAAGCGGTCATGTTCTGGTCGCAGTTCGGCGGCAAAGCACCCACACCGGAGCAGTTTATATCTGCGCTCTCAAAATCCGTAGTTGCCGGAACATAAGAAAAACTCTCCACATAGCTGCACAAATCTGTGTGGAGAGTATTTTTTTACTGTTCTTGTCTTAATCTGTAACTGTGCCGTATATCCAGTCAATGATGCCGCCAAACTCGTAAACATTGGTATGGCTCACTAAACTCACTACTGTTATTATACCATGCATAAGAGCTTTTGTATCGGCTTTTTTTTTTACTCTGAAAGAATGATGAATATGCAGCTTGTAACTGCCGAAAAGCCGGGTGTTGCGAACACCATTGCAAAGGCTCCCGGCTCGGCTTACCGTAAGAACGGATATACGATCGATGACTTTGTTGTATAAATTTGTAAAGACGAATTCAACAATGTATATTGCATTTCACATAAAAAAGTGTTATACTATTATCATAAAAGTTCTGAAAAATTTTGAGTATGTCCGTTCATCTGCCTTGTCCCGGGACAGATATCGGAGGCATCGATGAGGAATAAAAATGAATATAGTTCTTTCTTACCTATATAAAAGCGCGAACAAGCACGTCAGCGAGATCGGATTGACTGACAGAAAGATTCCGATATACAAGGATATCTCGGTTATCTCCAACCTTGCTTACGCCACACACGGCGGTGAAGTACTTGCTCTTGACATTTACCGACCGGTGAACTGCGAGAAACAGAAGCTACCGATAGCTGTTTTTATACACGGCGGCGGTTTTTTTGTCGGGAACAGAACGTTCAATGCGGATTTCTGCGCCGGACTTGCACGGTATGGGTTTATGGTTGTCGCACCCGATTATCGCCTTATCAACAGGACTGACGGTGCCGGTATAATATCTGATGTCTGCGCTGCTCTTAACTATATTTCCCGGAATGCGGAGCGCTTTAACGGTGACCGAAGCAATGTTGTGCTTATCGGCGAGAGTGCTGGGGCATTCGCGGGAATGTATGCCACCGCAATGTCGCGCTCCCGCAGCCTGTGTATGAAACTCGGATTCAGGCAGCCGGAACTGCGTATCACAAGTGCTGTTTTTACGAGCGGGATGTTCTACGCAAACAGACCTGATCCGATAGGTCTTGTTTACCGCAAAGAGCTGTACGGCAGGAAACGCTGGGACAAGCAATTTATGCGGACGGCTGATCCCGATGCGCCCACGATCATCGGAAGCCTTCCGCCGGTGTTTCTCACAACGAGCAAAGGCGATTATCTGCGATATCAGACGATATCTTTTGCGAGGGCTCTCTCAAAAGCGAAGCACCCTTTCAGGCTGATCAACTGCAAGGACAGAAAAGATCTCGGACACGCGTTTGTTTCACGCTTTCCTGAGCTTAAAGAAAGCAAGATAATACTGAAAAAAATAGTGAAATGGTTAAAAACGCAATAATGCTTGACAAAAAAGACGGGGAGCATAACTGAATCCGGTTATGCTCTCCGTCTTTTTATATACTTTTTTACAGTCTACTTGTTGTATTTCGGCAGCATCGAGTAAACAAAGTCAAGTACTATCTGCAATTTGTCAAGTTCCTCGGGTGACCAGTTTATGTTCATGAGATTCTGTATTACGGCACGGGGGATATTTACACCCATTATCGAAAATACTCCTGCCTGCTGTCCGTCGATATCTTTGAAGTCAGCAGGATTCATGAAAGGCATCCGGAACGGCATCTGAGGCATCTGAAACGGCATCTGCGGCATCTGAGCGAACTGAGCAAACATATTGAACGGGAACTGTGCGGTCTGCTGTGCCTTGTCTTCACCGCTGTCAGCGCCGGCAGCAGGGTTCATAAAAGGCATCTGGAAAGGCATCTGCGGCATCTGTCCGAACATATTGAACGGGAACTGTGCGGTCTGCTGTGCATTGTCTTCACCGCTGTTAGCGCCGTTAGCGCAGTTCATAAAAGGCATCTGCGGCATCTGTCCGAACATATTGAACGGGAACTGTGCGGCCTGCTGTGCCTTGTCTTCACCGCTGTTAGCGCTGTTAGCGCAGTTCATAAAAGGCATCTGCGGCATCTGTCCGAACATATTGAACGGGAACTGTGCAGCCTGCTGTGCCTTGTCTTCACCGCTGTTATCGCCTTTAGCGCAGTTCATAAAAGGCATCTGCGGCATCTGTCCGAACATATTGAACGGGAACTGTGCTGCCTGCTGTGCCTTTTCTTCACCGCTGTTAGCGCCGTTAGCGCAGTTCATGAAAGGCATCTGCGGCATCTGTCCGAACATATTGAACGGGAACTGTGCGGCCTGCTGTGCCTTGTCTTCACCGCTGTTAGCGCCGTTAGCACAGTTCATGAAAGGCATCTGGAAAGGCATATCCGGAATATCAGGCATTTTAGGCATTTTCGGCATACCGAAAGATGTGAACGAGTCCGGCTGAGGGAACATACCACCCATAGGCATCATAGGGAACGGAAAAGGCATCTGTGGCATCTTATTGTTGAACATATATGTATCCTCCTGAATATTTTATTCATCAATATCAAAATCATAATCCCTGGCAGAGTAGAGCTTACCAACCAGTTTGTTTCCCATCTTTATCAAAGCATCAGGCATCTTAAAGCATTGTTCTTTGCTGTCGGAGCTGCCGTATGCAAAATTGAACATCGGCGGGAAAGGAGTTTTAATCCTGCCTGCGTATCCGGACTTTTTCATCGGAACGGTATTGAACACATCAAAAATGTTGAATGCAGATGCGCCGCCTACTCCCTCCGGAACTGTTCCGGCAGTCATGCTGTTGACGTTATCGACATACTCGATGTTGATATCAACAAGCTCATCGTCCTCCTTGACGGGGATAATGTTATAAGATTTGCCGCGCAGACGCTCTCTCGTAATGCGGTAAATATCTTTCTTGCCGTTTGAGTTGATCGGTATATCATCAACTACCTTAAACTGGACAGGCAGATCATCTTCGCTTAACTTTCCGTCCTTTACATAAACATCAACAAGTGCCTGACGTATGCTCTCGGCACCGTCCACGCCCTTATTCACGGGAACCGCATACAGCACCGGAACGGTATCGTGGATACGTTTTTCAAGTACAGGTACGACTGAACACTTATCAATGTTCGGGTGCTGCGCCATCTGTACCTCAACTTTTCCGGAGTCGTACTTCTTGCCCTCGTTGTTTACGAAATACTTATCCGCTCTTCCGCCGTATGAGATCGTACCGTCATCGTTCACGCGCACAAGGTCGTTTGTGCAGATATAATTCACGCCGTCGATCTCGGTGAAATCAAAGAGTACTTCTCCGTCAAGCTCGTTCTTGCACATAGATGCGGAAGTAAGATACATGATCCCTGTTCTCGATCCGTCGGAAGCAAGGTAGAACTCGCCGTCGTTTTCGTCCTTGATGCGAAGGAAACTGTCACACTCGCTTGCGTAGCCGATAATATCATCGCCGTCACCGTACCGGACAACAAGCTCCGTGCCGCCCGCTTCGGACATTCCGTAACCGGAGTATATATCACATTTGCAGCCGTGATCTTCAAGGAATTCCTTGTATCTCTTCATTTTATCCGGTGTGATATATGAACCGCCCAGCATCACGGTCTTTACGGAAGCAAGACTTACATCGTCAAGGTCGGGTCTGTCGAGCCATCTGTCTATTATGAATCCGCCCAGCACAAGATTCTGAACGCTGTAGTAATCAGCAGCGCGGATAAATTTCGGGTGCATGAAACCGAAGAAGGTCAGGACTATCGTTTCGCCTTTCATAAGGATCGCATTGACCGCTCCGCCTATAGACAACAATGAGCTGAAGTCAAAATGAACAAGGGTGCGGGTATGCTGATCGGTTTTCTTGGCTTCTTCCATAATTTCCAGCCCGACACCGGATCCGGTGGCTATAATGTTCATAGACCTGTTGGAATATGGCAGAGGCTTCTTCATACCCTTAGTTGTCCCCGAAGTATGAGTGATGACCGCGATCTCATCGCTGTCCGAATCGTCAATGAATATCTCTGTATCGGCATACTTTGCGATCAGCTCGTCCATAAAGACAACACCTTTTGTACGTTCAAGCATATGGTAGTTCACTTCGTTGAACACCAGCTCTGCCGGCCCTACGGCAGGACCTCCCATTTTTGAATGCAGGAAGATGATGTTGCGGATACCGAGCTCTTCCTTTGCCTTTTCAAGGTCCGAAAGAAGATCCTTTGTGACCATGATATCTGCAATTATAAGATCGGTTATCTTTTCTCTTTCGAGCATCGACCGCCATGTGCCGCCCTGAACGAAGTCGGGATATGAGAACATCGAGACTTCCGAACCCGTCATGTTCAGCGCGTAGAAGCAAAACAGCGGTTCGGCTGTTATTGCTCCGGCGACAGCGGTCCTCGACTTGTTCTCGGATGTGATGCCAAGTGCTGTGAACACTTTTGCGTATTTATCCCATTCCTCGAACATTTCTTCATAGGTATATTCTCTCGTGCAGTCTATGATAGCGGTATCTTTCAGTTTTTCGGGATCTGCCGAACGGATCTCCTTTAAGAGCGACCAGACCTTCTGATCGTTTATGCTGCCGTCAGCGATGCGGCTTTCGATCTTTTTGAGGCGGCGCGTAACGGTACTGCTCTTTTTACGTTTTTTGGTTTTGATAGCTGCCTGTTCCTCAAACCATGCAAGCATCTTATCGACCGCATCGACGCTTTTGGGAGCCTCAGGGTCTGTTATTGCAAAAACGTGTACCAGATCATCATCGGCATAATAGAGTATCCGTGTCGTTTTGCCCGCTTTTTTGAGCGCTTTATGGAACATAAATGTGTAGTTGTTCATAAAGTCTCCGCGGCTCGTGATGAGGAATACGGGCGGAAGATTATTGACGATCTCGGGGTGCTCGGGATCCATGAATTTCATGAACTTCTCATCTGCGCTCTTTTCGCCGTAAACCTGATCCGCGAGCATAAATCCCGCCGGATCCCTGCGGTTCATATATAACATACCGCTCATAAGTCCGATCGCAGCAAACTTCATGTGTGTAGGCTCGTGACCTATCGCCTGCTGGAGCTTCAGGGAGTTGGTCATCGCCGAAACGTAAGCCGCGAGGTATGCACCCCCGCTGTCTGCGACAAGGAATATGCGTGTAAGATCAACATCGTAGTCAACGAGCATCCTGCCGACCAGATCCATTCCCGCGCATACATCGTCAAGCTGCTGGCAGATATTCGCTCTCGGCGCGAGCCTGTATTCGAGCGAAAAGACAAGATATCTGAGATGTGCGAGCCTTCTGCTCAAACCTCTTGCCAGACATCTGTCGCCCATTACAAGACCGCCGCCGTGTATCATGATGATCACAGGCAGTTCCGTTCCCTCCGGCACATCGGGTCTGAAGATATCCATTGCAAGCGGAACTTCGTCACGATTGACATAGGGAACGTTCAGATCATCCTCCACATCATCATATTCGACAGATGTCTTGCTGCCAATCATATCCATCATTCTGCTCATGTCCATACCCTGGGTCTTTTCCAGCATGAGACGGACTATCTCACGCCTTACGGCTCTCTGAAAGCCTTGTGGTTTTTCCATGTAAGCTCCTCCTTCTCAATTATTTATTATTTGAAAAGTTTTCAATGAACTGTATATTATACTGGTAAGCTGCATCCAGAAAATACCTTGCCATAAGATACATTCTGTTTGCGTCCGTGTACATCATCTGTTTTATCTGCTGTACATACGGATTACTGTATTGCGGCATACCGAACATTGCCGCGTAGTTCGGATACTGAGATGCGCCGTTCATAGCCCCCTGCGTCTGTCTGCCGGGCTGAGCGAAGTTTCCCGCAGCTCCGGAGAACCAGTCGCACACGTTCTTCCCGGCTGAATTTGCTCCGAATCCCACACCGCTGTCCATGATATCCTTTGCCATGGACTCCATGACATCATGCATCATATCATCCTCTTCATTTGCAATAGGAATAAACAGGATATCTTTTATCTCGTCATTTACTCTGACTGCCTGCACACGGTACTGCATTCCCTTGACTTCGCCGCTGCTGATCTTGAAAAGGTCGATCTTGCCGTTGGCATTTCTCGGCAGTTCGTCCGCTATCAGAACTCTTTCCGGCAGCTGATCGGGTTCGAGTGCCTTATCTATGGCAAACACCTTGATGAGCATAAGTCTGACCGTTTCGGCAGCAGCATATCCTTCACATCTCGGCTTCACACAGAGCATCGGGAAATTGTCATGCATCAGCTTTATGTAAACAGGAGCTACACAGCATCCCTCTATATCCTTCTGACGGGATATCTCATTCTCAACTCTGCCGGCGTCATACTTTCTTCCTTCGCTGTTGATGAAATATCTGTTCGCACGGCCTTTAAACCATATCTTGCCCGTCTCGTCGATGCTTACGACATCGTTTGAGCAGACATAGCGCTTGCCGTTTATCTCCTCGGTCTTTACCGTTTCCCTGCCGTCGATAGTGCCGCAGGTCATGGCGTCCGAACGCAGATAAAGAACACCCTGACAGGGGATATCCTCCATTGTGAAATATTTGCCGTCATCTTCACTGTAAAGGCATACCTCTACTCCGGGCAATGGGTATCCGACAGACTCGTCATCGAGATCGGGTGTCGAGAGAATGCACGCGCCGCTGAGCTCGCTGAGTCCATAGCCGTTGATGAATACGATATCCTTGCCGCCGTGTCTGCACAGAAAATCGTAGTGTCTGCGCTTGTCATGCGCGGAAACGGCAGCTCCGCCGATAATGACACATTTCAGGCTTGAGAAATCCATAGACGCATTCTCCTGCTTCTCCCACATATCAAGAAGAGCGGAGGTGCATAATAACAGTGACACCTTGAATTCAGGCACAGCCTTGTAAAGCAGCGGGTTGAAAGGACCGAACGGAACGTTTGCCATAGTACCGCCTACCGCCAGGAGAGCGTGCATCTGATTTACCAGAGCGTAGGAGTTGCTGAGATCTATGGTGACTGCGCTTACGAGATCTTTCTTCAGGAAAGAGAAGCTTTCATAGGTATCATAGATAGTACCCATTATATTCAGAGCCTTGTCGGACAGCGGAACAGGCTTGCCCATTCCCGAAGTAGTACCCGAAGTATGTACATACACGCAGTGGTCGTCGGAAACATTCTCCGCATAGTCTATCTGAGTATTTGCATACTGTGCGATAAGTGTATCCATGCACACGGGGCTGAGCCACTGTTTCATATAAGCGTATTTGTATTCCTGCCCGTATGTCATCATCTTATCGACAGTGCTGCCGGCTGCCGGAATGTGCATAATAATAATATTGTTCAGCCCCAGCGACTGTTTTTTCATTATCAGGTCGAAAATGATCTTCGGCTGCGCAAAATCATCGGTCAGTATGAGGTCGGTGAGTTTTTCATTCTCAATCGCGCTGATGATCTTCTTCTGGCTGAAAGAGAACGGCGTACCAAGCATAGATATCTGAGCGCCAACCATATTGAGTCCGTAAAACGCGAAAACTGTCTCCGCAGATGTAGATCCCAACAAACCTGCCCTTGCTTTTCTCGCGCCGGTCATGCCCAGTGCTGTGAATACTTTTGCATAGCTTTCCCAATGCTTGAACATATCTTCGTAGGTATATGCAAAAGAGCCGTCTTTTATAGCTGTTTTGTCAGAATTGGCAATGTTGTACTGCTTTATGAAGCTCCACGCCTTCTGATCCTGATTTATTGTATTCTGACACAGAGAGTTTGTCTCTGCCGGACAGGTCATCATAGATCTCTATTTGTTGCAGCAGCTTGTCAAGTTCGGAGTGACGGGCGTTGAGTGCATTAAATTCCTCAGTCAGCTTTCTGATCTTCTCGTCGGTTTCTTCCGATTTGGCTTCAAGCTCACCAATGGAATGAATATTCATGCGGTTGATAAGCGAGAGCTGCGCCCCGATTTGGAATACATCACGGTCATTATTCGGCAGATATGGCAGTTTTTCATCACGTTTCAGCTCCGGCTTTTTACCGTCAACTATACGCTTGGCAAGCTGGGTTACCGTCATACCGATTATTTTGCAGAGATAGTGAAGGACGCTCTTACTCGTTATCCTGCAATTGACAGCAGCCGTGTATATGTGACCGGATTTTCAAACGGCGGTGCTGCAGCAGTTGCGCTTACCGACCAATACCCGGAGCTGTTTGCGGCTATTGCTCCGGAAGGCTGGATGGTGGGAATGAGTGATCACAGCGTCAAAGGTAAGAACTACGATATGCCGTTTCAGATAATTCAAGGCTCTAAGGAGTACACCTATGAGACCTCGTCCGGATCTCCGGCGATAATGACAGATGAACAAGAGGCACTGCGCGACCTTATGCTTTTCAATGAGATGTGCAGTGCAAGCTATACTCCCGATTATGACGCAGTTCCGTACTGGGGCTACCATGCAGACAAAGTATCGGAGCTTCGGTTTGACGGGAAATTGTGGACAGTTTCGGATTTCCACAAAGCAGGCTATGATGTACCATTCGGACAGCTGATACTCGTTGAGGACGGTATCCACTGGGCAAGACCCCAGTATGCACAGCTTGCATGGGATTTTATGAAACATTTCCGCAGAAACAGTGACGGAGCTATAGAAACAGTATAGAATTGACATCGTTCCCGGTATAAACCGCTCCCTAACGATTTAATTTTTCTATCGGTAATAGGATATTTAAATTAGACAAATGCTGAATTCGATGGTATAATGTAATCAGAACAAAAACGTGGTGATATGAATGGAAAACAGAAATGACAATATTATGGGAAGTATGTCCGAGGGGAAACTCCTTGCAAAGCTCGCAATGCCGATGATTTTTTCGGTGCTTGTTTCCTCACTATACAACATAATTGACAGCATTTTTGTCGGTATGATCGGACAGAACGCATTGACTGCGATCTTTCTGGGCGCTCCCGCGTCCTCGATAATGGTGGAGCTTTCGTTTGGTGTTGCAATAGGCGTAAACGCGCTTCTCTCCCGCAAGCTGGGCGAAAAAGACCGGGACGGTGTCAGCAAAGCAGCGGGGCAGGGCTTCCTGCTTATGAAAGGTGCAACCCCCGCGCAGATCTCGCTTGCGTGGATGCTGCACAAATATCCGAATGTCGTACCGATACCCGGCTCGAAGAACAAGGAGCGCATTATTGAAAATCTGAACGCTTCGGAAGTCACGCTGACAGATACGGAATTTGCGGAGCTTGAAACGGAACTGAACAAGTGCAGGGTTTACGGACACAGATCACGGAGCGGAATCCGAGCAGTCAAAGAGCAAGGTGGCAAACTGGGAAAAGGATTCGATATGATCATGAAAAATAAAAGAATTATTACAGTCATAATTGGTATTTTATGTGCAGTCACAGCAGCTTCCTGCTCCGGCAGTAACGATGTAAATTCCTACACTATGGGAACTGTCGGGGAGACTGCTTCTGAAACTGCCGCAGCTTCGCAGTCCGAAGCATCGTCACAGACAACTGCTGTCGAAACAACGGGAGAAACGGTATCGGAAACCGAGACTGCTCCTGCAAAGAAAGCGGTTCTCGTAGCGTATTTCTCCAATCCGCAGACCGACGCGACGGACGCTGAAACCTCCGCAAGCCGCAACATTGAAAGCGGCACTCTGAAAGGCAATGTCGAGTATGCTGCGGAGCTGATACAGGCAAAGGTCGGTGGGGATATGTTCCGCATAGAGACTGTAGAGCCGTACCCGGCTGCTTATGACGCGACAATAGACAAGGCGCTTGACGAACAGCGCGCAAATGCCCGTCCTGAGCTGAAAAACAGCATTGATCTGAGCGGCTATGACACGATATATCTCGGTTATCCGAACTGGTGGGGAGATATGCCTATGGCGGTTTACACCTTCCTTGAACAATACGATCTTTCTGGTAAAACAGTCAATGTTTTCATGTGTCACGGCGGCAGCAGAGCGTCATCAACATTATCAACTATCAAGAGCCTGCAGCCCGGCGCTGATGTCTCGGATAATGTGCTGACACTTTTCTGGACAGATATCCCTGATGCACCCGCAAAGATAAACGAGTGGATAGGGTAAAGCCGAATATATTCTGAACGTACAAAATACCGTCCGGCAGAGCATTGAACTCTGTCGGGCGGTATTTTGTTTGTTTTGCAATTAAAGCGAAGCCTTGAAAATGTCAAGAATATCCTGTTCGTTCAGGGGCGCCCATGCATTCTCAAGTCCCTCGTTCTCGGCAACGTGATGTGCCATTTCACCGAGGCGGCTCTCGTCAATGCCGACATCTTTCAGGTGCATCGGGATACCGATAGACTCAAAGAACCTGTATGTCTCGGCTATTGCCTTATTTGCAATATCTAACTTGTTGAGATTGCTGTCAATGCCAAATACATTCACGCCGTATTTTACGAAGCGGTCAACGGTCTTATCGCTGAGAATATGCTTCATCCAGCGGGGCGTGATGATCGCAAGCCCCTCGCCGTGGGTGATGTCATAGTACGCGGAAAGTGCGTGCTCCATTCCGTGACACGGCCAGCCGGAAGCGCTGTTTCCGAGTGCGTATATCCCGTTGCAGCCGTAGGTGCAGTCCAGCATCATCTCGGCTCTTGCAGTATAATCCTCGGGGTTTTCAAGGCACTTGCGTGCATTCACCATAAGGCTCTTCAGTCCTGCCTCCATAAATCCGTCGTTCAGCAGTGTTGAATCTTCACAGAAATACTGTTCCATAATGTGGTTCATCGCATCGGCGCAGCCTGCAGCGGTCTGCTTCTTTGATACGGTGAAGGT
>ODAI011809784.1_pt1 | contig 11113 bp, 7 predicted proteins | sample 1539321 | NCBI WGS metagenome assembly ODAI01 (sample SAMN02144231, study PRJEB22623) | gut metagenome | biome: sheep rumen | host: Ovis aries | place: New Zealand | reverse complement strand
ATTTATGTTGTTTATTATTCTTCTTTTTAAATAGGGCAGAGAGTGCCGCAAGCAAAGCGGCCCCAACTACACAGAGCGCAATCAGAAGCATCCGTTTTATGGATTTCTGGCGCTCCAGTTCCATTTTAAAATGGTGCTGGTTTATAGAGGCTGACATCTCCTCCATCTTCATATCATTCAAATTACTGATGTCGGAATAGAAGGTAACGATAATCTTGGAGCCCATCCATATAGCTATGTCTTCGCGCTGGCATGCAATGGCCAGGCTCCTGATATAAAGCAACTGCGGCCGGCCATTAACTTTTTTTGCACGAGCTATGACTGTGTCCCTGGGGGCACCTTCGAGAAGGGCATCCGCAGTAGAAAAAAGAAGGTCGCCATACTTGATCTGGTCTGCAAACTCATGGTCATTCAGGCAATAATCCCGGTAACGATGGTATTCGGCGACTTTCCTGTCAAACGCCGCAAGTTGCGCCTTGTAATAATTGACCCGAAGCGAGTCATAATGCAATTTTGCAAAATCCTCCGCCTTGCGAATATATAAACGGGAAGAATCGGTACCGGTTTCGTACGTATCGGAAAGGTCACAGCACATACGTGAGACGCTCTGCCGGCGAATGGATTCATCTTCTGAGGAATCAAAGATGGAAAGTGCTATACGAAGGTGTTTGCGGGTGTTGAAATAGTCGTTCTGGCGCTGGTAGAGTTTGGCAAGATAAACATGGCTTTCCCACAGGCCGTACTCATCCCCCCTCCGGGTGGCAATATCCAGCATATCCTGAAGCAGAGCCTGGGCGTGGACTTCCTGACGGGTATTCACGTAGTAGGTCTCGCTCAGGGAATAGGCATAGTATAAATACTGTGTATACCCTGTTTCCAAGGCAACCGATACAGTCTGTGTCCTTAGAGCATCAACCCTTGCATTTGCCTCTTCCCTGTTTTCCATGTGCCTTGCCACACGGCACTCACGCTTAAGTTTCTCAACATAATGGAGTGTGCGGGCCTTTTCGTCACCCACCTCTGTGGCTCTCTTTAACAGCGTTTCATTTGCATAATCAAATGCATCGTTTGAAAGATCGTTGATAAGAGATTCCGCCATCCGGAAATACTCGTAACACTGATCATCGATTCCATATGGATTATTCTGCGCCATGGCTGGCGTAAAGACAGAGGCTAAAACGGCGGATATGATTATCAGGCGTTTCATTACTCGGTGGGGGTCATAGGAACTAAGAAAACAAATCTGGCACCGGGACCAGTATGCGAAACATCCAACTTGACTATCGAGCCCATCCTGGAGGCGATATCCCGGCAGATGCTGAGGCCAAGGCCTGTGCCCTGCACGAATTCATCCAGTTTTGTGAAACGTTCGAAAATCTTTTCTGCCTGCTCAGGAGGCACTCCTGTGCCGGTATCAGTTACAGAGAAGGTCACATAACCGGGATTCTCGGTAAGAGAACTGGTGAGACGTATCTCTCCCTTGGCCGTGTGCTTGCAAGAGTTTGTGAGAAGATTGATGAGTATCTGCTGCACACGTCGGGGATCTGTCCTGAATGTAAAGGGAGCAGGATCCTCGGGATCATAATACATCTTAACGCCGGGCTGGAGCCTGTGTTCAGCGCTGGAAATGGCACTCTCACACATGAAATTCTTTTCTCCGTTTTCGTATGTGATACGGTATTCACCCTTATCCATCGCAGAAGCATTCAGGATGTCGTCCAAAAGCATGGTCAGCATTTTGGTATTGTTGACTATATAGCCTGAGTATTCATCCTTCTCCTCCGGTGTAATGGAGCCATCAGGCAGGCTCAGCAACTGGGAAAAACCTACGATGGCATTCAGGGGGGTGCGCACCTCGTGGCTCATATTCTGCACGAAACGGGTCTTCGCAGCGTTCGCCATGAGCACCATCTTGTTGGACTTATGCAGCTGCCTGATGTATGTAAAAGAGAAGATGGAAACTACAATCAATATGATTCCCAACAACAGGGAGAGCATACGGGAGAATCTGACTATCGTCTGCTCCTTAGAAACCAGTTCCGCATTGAGTGCGGCCTTTCCCATAGTCACGTCAAGTTCGGAGATACGGGAGAGGGTGGTGTTGGAAATCAGGGTTTCCATCAGATTGACCAGTTTCTTTTCCACTATGAAGGCGAATTCCTTATACCCCCTGTTTTCGCACAGGTTTGCAATAACCTTCATTTCGCGCACGGTGGCAAGACGGTAGATTTCTTCTTCACGCTGAAGGATGGTTCCGTCACGGGTGGCATCGATAAGCGAAAAGAAAAGCTCTGCATCCGAAGTGATTCTGGGGAAATCAGGATCCTGGGTGCACAGCTCTTTCAGCCGCTGATACTCGACCTGATCGTTATCCAGAGCAGCGAGCCTGAGGCGATAATAGCGGCAGCGCAGGGAATCCATATGGGTCTTTGCATGAGAAAGCCCCAGCATTACATTGATGCGGACCGAATCGGATGCAATCGGATAGGTATCGGCAAGGTCGCAATAAAGACGCGTGGGAGATTCCCTTCTGATAGACTCGTCAGTGGTGGTGTTATACAGTTCTATCGCACGCTTGATATGAGGCTTGGCACTGATGAAGTCGTTGTTCCGGATATAGATATCCACAAGATACTTCGAACTGGTCCACAGGCCATAGGCATCGTTGTCGTTAATAGCATCCTGCTGCATTTCCTGAAGAAGGAGCAGAGCGCGGTAAGGCTTTCCACGTTTGGAGTAATACTCCTGCGAAACCTGATAAGCCCGGTAGTAATACAAGGGCTGTTGCTTATCGCGGGCTATATCTTTTAAATTCTCACGCGCTTCATCGACAAGCGCATCATTATCTTCCGAAACCGGCCGGGCAACAAAGTTCCTTAGAATCTCCAGGTGGTAAAGGACCAGAGCCTTGTCATCTTTTTTCTCTACTGCAGCCTGACGGAGAAGTTCAGAGGCTGTGGCAAATCCCTCTTTCCCAAGATGCCTTTCGGTTTCAAGATAGAGGGCATAGCAGGTATTGTCTATCCCGATGGGATTACTACCGGCCTTCGTATCCGCGGCTGATGCCGCCCAGGTTGAAGCGAAGACCAGTAATATTACGGAGAGAACACATTTCCTTACCTGCCGGCTAGAAATCATCATTGTTTTCGTAAATCTTCGTTTCCCAGTCACTTACCGAAGCGGTGAATGAAATCTGATGGAAGAATTTTCCGGTGTCCAGCCCAAGGTGGAAAGTATACTGCTTGCCGTACACCATCACGTTGTCCGGAAGCACGCCATAAAGCATGTACTTTACTTTCTGGTTCTTCAGAGGCTCATAATGGAAACCTCCAATATCGAAACCGTCGATATCGAACTCAACCTCGACATATTGCTTTCCCATGAGCAGATCGTCCGGAACTGCATAGAAACGATGGCTGTCCACCATATGGGGAACCAACGCATTACGGCCTATGAACTTTTCGTTCTCCATTCCGACACCAACCACGGCATCGCCATTGAAAACCTCCTCGTTGCGGTAGTAGCCGCGGCGCTGCCAGGCGCCCATACCGAATTCCAGGTCGTTTACAAAGATGCCGGCAGAGGCAATATTGTGGGCGGTCACCTTCTTCAGATGGATAAGGCCCTGAAGATTGGGATCTGTGGTCACATCGCAGATCTTGAAGCCAATATCGTTTGTAATATGCTGGAACTCAAGGGGAATCATATTGAGCTTGTCCACAGCGCTCTGCACGGTCTTGGACACAAGAGGGCCCGCCTCCGTATCAGCACTGCTGAAAGGAATGCTGTAGCTCTTATACTCATCTCCATAGTCCAAACTGTTCACATAAGGATAGTAAGCACTGAAGGAGACAACGGAAGGCATTTCCCAGAGGCCATTCTCAAAGAAACCACGGTAAAGGCCGTCGGAATACGAGACTCTTTCGTTATCCAGGATCAAAGCACCGGACTCGAAATCCACACCAACGATTCCGAAGGGAATGGAAGTGTCCATAGTGGCAATCTTATCTCCGGTTTCTACGGCCTCACTCTTTGTAAGGGCTTCTTGAGGGATGGCCTCACCGTCACGGGTAACATTTACGGGGAAGGAAATCTCCTTCTTGCGGGCTTCGCGGGACGGCTCATCGGAGTCGATGTCAAGGGCACAGGAAATTGCTGATGCGGCAACGGCAATCAGAAGAACAGGTTTAATAAGTAAATCTTTCAAAGTCTTGTCGTTTTAATGAATTGCCGAATATAGTAATTTTTTTTCAAAAAACACTAAATACGGCCAAGAGATATGCGTTTTCTGTCTAAATCCACCCCAATTACCCTCACCCGGACCTGCTGATGGAGCTTCAGGACCTTGGAAGGGTCGGTTCCACGCGGGCCCAGCTGGGAGACATGCAGAAGGCCATTTTCATGCAAGCCTATGTCTACAAATGCCCCGAATGCAGTGATATTGGTAACGATCCCGGGGAGTTCCATCCCGACTTTCAGATCTTCTATCTCATGGATATCATCTGCAAAGGCAAAATCGGAAGCCGCCTCGCGTGGATCCAGCCCCGGTTTTGCAAGTTCCTTGAGTATGTCGTTTACCGTAGGCAGCCCCACAGGCCCGCCTACGTAACGTTCTGCCTTGATCTTGGAGCAGAGTTCCGCATTGCCCACAAGTTCCTTCACGCTCACTCCAAGGTCCGCGGCCATCCTGTCCACCACGAAATAAGACTCAGGATGCACTGCCGAGTCGTCCAGCGGATTGGCGGCAGCCTTCACCCTGAGAAAGCCCGCACACTGCTCAAAAGCCTTGGCCCCCAGGCGAGGCACTTTCTTAAGTTCGGCGCGGGAACTGAACCCCCCGTTTTCCGTGCGGTATGCAACGAGATTCGCGGCGAGCTGCGGGCCGATTCCGGCCACATAGCGCAGCAGGTATGGGCTGGCGGTGTTGAGGTTCACGCCCACCGAATTCACGCATGCCTCAACGGTGTTGTCCAGTTTTTCCTTCAGCAGGGCCTGGTCCACATCGTGCTGGTACTGCCCGATTCCGAGATTCTTGGGATCTATCTTCACCAACTCTGCCAGCGGATCCATAAGCCTTCGGCCGATGGATACTGCTCCTCGGACGGTCACGTCCTCATCCGGGAACTCTTCCCTACCCACTTCCGATGCGGAATAGATAGACGCACCGTCTTCACTTACCGTCCATACCTTGCATCCTTCGGGAAGCAATACTTTCTTGAAGAACTCGGAGGTTTCGCGGCTGGCGGTGCCATTACCGATAGCCACAGCCTCTATATGGTATTTCTCAAGCATGTCCTGCACCGCCATCAATGCCTTAACTTTTTCATTCTGAGGGGGATGCGGGAAGATGATGGTATGATAAAGCAAGCCTCCCCTCTCATCCAGACAGGCAATCTTGCATCCATTGCGGAAGCCCGGGTCCACTGCCATGGTGCGCTTCTGCCCGACAGGGGCGCCCAGCAGCAGTTGCTTCAGATTCTCCCCGAACACACGGATACTCTCGATATCGGCCTTTTCCTTTGCCTCTCGCAGGACTTCGGAACTGATAGAAGGCTCGAGCAGGCGCTTGTAACTGTCGTCTACGGCCTCGCGTATCTGCTCCCCGAGTTCGCCGCCCGGATACCCCTGCATCTGGCAGAAATCATAATAGATCTTCTTGCCGCAGCGCTCCGCATCCGAATCCACGCCCACGTTCAGATATCCTTCATTCTCCGCCCTCAGGATGGCCAACAGGCTGTGGGAAGGCACTTTGTCCAGAGGATAGGACCAGTTGAAATAACTGCGGTACTTGTCTGCTTCCGGGCCTTCGGCTTTCTTTGTCACTTTGGAAACCACCCTTCGGGAACGGAAGATCTGCCGGAGGTTTTCACGTATAACCGCAGTTTCGCTGAGGCGTTCGGCAACAATATCCCTGGCTCCGGCAAGGGCTGCTTCCGCATCTTCAACCTTACCCGGCTTCACGTACTTCGCGGCATCTGCATGCGGATTGCGGGTACGGAGGTTCCACATGGCATCTGCAAGGGGCTCGAGCCCGAGCTCCTTGGCCACAGTCGCACGGGTACGGCGTTTGGGCCTGTACGGGAGATACAGGTCTTCCAGCTCGGAAGACACCACGCAGTTCTCTATCTTTTTCTGCAGTTCATCTGTCAAGGCACCGGCTTCCGCAATAGTCTTGAGCACAGTATCCTTGCGCTTCTCCATTTCGGCGAAAACATCCACCCAGTGCTTCAGTTCAGCTACTTCGGAATCATCCATCCCACCGGTCTTCTCCTTGCGGTAGCGGCTGATAAAGGGGATGGTATCCCCCTCCTCGAACATATCCGCACAGTTCTCCACCTGCCAGACCTTGAGATTCATAAGGCCTGCGATATGATTTAGATAAATCTCTTTCATACTGCTTAATCTTCGGCTGTAATTTGCTTAAGTTCCTCACGATAGGCTGCCAGGAGCCTGGAACGCGAAATGAACCCGAGGTATATCCCCTCATGTGTCAGCACAGGCAGGCGCCAGACATCCGGGCGTTCGAACTTCCGCATCACGCTATCCATTCGTTCATCCTCGTAGATAAAGTCCGCCGGGGCATGCATGAGATCCCGCACGCGGAGGCGGGAAAACCTGTCGGGATCGAACACGTGCTTTCGTATGTCATCCATCTCCAGCACACCTTCAAAGCGGCCGTCATCATCCAGGACAGGGAAAACCGCCACGGTGCTTCCGGAAATCACGGAGGACACATCCTGCAGCCTGTCATCGGAGTGCAGCCGGGGATACTTGTCGCGGATGAGGTCCGCTGTCTTCATAAGGGTGAGCACAGCCTGGTCGCTGGAATGTGTCAGCAGATCCCCGCTCTGGGCTATGCGTTTTGTGTAGATTGAATACCGTTCCCTGATGCGGGTGACCCCATAAGAGACGGTGGCACAGAGTATCAGGGGCAGAAGCAGGTCATAGCCTCCGGTAATCTCGGCAATGAGGAAAATGGCCGTCATGGGAGCCTGCATGACTCCCGCCATCAGCCCAGCCATGCCAACCAATGCAAAGTTCTGCTCCGGGACGGACAGCCCGCAGAGGTTCACGGTCCTCGCTATCAGAAAGCCCAGGATAGCCCCTTCAAACAAGGTAGGGCCGAAAGTACCGCCGACTCCACCTCCGGAATTGGTCAGAGTCATGCTCACCACCTTCAGCAGCAGCACCATCACCAGCAGGCCTATCCCGGCCTCTCCGCCGTTCAGCAGCACACTCACGAAATCGTAGCCTTCACCGAACAGAGGCGGGAATAGCCAGACCAGGAGGGTGAGCCCGGCACCGCATACAAGCCAGCGCAGCCACGGGCTCCGCAGGGCCCTGGCAAGATGGTCCTCCAGCCAAAGGGTGAACCTGGTGAAATACTGCGACATCAATCCGCAGAAAACACCCAGGACCAGATAGAAAGGCAGATTTCCCATATTGAACGGGGCCAGCGAACAGGCAAACGGAGACTGCGGCCCCATGAAAACATAAGACACCACGGTGGCAGTCAGGGTAGATATCAGCAGGGGCATTATAGAACTCATGGAGATATTGAAAAGGAGTATCTCCAGAGTGAAGAGCACACCCGCCAGAGGTGCTTTGAATATGCCGGCTATCGCACCGGCCGCTCCGCATCCCAAAAGCACGGTCACTCCCCTGTATGAGAGTTTGGCCGCACGCCCGATATTGCTGCCGAAAGCGGCTCCCGTATAGACTATAGGGGCCTCGGCTCCCACAGAACCGCCTGATCCTATGGTAATAGCACTGGTGAGAAGCGAAGACCACATGTTGTGGGGCTTGATCCGGGATTCGTTTCTGGAAACTGCAAGCAGCACCTTGGTTACTCCATGGCCGATGTTATCCTTAATCAGATAGCGAACCAGCACCAGCGAAAGCAGCATGCCCAATGCAGGGAAAAGGAAATGACCGGTCTTGATCAGGCCATGGATGAAAGCTATCACCTTCAGCAGCACAACAGCAGAAGCTCCTGCGCAGAGCCCCACGATAAGGCTGAGCAGCAGGAGTTTGGTGCTTTCGCTGAACTTTATGAAAGATAGCTTCATATGCGGCTAATCGCCGTCCGCCCCGTCATCGTCCCCGCCATACTGGGAGATGTTGTCGTCCGGCAGGGTGCCGGCACCAGGATCCGCATCGGCTGAGGGGCCTGCCACCTGCTCATTCTCCGCATTCTCCTCCCCTTCGAGCCAGCGCTCAATGTCTTCCAGGTCGTCGGTTTCCACCTTGATCTTTACCAGGCATATGGAATCCGGCATATCGATTGTCACAGCGTAGAACGGGGTACCGTCCGGCTTTGTATATTTGGTAAGGTCTTGAAACCAGTCGTTGAAGCCGCCGGGATATTTCTCGTTGAAAGCAGCAGCAAGTTCATCCGACATGTTTTCATAACTTATTACGCGTCTTTTTTTGTTGTCAAAGGGCATATGTTATTCAGTGTTAGTTTTACTCCGCAATATTAGAGTAAACTTTTTGATTTTGCAATAGAAAACATCACATTCTTTCCGGAAGATCGATTCCGAGCAGTGCCATCGAATTCACAAGTACCTGAGCAACAGCATTAATAAGGGCAAGCCGCATGTCGCGAACTTTTTCGTCAGGTTCCCGCAAAATCTGGGTGTCGTGATAATACTGGTTGAATTCTTTTGCCAGGTCATAGGCATAGTTGGCCATGATTGCCGGTGAGAAGGATGCCGCAGCTTCCGAGAGTTTCTGGCGATACAGGTTCAGTTGCTGCACGATACGTATTTCCTTCGCGCTCAAAGCCGCCGGAGCGAGAGCGTCTACCGGCCTGCCGGCTTTGCGGAGTATGCTGCAAATGCGCGCGTGAGTATACTGGATGAAAGGGCCGGTATTGCCGTTGAAGTCGATGGACTCCTTGGGGTTGAAGAGCATCTTCTTGCGGGGATCCACCTTGAGGATGAAATACTTGAGGGCACCGAGGCCTATCATATGGTAAAGCCTGTCTTTCTCTTCTTCGCTGATGTCAGCTAGCTTTCCTGACTCTTCCGAAGTGGCTTTCGCCTCCAGATACATGTCTTCTATGAGGTCGTCCGCATCCACAACCGTGCCTTCGCGGGATTTCATCTTGCCTTCGGGGAGCTCCACCATGCCATAGGAAAGATGGTAGATGCGCTCCGCCCAGTCGAATCCAAGCTTGGCAAGCACCAGCTTGAGCACCTGGAAATGATAGTTCTGCTCATCGCCCACCACATACACGTGGCTGTCCAGCTTATACTCGGCAAAACGACGCTCGGCCGTACCCAGATCCTGAGTCATGTAAACCGATGTGCCGTCAGAGCGCAGGAGAAGCTTGCGGTCCAGGCCGTCCGAAGTCAGGTCGCACCACACGCTTCCATCCGGATCCTGCACAAAAACGCCCTTTTCAAGGCCTTTCTGAACCAGTTCCTTCCCAAGCAGATAGGTGTCGTGCTCGTAATAGGTTTTGTCGAAACTGATGCCCAGGGCCCGGTAGGTCTGGTCGAAGCCGTCGAACACCCAGCCATTCATCTTCTGCCAGAGGGCACGCACCTCGGGATCTCCCTGTTCCCACTTCACAAGCATTTCGTGAACTTTCTCCATCACGGAAGGGTCCTCTTTCTCCATCTTGGCGAACTCCACATAGCAGTCCCCTACCAGATGGTCCCCCTTCTTGCCGGTACTCTCCGGGGTGGCTCCGTTGAAACGCTGCTGCCAGGCATACATGCTCTTGCAGATGTGCACACCGCGGTCGTTCACCAGCGTTGCCTTGATTACTTCGTTGCCCGCTGCGGAAAGCAGACGGCTGACGGAATCCCCGAGGAGATTGTTTCGGATGTGCCCGAGATGTAGCGGCTTGTTGGTGTTAGGAGAAGAAAACTCCACCATAATCTTCTTGCCGGTCGACGGCAGGCGGAAGTAGTCTTTCCCTGCAGAGATAATCGCTTCCAGCGCCTCGCGCCAGTAAAGGTTGCTGAGGCTCAGGTTAAGAAAGCCCTTCACGCTGTTGAAAGCGCTGATCTCCGGGCAGTTGGCAAGCAGCCATTCACCTATGGCAGAGCCGGTTGCATCGGGCGCAGCATGAGATATCCTTAAAAGAGGAAAGACTACCAGTGTGTAGTCTCCCTCGAATTCCTTGCGGGTCACCTGCACCTGAAGGGTTGCAGCGTCAACCTCGGCACCATAAAGCTCCTTAACGGCCGATGCGGCCTTTGCGGAGATAAACTGTTCAGGGGTCATCCTTTATCCCAGATAAGATTTGAGTAATTTGCTTGCAGAAGGTTTCTTGAGTTTGCGTATAGCCTTCTCCTTAATCTGACGCACACGCTCGCGGGTGAGGTCCAGACGCTCGCCAATCTCTTCGAGAGTCATCTCCTGGCAACCTATGCCGAAGAAACTCTTGATGATCTCACGTTCGCGGCCGGTAAGGATCTGGAGCGCACGCTCGATTTCGATGCTTAGGCTCTCGTTCGTGAGGCCTTTGTCCGCCATGGGGCTGTCGTCATTGGGCAGCACATCCAGAAGGCTGTTGTCCTCCCCTTCCACAAAAGGAGCATCCACACTCACGTGGCGGCCGCTCACACGAAGGGTATCCGCGATCTTGTCCGTGGGGATATCAATCATCTCCGCCAGCTCCTCGGTAGAAGGCTGGCGCTCATGCTCCTGCTCGAACTTTCCGAGGGCCTTGTTGATCTTGTTAAGGGATCCCACCTGGTTCAGGGGCAGACGCACGATACGGCTCTGCTCGGCAAGGGCCTGAAGAATGCTCTGGCGGATCCACCACACTGCGTAAGAGATGAACTTGAAACCGCGGGTTTCGTCGAATTTCTCTGCAGCCTTGATCAGGCCGAGATTGCCTTCGTTAATCAAATCAGGAAGGCTAAGCCCCTGATTCTGATACTGTTTCGCAACAGATACCACAAATCGGAGATTAGCCCTCGTGAGTTTTTCCAGCGCCACCTGATCGCCTTTGCGTATGCGCTGGGCAAGTTCTACTTCCTCTTCCGGTGATACCAACTCTTCACGGCCTATTTCCTGGAGGTATTTGTCCAGCGAGGCACTCTCGCGGTTGGTAATCGATTTGGTAATCTTTAATTGTCTCATTTACTTTTAT
>ODAI014312552.1_pt1 | contig 11114 bp, 5 predicted proteins | sample 1539321 | NCBI WGS metagenome assembly ODAI01 (sample SAMN02144231, study PRJEB22623) | gut metagenome | biome: sheep rumen | host: Ovis aries | place: New Zealand | reverse complement strand
TTTTTTGAAGGATGTTCAATCATATAAGCCAAAAAAACAGGACAATAATAATCACCACAGCCAGATTATTCCATTTTCTATCCATCAGCAATCCTGCAAACTCACGTAAAAACGCATTTGGATAAAAATACATCTTTGTTTTAGCAGATATTCCGTCTGCATAAAATCCGTTTTTCTTTGCAAGAATATATCCCCTGAAGATGTGATAATTAGTTGTGGCAAAGGAAATCCTTTTATCTGTCACATCCCCACAGTTTTTTTCAATTACATTTTTAGAAAACTGCATGTTCTGGTAGGTGTTGACACTTTTATCTTCTCGAAGAATGCGCTCTTTAGGCACTCCTTTTTCGCAAAGATACCTCTCCATAGCCTCTCCCTCTGGGATTACCTCATCTGTTCCCTGACCGCCTGAAGGTACAAAAACGGCACGCTTTCCCGAAGCTTCAAACTGCTCCTTCTCAAAGTCAAGTGCGCTGTCTACTCTCCCTCTTAAAAGCGGAGTAAGAGAACCGTCCTTTCTGATACCGCAACCGAATTTAAGTAAGATTAATATATTTATGTATTATTGAGGTCTCCTCCTAACATCTACTGCAATTTATTTTTCAAGTACGAGACTTTTTTTGAAAAAATCTGAATACCCCGTCATTTTTATTAACCGCCGGCTCCGGTATGGATGATATTTTAGCAAAGTCCTGTGATTCCTGATCTCCCGAAAAACCATCTGCCCCGGAAAGATTTTTATATTCTGTCTTAAACGCATTTTCCTCTAATGTATCCTGCTTAAATAAATCCTGTTGTTTTTGCTGTTCCTTATAAATTTCTGTTCCTTTTCCCATATTATTTTACCTCATCATTACTTCCGTCTCTGAATTTTCATTTATTATCTGTTCATAACAATTTTCTTATAGTTAATTATATTTAATCAAGCTTTTTATAAAAATTGGATATTACCTGCACCCAATATTTACCATTATAATCCTTAAGGATATGCTTTGTCAGATTATCTCCTTCATCGGTTGCTGCCGCAAATATAATCGTTTTGATATCCGGACGCCTGGAAATTGAATCAGCAAGCTCATTAAGAAGCGCGGCAACCATCATTCCGTCCTTATTATCTACATAGATGCCTCCAAGATAAAGCTCCCCCTCAGGATAAAGCGAAGATGCCAAAAATCCCTTGACACTATTATCCTTTATCACCATAAAGCTTAAATCATTTTGCAATACTCCGCCGTAGGTTGATGGATTAAGCCACTCGTAAACTCCGTTGTCAAACAATTTATAAAGTTTACCCTGCTCAAGCCTTGTAACCTTGTTAAAAGCAGATACATTGTATCTTTTCTTAAATTTTTTAATTTTACTAAAGAAAGGAATATTACCTATATCCATAGCATTTATTTTATAAATAATATTTCCATCCACCCGGTGCTCATATCCGTTATTTATAAAAAGAGACGCTTCATTTTCTAATTCCGGTATAGGTATGTTAATAGATAATCCGTTGATACCATCCATATCGTATACCGTTTTTTCCATCTCTTTTAATAGCATAAGACCTATATCCTGCCTCCTGAAATCTTCCGCAACATATATGCTTTCTATCATGATTTCATTGCTCTTATCATCATAAGAATAATAAGCCGATGAATAAACAAGTGTTCCGATTGGTTCAAGCTTTCTCTTGATTTTATCAAGCTCCCATGCACAAAGTACATCAGCTTCGTTATTTATAAGATGCATATAAACATCCTTTGTTACCATCGGACGAATCATATAAAATAAGTCATTGGTTAGTTTTTTTATCTGCATTTAAAATGCTCCTATATAAAGCAATTATATTATAGTAAATATCACAAAACAGTCATACAAAAATATTTTTTTATCCATACAAATATGCTGCGTACTGTCCGAATTTACCTGAGTCCGGCATCATGCCGAGCTTATCGAATTCATACTTCATCGCTCTTACTATATAGCTCATGGAAAGCTTTTTATCCTCGGCACCTGCCATATAAGCCGCGGATAAAAGAATAGCCTTTATATTGCTTCCCGTCAGTTCAAAGCTTTCTGCCAAAAATTCATAATCTATGTCCTTCTCCGTAGGAACGGTCGAAGGAAGGGTATTTTTCCAAAGCAAAAGTCTTGTTTCGTAATCAGGCTGTTCAAGCCTTACGGCATAGGTTATTCTCCTTACAAATGCTTTATCGAATCCCGAATAATAGTTGGTTGCAAGAATACTCATACCTTTATATTCTTCAATCCTTTGAAGCAAAAATGCTATCTCCTGATTGGCATGTCTGTCATTTGAACTTTCCACGTCCGTTCTTTTTGAGAAGAGCGCATCCGCTTCATCAAAAAACAATATCACATTTGATGTTTCGGCTTCATCAAATACCGCATTTAAATTCTTTTGCGTTTCACCTATGTATTTCGAAAAAAGCTGTGAGGTATCCACCCTGTATAAAGGAAGTCCTATCTCGCGTGCCACAACCTGCGCCGACATGGTTTTTCCTGTTCCGGGCGGTCCGTAAAGAAGAACCGATACGCCGTTTCCGTAAGCATTCTTTTTTGTTATTCCCCAACTTTCTCCTATCCTGTTTTTAATCTTATATCTATCACAGGCTGTCTTTAATATCCTGCTTTCTTCCTTGCCTATGCATAAATCATCCCATGTATAAACCGTCTTTACCTCCTTGGCAAGCCCATTAAAGTTCACTGTTCCTATGCCCTTTAAAGCCTCCACCATCACGTCTTTATCCACTTTTTTCAAACCGTTAACAAGCATATTTATCTTTGCCTGTTTTACGGAAGCCTTGATATCCTTGTAGCCTATTTCATAGCAATCCGCAAGGTCTTCACTTGAAAAGCCTTTTTCCTTTGAAAGTTTTTCTTCTTTCATAAAGTAATCCCAAAGAGAGGTTCTTACTTTCACATCCGGTGCCTTAACCGCTATATGAAGTACCGGTTCTCCAAGGGCTCTTCCGGTTTTAAGCATATCCGGAGTTTTTTCGCTTCCCGAAAGAAGAATCGGTGAAATTTCATTTATCTTTATAAATCTGTTAATTAATTTCAATAAAAATGCATCATTAACAGCATCCTCGTCCACTTCGGAAACAAGAACAAAAATGCCTTCCATGCGTCCGAAGAAAGCAAGCATTTCCTCAGCCTCAGCTATATCATCTGCTTCCGAATCCTTTATTTTTGATAAAGAAAATGTGCATAATGTCTTTTTGCACTTTTCTGCTGCCTTGGATATGATATGTGTTACGGCAGCTTCATCCTTTCCCTCAAAATATATACACGAAAGCCTGTCCTTATTATTTAGCAGAGCGGTAACCGCCTTAGTCTCTTCGGCAAAGAACTCCGGTTCATTTTTCATATCTGTAATTTTCAAAATTTTTTGTTCCGTATCGGAAACAGAATTCTTTCCGTCAATATATGCAAGAGCTGCACGCGTGAGTATAAGCCTCGAACGAAGCGGATAGGTTTCATCCAAACCCTCTGACATAAACAAAGAACCGAAAAGGCCCGATTTTTCTGAAATAAAATCATACGGAGACGGTACATTTTCCGAAAATACTCTTGAACACACGGAAAGCACGAGCCCTATTGTGGGCTCCGTGCTATCTATGTCGTCCTGTAAAAATCCAAATATCCGCTCATAACCGCGGCTTTTATGTGAAAGATATGCAAAAACAAGCGCAACAAGCATAGGATCCGTAAGCCCGAAGCTTTCCCTTATGCTGCAAAACGGCAAAATTTTCTTATCTTCCGTGGCTTCTTCCCTGCTTTTTATATGATAAAGTGCCTGCTCTACCATATCTCCCATTATATAAAAATATGCATCCTTATCTCTGAGCGCAGGATGATTCACGAAGTATTCCTTCATCTCTTCTTCGGATATGAGCAACCCCCGGGAGAAAAGCCCTTCCTCCGTACCAAGGCCTTTCAATCCTGCATAATCTTCAAGTATAAGCTCAGCTAATTTTACATATTCGTCTAATGACTCCCCCACATTCTTATATGCTTTTTTAATAAGAGTCTCATCAAAGTAATCCCCATATCCATACATAATGCCTTACTCCTATTTATTGTTATTATTGCCTTCCGAACCGGCTCCGGCATACATAAGTGCCGCCTGTCCTTTAAGAAGCTTTCTTGCTTCATTTTTCTCAATCTCATCTTTTATCTTAAGCCAGGAACGGAAAACATCGCTTATATTATCTATTTCCGGATCATTTTTTATCGTCTCGTAAATATCCGGTATTTTGTCCTTAATACTGTCATATAAAACAATGTGTCCCTGGAAACAGGCTGCTACGTTTGAAAGCATTTCCTTCTGTGTCCTGTCATCGTCTGTTTCGAGTTTCATATTGTTAATATATTTCATAACACGCCCGTTTGAAACACCAAAAGCATGTATCATATCATTGCAGGCACGTATAAAGTCTTCCGAATCATCCGGCAAGCCCTGAGAAGCTCTCATATTGGTCGTATTAATAAGCTTTTCTATACGCTCCATCTCCTTTATGGATAATTCTCTGTCAAGTGCAACCGATTCATCCGGCTTACACTCCGAGAAAATCTTCATCCAATGCTGTACTTTATCAAATGCATTATCCTTGTCCGTAAAGGTCTTAAGACGTGTACGCGGCGGCTTATTGCCCTTTGCCACTTCAAGCTTATCCCTGTCAAGCTTATCATTTATCTGGTTATACGGAACTAATCCCTGTTCCCATACAATAGGCTGTTCCGCATAATAATATACATTTTTCCAAGGTATTCTTCTGCCGGAAAAATCCTGCTGCCTGAAATATATACGACTCATACGCGCACTGGTAAAGGTCTGGTTAAGTGCATATTCGGCTATATTTCTTACCCTTCGAACCTTTCTTCTGACATCCTGTTCCATATCTCCGAAGGATTTGTTTCCCCTGCCTGTCAGATATTGCGCGCATATAGCATCAAGTACCTCAAAATGATTAAGCAGTAAAGAAAGCTCGTTGTCAAAAAGAGCATCGTCCTGATAATGTAATTCTCCTTTAAGGAAATCGAATATTATTTTTATCTGTTCCTTAACAGGCTCCAGATCCTTCATCACATCATCAGGCAAAGCAGTATCTTCGGTTCTTTGATACGTCTTTTTGCCGGTGCTTAAATTAAGCTTGACGGCTGTTCTTTTAAAGAAGCCTGCATCCTCGTCCAGTTTTTCTTCATAAATTCTCTTTTTGTATGTGCTTAAGCCAAACATCGTAAGAAGCTCTTTCAACGGTCCCTCCATAGACTTGGATTCAAGTTCGCCGTCTATACTCTTTGGAGCCTCATATGGTGCAACCATATTTTCGGGATTATTTTCGTCTCCACGATGTTCAATCGTTTCCCCCTCGCCTCTAAACTCGGCTTTTTTATAAAAATCATTCTCCTGCTGTGTTGCATATGCCGCTGCGGTATCCTTGCCCGAGCCGGTATATTTAGCCATAAACGGAGTACTCTTTGCTATGGCAATCTTTCGAAGATATGCTCTTCCGTCCTCACCGATAATCTTACCTTTTTCGGTTATCTTTCTTTCCATGCCCTCACGGTCAGCATCATAATCCATAAATGATGCATTATAATGCTTCTCGTAATTTATATCACGCATAACCGAAAGCTTTGCAAGAACATATTCTCTTGCATCCCTTAACATATTAAGTCTTCCTTCAACGGCCGCAACGGTTGTGGTCAAAGGTCTGTCCTCTACCTTTTCGGCTTCCTTAAGTCTTGTAAGTGCCGGCGCAACAACTGTTTCCAAACCGCACAATGCAGCTATATCAGTATATTTTTCAATAAGCTTTTCATCCGTAAGATTATCAAATTCGGATAAATCCAGGTCAAGAAATTCCTTTATAAGATCATTATCATCCGTAAAAAGATCCATAAGAAGAATCCTCGGCTCGATGCTGTCAAAATCCGGAAGCTTTCTTACCTTGTTTATAATTTCGTTTCTTGCTCCCGAGCCCTCCTGCTGCTTTGCAAAATCCTCAAGGCTCATGGAACCGTCACCCATTGTTATATCCTTTAAGATATTGGTAACAAGCATATCTTTTCTTTCCGCAAATGTCTCAAATACGAAATTATCTTCCTCGAGTTCCTGCTGATATGCTTCATTTTCCTTATTATCCTCATCATAATTGCCGAAAGCGATATCCTCAAAGCCATTATCCAAAAGTCTTTCCTTCATATTCTTGGAACGTTCCTCTAAAGAATAATCAGAAGTAAGTGCTCTTATCAGCTGCTGTAAATATTCTTTATTTTCTTTAGTTTTTCTGGGAACGGAAGCCTGTAATTCATTTAAATCCTTTGTCCACTTCTTAAGCGGTATTTCATATTGCTCCGAAGCCTTCTCAAGACGGCTTGATAAGACATCAACATCATATTCTTTATTACTGTCTTCATCCCTGAAAATATTGTAGTAATACGGATGCTTGATAATTACCATACGTGCACGCATGAAATTAACATATTGCCTGATGCACTTTGCAAGCACCAAAAGATTATTTTTCTTTTGTGCAGATATTTTATATCCGTTCTTTGAAAAAGTATTAATTAAATCTTCATTGGAAAAGGTGATAGCCTGCAAGCCTATAGCGTTAAGCTCTTCAAAATTATTTGCCAGATAATCATCGTCGGTTCTGTCAAATTTTGTTAAGTCAACAGCCATGAAACCATCAACCATCGATTTATAAAATGCGCCTCTGGTATCTTTATTTTCCGCACCGAGATTCATAAGAAGCGACATGTTGAATTTAATATCATCTTCTGTATCTCCGGTTTTTATTTGCGGATAAATTACATTAAGCATCTTGCTGTCAATTTGATATTTTGTATACTCAAAAATATCAAGACAATTGTAGGCCTTTGTAATAGCCAGATTTTTCTTATAATCATTTTGCATTGCATGATTGAAATTCAATCTTGCATTTTGGGATATCTCTTTTCTTACACTTGAACCCTTTTCAAAATCTTTTCTGTCAAGGTTTCTTAATCCCTCTTCTCCGCCAAGGAGATATGCAACCGAATTCTGTGCAAGCTTTGTAGTTCCCTTTTGTTCTTCACCTTCAAGCAAAGCCTTATCATCAATAGCAGTTTCTTCTTCCACATAAGCATTTAACGTTGCCGCACCGTTTCCTGCATATTTTGCAAGGAAAGGTGACTGAACAAGCATACCCGTTAATGTCACATATGTCATGAGGTCGTTATTATCATTCCTGAAATTATCACTGAGACGATTATATGCGTCTTTGTCAAGCTCTTCATTTGCAATTTCATCCCTTGTATGCATATTTTTATAGCAAGGATTGCTTATCTGACGAAGCTTTTCAACCATATAACGCTGTGCATCACAAAGCATATTCTTCAAGCCGCGCAGTTTTTGTCTTTCGGCAATTGAAAGCTCTGCCATCTCTTCCTCATCTTCAAGCATATCCTGTATGCTCATCCAACGTGAAGCTGTCGTATATGCTTCCTCAAAATTTTCAATAAGTCCGGAATCAGTTGCAAATGTGTCAAATATTCCTATATCCGTCTCCAAAAGACTTCTAAGCGGCAGAACCGGACGTTTTGCATTGATTCCTTCAATAAGTTCTTTTGCTCTCTGGGAAAGTTCGGCTCTGTTTTGAATACTTTCTTCACTTAATTCGTCGTTGGCTTTTACGGTATCATAATCCTGTCTGCTTCCAACAACAGTCTGAACGGAATTAAACAAATTACGCTCTTCTTTTATTCTGTTAAATTCAGCTTTAAAGCGAGCCTGCATTTCCTCGGTTTCATCTTCATAATTATCCACATCCGTATAATCATTTTCTTTGGCGCGGTCCATAAAGCTTTTGCCTTTTAAATTATTATAATAAGTTCTTCCCTTTATAAGACCTTCTATAAATAAATTAAGTTCCTTTTCTTCCCCTTCCTCAGGCTCTTTAGGCAATCTGGCCTTAATCTTATCCGCATCCTGTTCATCAAGAGCCTCATCGGAATCAAGCAAAGCAAAATACGGACTGCTTATAACTTCGATACGGCAGTTTGAATATTTGTTATGTTCATTTAAGGCCACTATAATTGCTGCAAGATTATCCGCACGTTTCTGTGAGATAAAACAGGTTCCGTTTGCGATAGCTTCACCTATAAGATCATATAAGGAATATGCATAATTTAACATACTCTTTAATTCAATATAATTATTTACAATATCTTCATCTTCAACAGAATCAAATTTTGTAAAGTCCGAATTCATAAATATTTCCGTCAAAACAAGAGGAAGCAGATTCTTATCATTTTCATCTCCTCTATACATGGCGTCCGCAACAGCCTTTTTATTCTCTTCTTTGGCCTCAATCGATGTACCCGGTTTTAATTTATCCTTTACAAGTGATTTAAGCTCATCCGGAAGTATAAATCCTTCCGCAGTCAATCCTTCAAGCGCCTTTAATGCAGTATCAAGCTCAAGATCCGGATCAAGCTGCTGCCATTCCAGAAAATTCTTTCTGGCTCTTTCGGCAAGTGCCAAACGATTGTCCACCTTAATCTTCTCTTCCGCTTCAGGAACCTCGTCCTTACCTGTCAAAAGATAATTAAGTTTCTTTCTTTTCTTTGGTAAAAGTATTTCGGGAACCTCAGGTATATTATTCTGTTCATTAACCTCTTCATTTGCCTCTTCAACGGCTTCTTCACCGGCTTCGGCATTGGCTCCCACATTGCCTTCGAGTGCATTAATCATCTGATCAATGTTAAGTCTGACAGGTCTGTTTGCCGCATTAGGATTTTGCGCCTGATTAGCTGCATTGAGCTGTGCCTCCATCTCATCGGCTTCCTGATTTATTTCCTCATCATCTATCTCATCTTCTTCAGCAACCTCATATCCATAGGTCTGCATACGCTGAAGCATAGCTGAATCCTGCATCTCATAATGCATTGAAAAAAGTGGATTGTTTCCTTTTTCCGTCTTATATGTAATATAACGCATAAGCGTAGAAAGCTGTTCAGGGCTTAAATTCTTTCGTTCCGTAAAATGTTCAAGTCTTTTGTCTATAGCTTCGGCATCGCCTTCACCGTTTAAAGGTTCCTCTTCAAATGCAAATGTATAATTACTGTCTGCCATAATCATCAAACGAAGATTCATATAGTTTTTATAATCATGAATCGCAAGAAGCATAGCATTAATATTGGTCCATTCTTTTTCGGTCAGATTTTCTCTTGCAACAGGGAGTACTTCTTTTTCTATATATTCAGCCTGTTCGATTGCTGTATTAATTCTGTCAAAATGCATTACCAGATATATGTCTTCAAATGAGTCAAATACCGTGTAATCCATTTTAAGAAAATCACTTATACGCTTCTTTCCGTCAGGATCTTTTTTGAGTTCTTCAAGACGTCGTACGGTATCCTTGACCTGACTGAATTTTTTATTTTTTTCCATCTGGCGCTCTTCATCTTTTTTCAGTTTATCAATCGCCATTTTTTGTAAATACATATGAGCATTTCCGTTTTCCAATGTGATTCTTCCAAGCTCATTGTCACTTATATTTTTCGGAACACCGGTAAGGATATAATAAATTCCGCTGTAGAATTCTCTCATGGTTGCCTCAGGAAGCTCTTCTTCCCCGGCTATTGCATTGACAGCCTCATTTGCTACCACTTCCGCTTCCTGATTATTATCAACGTTTACCTGAACATTGATAATATTTCCGTTTTGTTCCTCATTATTTATCTGATTATTTTCTTCGATATTTTCTTCATTATTTTCTTCTTCGTTATCTTCAACATTTATTCCGATATCTCCGACATTATTAAGATTAACCTGCTGACCGTTTATTTCTAAGACAAATTCTTCATTATCCGCATTATTTGCTTCATTATTCGCATTATTTTGTTCAATGACGTCAATATTTGCAAGATTAACCTGCTGACCGTTCATTTCTACAACAAATTCATTATTATCATTTTCTTCATTTGCCTGATTATCATTTTGTCCAACACCATTAGCCTGTATTTCAGGATTTTCCTGAACGACAGGCTCATTGATTATATTATTCTGTTCATTTGGTGCTTCATTTATAATAATTTCATTATTCTGTTCAGGCTCTTCAAAAACCGGTACGTCCTGAGGTATAATCTGATTATTTACAGGCTCAATAATTTGATTCGGATTCTGATTTACAGGCTCAATTTCATTATTGATCTGATTTTTTACAGGTCCGTTTTGATTTTTAATCTCTTCATTCTTTATTAAAATCTTCTCGTCCTGTTCCTGCAAAAGTGCGGCCGCTGTATTTTTTTGTGAACCATTTTTCTTAATTACAGGCTTAATACGGTTTTTGATGGCATCCTTATTACCTGCAGGCTGAATCTTTATCTCGTTTACGTCGTTATTTTTAACATATATACGATTTCCGTTTTTTAAGGTTTTTATTTTAGGCATATGTTTAAGTTTTTGACGCACGTAACTTCTGGTTGCCTTTTTAATAGCCTCTATTTCTTTTTGTTTTTTCTTTTTAACTTCCTGATAATTATTATCCATGCGGTCACCTCCGGTTCTCTTATGTCTACCGGTTTCAAAATCATTAATCTAATTAACCATCGTCGAAAATTCAAGCATTTAGTATTGCTTATTTTCCGTTCCGAAAATAGCATCTGCATACGGTTCGAAGTCAGCACGCGTAAATACTTTACCAACCTTAACAAACTCGTATTTTACCGCAAGCAGATAATGTACCATATGTACCTGTCCCTCTGCAGCAGGATCTGCTGCCGCAAGGAATGCCGCATTTAAAATACAGTTCTTTATATTACCACCAACCAGCTCATACTTTTCGGCAAGATAACGTATATCAACATCCTCAGCCAAAGGTGTATCCTTAGGTATGGTTGTACGCCAAAGCATCTCTCTTGTATCTACATCCGGGAACTGGAACTCAACTATATATTTCATACGTCTGAAGAACGCCGGATCGATATTATGCTTGTAGTTTGTAGCAAGTACGGAAACGCCGTCGTAACCTTCTACTTCCTGAAGCAAAAGTGCTGTCTTGTTATTGTTTGATGCCTGATTTGAGCCTCCGTCATCGGAACGCTTTGCAAAC
>ODAI012274005.1_pt1 | contig 11114 bp, 5 predicted proteins | sample 1539321 | NCBI WGS metagenome assembly ODAI01 (sample SAMN02144231, study PRJEB22623) | gut metagenome | biome: sheep rumen | host: Ovis aries | place: New Zealand | reverse complement strand
CACTACGGCCATATCATATTTTTTGTAGTCAGGATGGTACCCTTCATTACAAGCTTTCTGTGAAACTCCGTCCAGCTCCTGCCATTTAACCAGACAATTGTGCCTAAGGAGTCTTTCGTCAGTCTTGTCTCCCCTCTTGTAACCCTGCATTTCGTGCGAGGCACACCATCGTAGATGTTCCGTGATGGCCAGGTTTTGTATCAGTATGCTTGTTGTCTCGCCATTCATTAGTTCACGTTTTGTCAGCTTGTGCCATGCATTGCTCAAATCCTGTAGTGTTTGCCTATGGAGTTTTTTTATGTTCTCGTATGTCGGATAGCCATTGCCTAAGAGTCTGTCGTGTCGTTGCTCCCATGTCTCGTTATTCTGTGATGGATCTTGTCTGTTTATCATCTTTTGATAACTGTTGTAGAAACGCTTTGCGTCCTTCTTGAACTGATCCTCCACGACAAACTGATAACTGAAGATGTCTTCATAGTTGCCGAAAACTTCCATGCATGGGCAGCCGACGGTTTGGTTATAGTGCTCAGCGATTCTTCGAAAGTGCTTGACATGCTTGTTGCCGTCTGTCTTGACCAGTATTCGCGTCTGTTTCAGGTCGTTGCCTTCAGACAGCAGACATTTCATGATATTAACCGCCAGCGTCATGTTCTCAACGTTGTTGCCTATGGTCACCACGATGTAGTTCAGTGTACCGGCTATCGTGTGTAGTGTCTCGTTGAAGACAGTTGAACCGATGCCGGCATGGATGAAGTTGAGTAACCTCGACCCGTCTTCGTTCGTTGCTCTTACTGCCTCTGGGGCTGTGCTTGCAAATTGTCCCTCCCTGCTTTCCATCTTATTGTCGGCTATATAGCAATGGAATGGACTTCTTTTGACCTGCTCGTTGTTAGAGTCACTGCTCATGAACGCTCCAAACTCATAAAGGAATCTGACTGCATCCTGGCCAGTTTCGTCCAGTCCTACAACAAGGCTGTTGAACTCGCTTGTTACGGTTCCTGGGTTGTCATCTCGGTTGATGCTGACGTATCTGACGGGATGGTTTTCAACCTGACGTTTCAGCAGCTCCACCGATTGTCGTGCCGAGTCGACGAGGCGTATCTCCACATTCTTCATCGGTACCGACTCTTCCAGCACCTGGTTCACGCTGTTGCGGCGTGCATGACAGTAGATGACCACCTTGACGCCCTGCTCGCTGGCGCGGCTGATGGTGACGTCCCCTTTGACGATTGCCGCCGAGAGCATGTTCTGCTCCTCGTCGTCCGACAGGAAGAAGAGGTGTAGCCTACGGTCCTCGCCGGACATGCTGGCCAGTCGGCCGATGCGCTGCTTCACCAGCCCGAGGCTCGCCTCGCCAAGGACATCCTTCTTGCCGACGCCTATCTCCGACAGTTCGACACTGCTCAGGGAGAGCAGTGTACCGGCATCCCTCGTCCGGCGGAAGGTCTCCCGTCGGTGGGTCATCATGGCTTTCACCCGGTTCCAACTGCTCTTGTCGTCGTCATGATTGTCGCCGCTCTTTTCTATCACGACTCTCAGGCTCTTGGGGTCGTGGTCTCTTGTGTCCTTGGCTAACAGCTCGGTGGCCTCGTTGAGTCCGAAGAATACGTAGACGTGCGGACAGTGTTTGCTGACCCTCGACCACCTCAGCCTCAGATAGCCCAGTAGCCGTTCAGATACCAGGCTCAGGAACAGGACGATGGTACACAGGAATGCCAGCAGGCTGGTCAGCGTGATGGCTCCCCTGAGTTTGGGATAGTCGCTGAGCGCGTTCATTACGTAGCTGTCGATGTTGAGCACGAAGAGGTTGAGTGCTGCTATTGCAGGGCGGATGAGCAGTTCGGCACTGAGTAGCTGTCGGTCCTGTTGCGTCAGTATAAACGCCTGTGTCATCAGCACCCATCCCGTGGCCCATAGCAGGAGCATGATGCTGCCCAGCAGCCTGACGTGCAGGCTGTGGCGATTGGCGCGGTCGGCATGCCATATCCACTTTCCCAGCTGACAGACGAAGGTTACCAATGCTACCCACCAGACGCCCACCACCAAATAGGAGCCTTTGAACGTCCTCAGATGATCGATCATGATGCACTTGCTGACGGTCGTTTCTGCCAGCATGCACCAAAACAGCACTACGGCCGCTACGGCGGCAACAGCGCTGAAGAGTGCTGTGCAGCGTTTCTTCATGGTGCTTGAACCTTGTGGCTTGTCGTACATGGTCGTGTTATTTGCTCAGATAAATATGCTCTTTCCTGATGATACCTGTGATGCGCTTCTTGTTATAGACGCTGTCGTATTCCATGACGGTCATCTTCCATCTGCGGGTTTTATTGTCAGGTTCGATCTCTTGCAGGTAGCCGTCGAAGGGGACTGCCGTTTCATGATTCTTTTTCGTCTTATAGTAGCCGAATATTCTGCCTTCCTCGTTTTCCTCTTCCTTCTTGGAGTATTTTTTGAAGACATAGTAGAATGTCGTGTCGGGCGATTTCACGTTCGAGTGTCTGAACCTATACTGGTTGCCGAAATAGGTGTCGACGAGACTTGAGTCGTTGGCTGTCAGCGGTTCATTGCTGACAATCTTTTTGACCACGTCCAGTTGTTGGTAGTACAGTGAGTCGTACTCCGGCCTGACTTTCATCGTGATGTCAAACTCGTTGTCCTTATTCAGCTTTTTCAGGATGTCAACACCCCTGACGTTCCCTGGGATATATTCGTTCTTAAATAGGTAAAGGGTTGTACCCATCAGCTCCTTGGAGTCGTTGATGGTCATGGTGAATCGCCCCTGTTCGTCAGTCCTTGTCAGTTTTTCGCCCAGCACGACAAATGTTTCCGTTAGCGGTGCTCCGTTAAGGGTGGTTACACGTCCGCCAAACTGGAACATGGCCTTGGGGTCACGTGTCAGTGTCGTAGCCCACGTCATTGTCCTGAGACTGTCAATGTTGGGCCTCTCAAATTGAATCCGTTCTTCCTTTTCCTGGCACAGCCAGTCTATCTGCGATTTGACTTCTACCTTGAACGCCTCGTCTATTTTTTCCATCAGCATCTTTATCTTGATGGTGTCGGCGCCAGGTCCCTTGATGTGTACCCGTCCGTCATTGCTGGTGAGTGGATGAAGCAGTTTCATGGTTGTGGTGTCCTTTAGTAAGTCAATGACGACGTCGGCTTCCCATTGATTGCCTTCGAGGGTCTTGTCGGGATTGAACACCAGTATGACGTCGGCATACTTGTCGTCGAGGATGGTGGTAGGCTTCGTGAAGTATTTATAGATGGCATAGGCAAATCCCAGTAGTGCCAGTAGTGCGACGACTGAGACGCCGGCTATGACGTGTCGGCTCCGTTTCAGCTTTTGCGCCTGCTCTTGTTCCCTTTCGCGGCGTTCGTTTTCTTCTTTTATTTGCTCACGGTTCAGAATGCGCTGGTTGACTATCGGACAAAGAATGTCGTGGATGAATTCTATGCGCTCGTCGTCGTTGTAGTGGAATTTCTGCAGTACTTTTTTCTCGAGCAGCTGGTCTATGTATTGTTCGCCAACCCCTTTTGCTACCAAGTCAATGCGTGCCACGTTGTCACGTTTGTCAGCATTGGTGATGAGTTCCTCTTCCAATATCTTCACGACTTCGTCGGGGATGCCTTTGATGGACTCTTCGTAGAAGTTGGTGATGAAGTAGTCGCCGTATTGCTCGACCATCGCCATGGTGATGGTTTTGACATTGCTTTCCAGCTTTTTGTTGTACAGCTGTTCCATGTAGAGCGACAGCAGCGATGCGTTCACATCGATTTCGGGCACGCCGTCGAGCTTGAAGTCCGTACGGCCGGTGACACGTTGTATGATGGCTGTTGCAACGTCCGTGCTGATGAGGCCCTTAACGGGTTCCATGATGATTTTGGCTGCCTGTTCCTCGTTCAAAGGGAGTATGGCAAAGCGGTTCGACTTCATGCCGGGGATATAGGTCGTGTGCCGCTCCAAGTCCGACAGGAAGTCTTCGCGTAGCGTTATTACAATGTGAAACTCGCTCTTCTCTAAGTATTCTGCGTTGGCAGAGCGTCTTCTGCTGGCTATTTCGGTGAAGACGTTGCGCGACTTGGGACTGCTTTCCGCCTCCTTCGCAGTAGCCTGAGCGTGGTCGCTGACGGCAGCAGACGACATCAGGTAGTCGGGCTTTACCTCGTTGAGCAGGTCGGCTAATTCCGAGAAAAACGCTTCGACACGCTTGCTGTCTGTTTCAAGAGTGAATATTTCTTCAAACTGGTCGAACAGCAGCAGGGGTGTGACGCGCTTGCGAATGCCGTCGTCGACCTTCCACAAACGGTAGCGGTGCAGCAGTTCCCATAGTGAACGTGGACTCTTCTCTGTCATCAGGTCAACCACTCTTGACGTAGTGACATCTTCTGCTTCGCCGCCAATGCTACTCAATGCCTCTGCTATCTTATTCTTGATTTGTTCCGTATAGGGTAGGGTGGGCTTCTGCTCTTTCTTGACAGTATGTGCCAGTCGGATGTCCACCGGCAGCATGTCGTCAAGCTTAGCCCTTGGTATGATGCCCGCGTTGATGATGGACGACTTGCCGATGCCCGACTTGCCGTAGACGACAGTCTGAATGTCAAACAAAATGCGGTTGTAGAGGTTCTTTATCTCGTCGTCGCGGCCGAAGATGACGTCATTCTCCTGATAGGACTGCAATCCTTTCCATGGATTGGCCTTAACCTGTTGATCCATATTCTATATTGACATTAGGTAGTTGTACACTTCATTTACAAACTCACTGAAATCAGGCTTCTCCTTGTCGTAGACCTTGGCATTGTGCCTTTGCAGCTTTTCGGGAATGCAACCGTTGTAGAAGTCAAAACCTTTCTCGCAGACAGGCATGATGAAGTTCCGCCCGTAGGTCGAGTCCACTTCCAGCGCTGTGTCCCATTCTGTCCTATATGGGTGCGATTCATTCTTCTCATCCTCTATGTGGTGAGAGAGCACCGGGATGAATATCCTGGTCTTCCGAATGGCCAGCTTGATGTCGTCCATGAACTTGGCACCAGTATCCAGCTTCTCCTTGTCGTACCAGACGCGCAGTCCTTTCTCCCTCAGTTGGTCGTAGAGCATCTTTACGACGTCGCCGTCTCTTCTCGAATAACTGATGAAGACGTCCGTATTGATTTCCGGCTTCTTAAACTTGTTCTCCTCCTGGGATGCTCTCTCAGCCTCGATCAGCGTGTCGATTCTTTCGATGACGGCCTTGGGGTCCTGCTGCGTGAATGCATCGATGCGCTTCATGAACTGTAGCAGACTTTCGCTGGCGGCAGGATTGACCACCATTCCTTTTAGCTCGGTTTCCAGCTTCGTCTTCATCGAGTACCATACGAAACGGCAAAGCCAGTCGGAATAGCTGTTGCCCAACAGCAGCAGGTACTTGTCCTTCAGTACGCTCACCAATGTCTTTGGCGCGTTGCTTAGCCATGAACGGCAGAACGAGAGCATGTCGGAGTCGTTGACGACATAGCGCTTCTCTTGACGGCAGACGCGCCCAAACATATAGTAGACGGTCGGTTTCTGGATGTCGTCAACATCCTCAATGTCATCGTTTCCAGAGGGGTTGTTGCTGAAGTTCAGCACACGTACGTTCTCCGTTCCATAGATCTCTTTCATGGCATACTCCACGACGGGTGTAAACGATGTGGTAATCACAAAACGGAACCTGCAGCTCTTCAGCAGTTTAATAAGGAGTGAAGAGGGTGCAAAGATTCTCTTCCGGGGTAGCTCTCCCCTGTTCAGTGCCGCAATCTCCTGTTCAAAAACCTCGCCTAACATGTCGTAGATTTCCATGCGCTCGCTGGCTGGGAAGGCGTCGTCGTAGAGCAGTTCGGAGAACGACTGATGCTGGCCGGGTTCAATGTCCATCGACTCAGCCAGTTGGTTGATGAGTTCCAGATGTGGGTTCACCCATTCCTCGGTGTTCTTGTCGTCATTACCATTGTCCTCACTATCCTCTTTCTCGTAGCTTGCCATGAACTCAGGCCCGATGACGGGGACCACTTCTCCCTGGACGATCTTGTTGATGAGCGTGGCCCACTGGCGGTTGTTCTCCGTCTTAGCCTTGTCTCTTTTTGACTTGAAGATATTCTCTTTATTCATTTTTCTATTTTAGCAGATTGTCTTTTGTTGTTGTTCCATTTGAATGCAAATGTACGTAAAAAAACGGACAATGCTTGGCTGTTTCACGTTTTTTTATGTTTTTGTACATATTTTTGCCGTCATATTTTGAGATGAACATGTTAGTAAAAGGATACTCTGCCACCGCTACTCGTCCGGCTCCGCCATCTTCCGGTTGAGTTGCTCGATAGCCTCTTTGGCTTGCTTGCTCATCGGGTGGTCGGCACCTCTTAGTTGCTCCCACAACGTCAGTGCCTCGCTGAATATCTCATGGGCTTTCGCATATTTTTTCTGGCTGATGAACACCCAACCCATGTTGCTCAGTGTCGTGGCCACCTCTTGCTCGAAGATGTAAGGATTGTTCGCGGCCAGCCTACGGCGTATGGCCAGTGCCTCCTGATACATCGTCTCGCTTTCAGCGTAACGCTGCGTGTTAGCATATAGTATAGCCAAGTTGTTTAGCGTCCGGGCTACGTCGCGTTCGTAGACTTGTGGGTTGGCGGCTGCCAGTCTACGGCGTATGGCCAGAGCTTCACGGTACATTGAGTCGCTCTCGGCGTAACGGTGTGTATCCTCGTAGAGTATGGCTATGTTGTTCAGTGCCAGTGCTACGTCGGGCTCGTAGGCCTGCGGGTTTGTGGCAGCCAACCGTTGGTAAGTGGCCAGTGCCTCGCGGTACATCGTTTCGCTTTCGTCGTATCGCTTGGCGTTGGAGTACAGGCTTGCCAAGTTGTTAAGCGACCCGGCCACGTCGGCCTCGTAGTCCTGCGGGTTAGCTTGTGCCAACCGCTGGCGTACGGCCAGTGCCTCTTTATACATGGCCTCGCACTCGTCGAACCGTCCGAGGCTCTTGTACAGGCTTGCCAGGTTGTTCATTGTTGTGGCCACGTTAGGTTCATAGCTCGGGTTGTCCAATGCCAGCCGTTGGCGTATGGTCAGCGCTTCGCGGTACATCGCCTCACTCTCGTCGATACGACGTAGCTCACGGTAAAGTATAGCCAGATTATTCAATGTCGTGGCTATGTTTGGCTCGTATGTCAGTGAATCTGTAGTGGCCAGTCGTCTGTATATTTCCAGTGCCCCTTTGTACATTGCCTCTCCCTCGTCGTATCGCTGGACAGTCTTGTAGAGATTGGCCAGGTTGTTCATCGTTGTCGCCACGTTGGGTTCGTAGAGTTGTGGGGTTTCCTTGGCCAGCTGCTGGCGTATGGCCAGCGCCCGTTCGTAGTAGCGAACAGCTGCTTGGTGCTGGTTTTGTTTGGCGCAATAGTAGGCAGCATCAAACTGCCATTTGGCATTGGTGGTGTCCAGGTCGGCCCTCAACTGGATGTAGTGGGCTGCTGAGTCGTGCTGGTTGGACAGCTTGAAGCGGTCGTAGAATTTGTAGCAGTCCTGAGCTATGTCTTCCTTCTCCTTTTGTGCGCCGGCCTCGCTTTGTTCAAGGTTTTGCTGTCGGAGATTCAGTTCCTCTGCCTCGCGTGCTACGGCCTCTCTGTTCCTTTTGTTGCGTGCTATGCGGCTGTCAATGTCTCCTTTGGTGCGGAGCAGCGAGTCGGCTTCCTGCAGCCGGCCGTCGAGAATGGCGTCTGTGATGCGGCGGTTCAACTCGTCCATCTGGTCGTAGTCCGTCTGAGCATACTCCTTGGCCATGTCGGAAATCAGTTTCTCGCTGTCGCGCTTGTTGTGGCGCAGCTGTTGCATGGCCTTGCGATATTCAGCCTGTGTCAGTAGGTTCTGTGCCCGCTGGGCTTTCAGTTCCTCCTCCCGTTGTGCGAGTTGCCGCTGCAGTGTGAGGCGTAGCTTCCTCTCGGCTGCCAGTTTGTCTTTTCGTTGCTGGTCTGGTGTTTCCATAACCAGATAGACAGGAGTGGCCGAGTAGTGGTACGTCTTCATGGTGGCGTCGGCATCTACCAGCTGGTAGTTCTTTTTCCTGACCGAGAGTATATGAAACGTCTTTCCTGTCACAGCAAACGAGAAAGTACCGTCCTCATCGCTTAATACAGTCTTGCCACCTTTTACCATGATGGTGGCGTTTGCCAGCCCCGTGCCTGGCACGTGGCGTCCGTTCACCATGCGTCCTTTTGTTTTCACCACGCCATGTTGGGTTTGGGCATGCGCGGAGGTGAATATACTGCAAAGAAGTACAACTAATAATCTGAGTCTCATGTCAATAGTTTTTAAAAATGATTACATCGTTCGAACCACAAGGGAGGAAAACACTGTCATTGACCAGTTTGATAGTACGGGCGGAAATGGGGTAGGCCACCTTCTGCTCTGGTAAGGGAATGGTCAACGTCACATATCCATTGGCGTCCGACTGTGTAGTGTGTCCGTCGATGGTAACAGTCGTATGGGGTGATGTCTGTTCGGTGTCAGGATTCCACAGTCTGAAGTGCATATTGCCGAACGTCTCTGCGTTGCGATAAATGTTGATACACATATCCTTGGTGAGCACCGTGGTGGTATCGGTAGGCTGGAAGTGCCGACATTCTATTCTTATGCGTACCTTACTATTAATAAGGCGGTGGGGAATGTTGGTAAAGATGGTATTCTCGTCTATCGAGCGGATGGTGTCCGTCTTTGTCTCGTTTTCGAGGGTCATGGTGACAACAGCATCCTTGAGTGGCGGTAGGTCGGCGTTGTAGACAGAAGCCTCGTTCAGCCGCACCGTCACGTCGACGGGTTGGCTGCTGAGCCATATCCCTGCCGCTACGGCAAGTACGGCTACGGCTGCCGTGCCCCATGCAGCCACCTGACGGCGCAGCATCCGACGGTGGCGCTGCCAGATGGCGTCGAACTCCACACCGAGCAGTTTTGAGATGAGTTGTACGTAGGCCCGCTCACGGTTCATCCACGGCCAGCGGTAGACGCGTTCGTGGACGTTGGCACCGAGAATCTCGGGCAGTCCCAATTGGCCGATGATGGGGTTGAAGCACTCCGTCTCAGCATTTCCGCTGTGTGGCACACCGTCGACTATGAAGAAGTGGATATGGTTCGTACGCCCTAACTGGTGGAAAAAGGCAATCTCCCGTCCCACCCATTCAGACTGGGCAGAGTGGGGGGAGCAAACGACGATGAGGTTACGCGACGCCTGTAACCGTTCCTGCAGTTCTGAGGTCAGCCCACCAGGCTGTATGTCAGTCGGTGCAAAGAATACGGGCTTGATGGGTGTACGCTGCCATCCGCGCTCGTAGCACAGGGCAGCTGGCATGCGGTAGTGCTCCAACTTCTGCTGCAGGCGCTTGCCCCACTCGGTGTCTTTCGAGCTGTAGCTGATGAAGGCGAAATACTTGTAATTGCCGTCAATCATTGTCCTCTCTCCTTCTAATTGTGGATCCATAGTTTTTAGGGTAGTATGCACATGTGTTTGCAAAGGTAAGGAATTTTTTTTGTTATCCATCATTTTCTTTTAGTTTTTTTTATAGAGCCATACCTGTAACAGCTTTTTGCATGGTTCTGAATCGAGAAAAGAGAAGTTTAATACTATTTTTGAGGAATTTTCAACGCTTTTGCGACAGATTTTGAGGGGTTGTTCTGTGTCTGTCGTACCCGGGAAGGTGGGTGAAACGATGGATTTAGTAGCCAACGAGAAGGCTACCATCATGCTGTTGCGACGCTTGTAGGTGTTATAGTTTTTCCAGTTTGTTGTTGTCTTCTTCTGTTATAGTTTTAGCCGTCGAAGCCTCAAGAAGTCGTTCTCCCAGCCATCGTTGGTTGCTGGCTGAGAGCGACAGACCTTGCAGGTGGCTCCAAAGATTGTTAAAAAAGACATGGATTTGTGGCTTGTCTCGTCGGAAATAAGTAAATTTGCAGCAATGAAACAAAAGAAACTTTGGATGATAGCCACCATCCAAAAAATTGTTTTAACTTTACAAACACATATCTTATGAACATGGAGCAATTTAAGCAATATTACCGCCGTTTCTGCCACTGGCAGCAGTCCGCGCCGCATTATGTCAATCGACATCAGGACAGTCTACAGCATTGTCATAACTGCGGCACAGAGTTTTCCGACAATTTTTGTCCGCGTTGCGGTCAGCGTGCCGGGGTGGGACGTGTCGGGTGGAAGTCCATCAGGGAGAACATCACGCTGCTCTGGGGGCTGGACTCCCGCTCGTTCTCCTACACGGTTGTCCAGCTGCTGGGGCGTCCGGGCTATCTGGTGCGCGACTATATCAGCGGTCGCCGCCAGGTGTCGTTCCCGCCCGTCAAGGCACTGGTCATCGTCTGTATCTTCGTGATGCTGTGCGAGTCGGTCTTTCATGTGGAGAAGGACATTCTGCCGCTTGAATTCGACGATCAGAAGATAGATGCCATTATTGAATGGGTCAATTCGCAGAAGAGCTGGGCGACGCTGTTTACCCAATCCTTATACATACTGCCTACGTGGATAGTGTTCCGCTTCGCCCCAAGCTACCCCCGGCATACGCTGCCCGAGGGATTCTTCCTGCAGGTATTCCTAAGCGTGCTGAGTCTCCTCCTATGCTTGGTGGGCTATTTGAACGGATATGTCGAAACAGCACTTTCGCTGGTCTATATGTTCATCGCCTATCGCCAACTCTTCGGCTATGGCTGGTGGGGTACGTTGTGGCGACTGGTTGTCGTCATACTGCTACAACTGGCCATAACAGCGGCTGTGCTCGCGACGTTGATTGTATGTGTTTATGGTGAACTTGGTATACTTAATGTATCCTTAATGCATCCTGATTAAGATACTTGCCCCTCACCACAGATACGCTTGTAGATGGTCTTGTATCCAACGTAGGAGATTCGGGCAAGGACTTTCTCTTGTTCGTATGGAGAATCCGAGGAAGCCAATAACGCTTTGTGTGAAAGATTTAAGAGAACTCATATTTGCTGCATGCAGCCTGAATTTCAAAAAGGTAGTCCAGATTATCGTTGACCAATGGAGGGCTGGCTTAAAGCAGTTTACCAGGGACTTGAAGGATTTCTTACTAAAGGCAATGAGTGT
>ODAI011422035.1_pt1 | contig 11114 bp, 3 predicted proteins | sample 1539321 | NCBI WGS metagenome assembly ODAI01 (sample SAMN02144231, study PRJEB22623) | gut metagenome | biome: sheep rumen | host: Ovis aries | place: New Zealand | reverse complement strand
TATCTGAAAATTGAAAAATAGAAGAAATGTATTCGTTATCTTTCTTAGTTGACAAGTTCATTTATATCCCAATGGGATCCGCAAAAGAACGAGCCAGACTAAACGAGGTCTGATTTTATGCCTCGCCGTCTTCAGCCGCTTTATTCTTCGGTTTTCGGCATGATGCGGAATTGCATGGGTGTCACTTTGTACTGTTTTTTGAAGAGGTTAGAGAAGTATGAGGTGTCGTCGAAGCCACATTCGTAGGCGATGGTGCTCACAGGCTTCTCGGTGCCCTTCAGTAGTCTGCAGGCTTTCTCCAGACGAATGCGGTTGAGGAAGTTGCTGGCAGCCATGCCCGAAGCAGCGGTCAGACGGCGAGTGAACTGCGAACGGCTCATGCATAGTTCAGAAGCCAAATCGTCGATGCTCAGTCGGCCGTTCTTCAGGTTCTGGTCATACAGCTCCGCCACTTTGGCCAAGAATTCCAGGTTCTCTTTTTTCTGGCGGGGTGTCTCCTGCGCTGTCGTAGCTGTCGCGTGCTCGTTTTCTTCTGTATGGCCCGATTCCGTGGCTTCGGCCGTCGTGCCCGATGCTTCGGCCATGTTGCCTGTTGTACCTTGCCTTTCCCTACGTCTCCGGCGTGCCTCTGCCAACAGCCATCCTCCCCCTATCCCAGCCATGGCGGCTAAGACCCCAATCAGCACGTATAGATGCCACGAGTGACCCGCCTCATCGTCCACAACCGATTCCCGAATGAGTTCGCGCTGGCTGCGTCCCAGTTCTGCGGAAAGTTGCTCGGCACGTTCACTATGGATGCTGTCCGTCAGCTGCAGCGCTTCAGTCAGATACGCCACGGCCTTGGAGGCGTTGTTCGCGGCATAGGCCTCTGCCAGCAGGCGGCATACCTGTTGCAGCGTGTAGCGGAATCCCTTTTGTCGGCATCGCTGTTCGCATTCCTCCAGCACCTTCAGGGCTGCACTCCTGTTGCCGCGACGGAGGTACAGCTGCCCCAACTGCTTTAGGTTGATGGTGAGAGACTGCTGCTCGTCCGCCTTCCGAAGAATGTCACCAGCCCTGAGGTAGAAAGATTCTGCTCGCACGTCGTCACCCGAGGCGGCATAGATATCCGCCATCTGCGACAACCGTCGGGCGGCCTTCACCTCATTGCCCGCTTTGCGTTCCAGCTCATAGGCCCGTTGTGCGAACTGCAAGGCCTGCGGGGTGCGGCCCCTCTTGGCATAAATCTCCGCAGCCAGTCCGTAGCGCACTCCGAGGTGGGAGCTGTCTGGCAGGCTGCGTTCGAGGTCTATGGCTCTCAGGACATAGCTCTCAGCATCTTCGAGGCTGCCAGCCTGCAGACATAAACCTGCGAGGGTGTTGTAAGCGCGCGCAAGATTCGGGATGTTCCCGGAGAGACTGTCTAATCTCAGTTCCTCCCGTGTCACTTCCAAGGCAACGTCGATCTGTCCCATGCGGCTTGCAGCTACCGCCTGATAAGCAAGTGCCTCGGTGACCGCTGCCGTGTCCCGACAGAGCAGTCCTTTTGCTGAGGCCTGTCGGGCAGCCTGCAAGGTCGAAGGCATATCAGCCGTGTTCCCGTAGTAGTATGCTGCCATGTTGAGGTGAATGGTCTTCAGGCGCTCGTCATGCCTGCAGTGCGTCGCGAAGCGTATGAGGCTGTCGGTGACCCCGTCAGCATCCAAGAGTAGCATCAATTCGTTGGAAGCGGCAATGGCCGATGCGTTGTCAGACTTCACAGCAAGCTGATAGAGGCTGTCGACAGAGTCTGCATGGGTGGTAGTGAGAAGTGAGAAGAGTGCGGCGGCAGCCACAGGTAATCTGAGTGATAATCTCATGTTTTTCGTTATTTGCTGCTGCAAAAGTACTTTAATTATTTATCACGAGCAAGAAAATTATGAAAAAAAAAGGATTCTTGACCCAGAGGGAGAATTGTAAATGCAATTTGCTATTTTTCAAGGGCCTAAGCGGATTCATGCTTCAAAAATTACAAATACTGGCAAGAAAATAGCCTCGAAATTACAAAATTTTGGCCCAAAAACTCAACGGCAGTTTCGAAGAGGTGCTTTATCTTTGCCCCAAAATTTAGACAAATAATCTTTATTTAACCATAATTTTAACCTGCCTATGAAACGTTTTATCCTTCTTTTCTCGCTGTTGATATCCGGCATTCTGCCAATGACAGCTGCTATCTGGACCCCCATGGCCAGTGGCTCTGCCGAGACTCCACTTTATGTGCGTGTCACGGTAAATGGTGTTCCTACTACTTCAGGTCTGGAGGTTGCGGCATTCATCGATGGTGACTGCCGCGCTGCCGCCACCACTGCCAACTACTTAGGGAACTCAGCCTACCTTCTTCGTGTCAACGGAACTCCCGAGGATATGAACAAGACGATAACCATCAAGGCTTTCTACAACAATCTGGTGTACGTCTTCACGACAACTGAAATCTTTGACAACGAAACCGCCACGCACTCCGTGCCTATCGACCTCTATCTGGATGCCTTGGTGGGTGTCTCCATCGTGGATCCCATCAACGTCGTTGCAGCGTTGCCAGCTGAAAGGGATCTGACGGCTGACGTCACGTTTCTTTACGACGAAGCCTCGCGCCAGAACAAATCCAACATCGAAAGCGAGTTCGAATATATTTGGACGCCTGCATCAGGGACGATGACCATGACGGGCAACGTGCTGACAGCCACTGCTGTGACACCTCCCGACGGCTATGACCTGACGCTGAAGGTACAGGGACCGAACTACGGCTCCAGCGTGGCTAAGAAGCAGTACTCCACCACGGTCTCCACGAAGGTCATCGTCACGGAACCGGTGGTCGATGTGACCTCCATCACCCTCAGTCCCACGAGCATCACCGCCACCATCGGCGACAACTATCTCACGAAAATCGCAGAACTGGTGACCGTGACGGTGCTGCCTGCCAACGCCACCGACGCCAGCTGGACGACCTCCATCGACCCCTCCAGCACAGCCACCCTGGAAGGTAATGTCATCTCGGCTCCGGGTATGCTGAAGGTCATCATCGCCTCTGCTTCCAATCCGGAGGTGACAGCCACCCTGACCATCAATATTCCTACTCCCGTCAGCTTCAACTATCCCGCAGACCTGGTGCTGTCCAAGCTCCACGCCACGCCTGTCGCCTTCACGAACCTTACTGGCGACGACTTCGACAAGAGTCTGATAACCATCGTCTTCAACGACGCCACTTCGGGGATGCCCTGTGCCACGGCTGTCATGTCCGACGCCTCGGGTATGAATTGGAACTTTACGGGTCAGTACGTCGGCACGTACAATTATCGCGTGTACTACGATGGCACTCCCATGCGCAGCACCACGAACGGCACAGCAGGTGTGGTACACATCCCGGCTGAGGTGGCCCTGAACAACACGGGTTGGGACTGGATATCGCTGTATGCCTTCGGCGCAGGTCAGACCTCCTATCCCCTGACGGGTGGTGGCGGCGACTACCTCGCCTGGATGAACCTCGATGCCAGCAACAAGATTATCGAAATCCGCTCTCAGTCCGCCTTGCTCTACAATGATGCCACATGGGGCTTCATTGGCGACATCACAGAGCTCACGCCCGCAGGTGGTATGTATAAGGTGAAGGCCACCTACGCGGATGCCGGTTCCTGTGTCATAGATTTGGGTGTTGACTGCGTGCCCATCACTTCCACCACGGCTGTCTATAATACCATTCAGACAGGCTATACTTGGATCAGCTATCCTCTGGAGACCGCAACGACGATTGCTCAGACCCAGCTGGCCACCAACGCCCAGTCCGGTGACATGATTATCGGCAAGACGACTTCTGCTACCTTTAACGGCACGACTTGGCTACCCGCCGACTTCACCTTCCAGCCCGGTAAGGGTTATATCTACTACACGACAGGTGGCGGCGGTTTCCGCCCGAACTTCAATGCTCCTGCCGGAGGTGGCGTGAAGGGTGCTTCCCCCGCACTCCATCAGGAAGAGAAGATGGCAGAGCCCAGCCCCTGGACGTATGATGCCAGTCCTTTCGCTGACAACATGCCCGTCATCGCTGCACTCGAAGGTCTGGAAACGGGCGAGCGTTTCAGTATCGGTGCCTTCGTCGGTGACGAGTGCCGCGGCGAGGGAGCTGCCATTGATGGCAACCTCTTCATCATCAACGTTGCCGGTAAGGCTGGCGAACTGGTGCACTTCCGCCTGTACAACAAGGCTACCGCCGAGTTCTCCGACTTGGATCAGTCCATCGTCTACACCTCCATGCAAGGTTCCTTGCGCGCACCGGTCAAGCTGAGCGGCAGTGGTGTGGTGGATGGCATTCAGACCACTACCGACATCCCGACGTTCAACGACGCCTACAACCTCGCCGGACAGAAGGTGGGGCGTGGCTATCGTGGAATCGTGGTCACCAATGGACGTAAGGTGGTGAAGTGAACCACGAAAAGTGACAAGTGCTAAAAACGTGAAGAGTGAAGAATGGACAGCCAGAGACTCCATAGTATCTTCAGCCAAGGCAGACTTGCAAGTCTGCTGTTGCGGGGTGTCTTTGGGCTGTTCACTCTTCACTCTTTCTTTATCCCCTCTTCGGCTTCGGCCCAGAACATCTCTGAAATCGCCAAGTCTGATCCGCTTATCATCTCCGGTGCCATCGGAACGCGCAACACCTATCGCTACACCACGGGTAGTAGCTATTCTTCGCCGTTGAGCAACTCCCTGTTCCTCGATCTGAACATCTCGCTCTACGGCTTCAATATGCCATTCTCGCTCTACTACAGCAACTCTAACCTGGACTTCTCCTATCCCCAGTTGTCACTGAGCATGACCCCCCAGTACAAGAACTGGACGGGCTACTTGGGTCAGAACAGCATGCCGTTTTCCAACTATATCATGAATATGTCGTTCATGGGAGCCGGCGTGGAGTACAACAGCAAACGATGGCATGCCGGAATCTTCTATGGTCGCCTGCACAAAGCCGTTAATGACGACCCGGATGACCCACTGGCTCGCAGCCCGCAGTACAAGCGCATGGCGTGGGGCTTCAAGTTCGGCTATGGCAACCGCAAGAACTACCTCGACCTCTACCTCTTGAAAGCCTATGACGTCGATGGTTCCGTCAACGAATACTGGAGGACGAAAATCAACGCCAAGGACAACCTCATCATTGGTCTGAAAGGTGCTGTCGCACCATTGAAATGGATGTCGTTCACCGCCAATGCCGCGATGAGTGTCTTCAGTACCGACATCACTGCCGACGCCATCAAGACGGAGGAAGCCACGAAGTGGAACAACATCTTCGATGTGCGCTATTCCTCGCTGATGCGCTTTGCCGGCGATGTCAGCATGAATCTGCGCCTGTCCGGCATCTCGGCGCACCTCTCCTACAAGATGGTGCAACCCGACTATACCTCGTTGGGACTCAACTATATGGCTAACAACTACCATAGCCTGGGTGTCAACTTGAGCACCAGCCTCTTTAAGATGATTTCTCTTTCCGCCACCTTCTCCGGGCAGGCGGACAACCTGACTAAACGTCAGATGTACACAACGCGCGGGTTTATTTATGGAATACACGCGAACGCGCGCCTGAGCAGCAATTTTAATATTGGTGCCAACTACAATGGCTACACGCAGGTGCAGGGCAACGGCACCGTCGTTGTCCCCGACAGCACCCGCATCCACCGCCAGATGTCCAGCTACAGTCTGACGCCTTCCTACTCCCTCGACCGGGAAAAACTGTCTCATACGGCTTCTCTCTCCCTGAATTTCACCCAGAACCTCGACCGTAATCCCCATGCTACGGGCGAGAGCGACGTCACGACACGTGCCTTAGGTGCTTCCTATTGCATGGGTGTCAAGGACTGGGGCGTGGATTTCACCCTCAGTCTCAGTGACCAACAGACACGTGGCTACAACACCCGCTATCGCAGCGACATCGCTTCGCTGTCTGCCGGTCGCTCCTTCCTCGAAGAAAACAACCTGCACGTCTCCCTGACGGGCAATATCGTATATAATGAGGTGTGGCATCAGTCCAAGAGCCTCTCCCTCGGCGGCAGTGCCTCTGCCAGCTATGTCCTCAAGAAGAATCATGCTTTCTCTGCCGCCATGAGCTTCAACAAGTACGGCGACGTCAACCTCTCGCGGTTGCGCAGTGATCTCGGCAACATCGACTTCTCCGCCAGCCTCAACTACACCTATACGTTTGAGTGGAAGGCCATAACGCGAAAAGAAAAGTAAAAAGACCCTATGAGATATAAAATGAATATAGTCCGACGTCTTCTTCACAAGTATATGCTCCCCTCCATGACAGGTGGTCTGAAGGGGGAACTGCTACGTGTTCCGACTGGCAGGAAGGGCAGGGGAGTGGGTCTGTTCTTTTTCCTCCTCTTTCAACTATCCTCTTTCAACTCTCAGTTCTCAACCTGCCTGGCACAGGATGTCATGGTCACGGTAACGCCCGTCCAGCAGGTTCTTCCGCCCCAGGTATTCCTCTATATCTTCAACATCGGAGCTTATTTCAACATCACGTTGACGAACCTCACGGACGAGACGCAGGACGTCTATCTGGGATTCCAGTTGGACCAGACCGTACCCGATGACGGTCTCTCCATCTCCACTCCACCGGGGCGCCAGCCTTCCCGCCCCTATTCCATTCCTGCCAAGGGCGTCTATCAACTCTCGTTGGTCGAGATGAACGAGATGTTCAAGCATATCCCGCTGGCAGAGGTGAAAGCGCCGCAGGACCTCTTCACGAACTACTCCAACGGCAGCTTCGGCCTGCTGCCCGAAGGCCTTTATCAGGTTCATCTCACGGCTTATAAATGGCACCAGCCTGCATACGCCACGCCGCAGCCTGCCAGCAGTCCGGAGGACGGCATCGGCTTCTTTAATATCTGTTACAATGCCCAGGCACCGAAATTCCTGACACCCGTGAACATGGACTTCGGCCAGGACGACAGCGACATTGTGCCCGTCGATCCCCTGTCTCCCATCTTCACGTGGATGCCGCCCGTGGTGGTCTGCAACCCCACAGCCACCACTTTCGAGTACAGCTTCACCGTCGTCGAAATGCTTCCCATGCAGGATGCAGATGATGCCGTCCGCAAGGGTGCCACGTTCTATAAAGCTTCCGGCCTCACCCAGCCCCAGTGCGTCATCCCGCAGGATTACATACGGAATATGAATCCTTCGAGCACGTATGTGGCATGGGTACAGGCCATCAACAAGAACAAGTCTGGCGGCGAGATTACCTATTTACAGATTGAGAACAACGGCCGCAGCGACCTGAAGCTCTTCCGCATCAAGACCTCGGACCAGGTGGATGACAACAAGAAACAAGAGGACGACGAGGAGGATGACGAAGAGGGGAACGGGGACGAAGAAGAGGACATCGAAGGAATCTTCAGCTTCAGCGACATCGAGGCCGCCATCGACCCGACGAAGGAATACACCTACCGTGTGCCGCAGATTACGACTCCTTACTTCTCCGACCCCACCACGGCCCGCAAGCTGTTTGTGGGCGAGGACATCAACGTGGAGTGGGATGGCGTCTATCATCTCGGCGGACCCGGTCAGGAGCCGGACACGCTGGAGTTTGCCTATACCGTTCAGCTCTTCAACGGCGGACAGGTGATGGATAAGGCCGCCACGTTGGCCAAGGATCCCGTCTTCAGCAAGGAAGTGAAAGAAGATGAGGACTATAGCCTGACCATTCCGTGGGAGGATATCGAGCAGGTCGTGAATCTCGGTGACTACGTCGTTCTCCGCGTAGAACCCAAGTGTGTCAATGGCGAGTCTGTGGCGTTCTCCACCGACACCATCAACGTGCTGGACCTGGCGATGGCGGAGCATCTGGCGAAGAAATACTTCCAGTGTTCCAGTCAGATAACTATCACCAACTTTAACCCGACCTACGATGCTGCAAGCGGACTCAGAGACAAGGTGGTCGATATCGGACAGTATAAATTGACCATCGACGAGATCAAGGGTTCTGCAGAAGAGGGCTTCGAAGGCAAGGGGCGTGTGGAATGGAGTCCGTTGGGCTTCCCCATGATGGTCTGCGTGCAGTTCAAGAACCTGAAAATCAACACCGAGAACCGTGTCTATGAAGGCGTGTGCGAGAGCTATTCCAACGACCCGCAGAGCGACATCAGTTGTGTTGATAAGCTGTTCAGCGACTGGGGTATCGACAACCTCATCGGCGATGGCAAGATTGCTAACGCCGAATACCTGCAAGGTGCCAACGTGGATGTTGCCAGAGGGCTGGCGCAGAAGATCGACCTGAAGAAATACTATGGTTATGTCAAGACGGGCAAGAGCCTTTTGGACCTGGCACGAAAGGGCAGCATCGACCGCCTGTACATGCCGCTGGCATTGCCCAAGGACATCAACTCCTCGCCCGTGGATATCCAGATTGCAGGAATGAAGTTCGCTCCCGACCACGCCACGATGAATATCATCGGTCAGTTCGTGTTGCCGGAGAGCGACTACTTAGAGAACGACATCCTCGTGCTGGGTTGTCCGCGCGTGTGTATCTCTCCGAACAGCCTGCTGCCGGAAGCCGGCACGCTGGCGCTGCTCTCTGACTTCACCATCAAAGACCCGAATACCACCTACAAGATGACCTTCAAGGCGCCGCAGAACCTCCTGCAACCCACCGACGGCTGCTATGTGGCGTGGAAGGACGACAAGCTGGAAATCTTCGGCATCGATATGGAGATGACGATTCCGGGATTGGTGAAGGACGTGGGTGGGATGCCCACCGACGAGAATCCCAAGCTGCGCATCGCTGCCAGCGTGGAGGACTGGAATGAGTTCATGGTCGATCGTGTGACCATGGATCCTTTCCAGGTGGAAGACCTGCCGGGCTGGACCTTCACGGCACAGGAGATAGTGGTGGATATGGCATCGCAGCGTAACTCTCCGGTCATGGGTGCCTTCCCCAAAGACTACGACAAGAAGAAAGCTGGCATCGCCGGAAACGACGTGGCTTGGCAGGGATGCTATATCAAGGAGATTTCCGTGCAGTTCCCCACGAGCATGGAGTTCAGCAGTGGTCCCTCGAGTGACGATGGAGCGGGCGTTGAGGGCCGTCGCCTGAAAATCTCGGCTACGGATATGTTCTTCGACAAGAGTGGTGCCACGCTGACGTTGACAGCCGACCAGATACTCTCTGCTTCGGCCCAGGGACAGTTGGGAGGGTGGTCGTTCTCCTTGGATCAGGTGGGACTGAGCATCCTTCAGAACGACTTCAAGGACTGCCACTTCAGCGGCACTTTCGGCGTGCCGGTGGTGGAGGGCAAGATAGGCTACTCGTGCCAGGTCATGAAGCTAAACAAGGTGGACGAGAAGTCGAAGCAGGCGGGGAAGGAGTTTGCATATATCTTCAAGGTGCAACAGGTGGACAACCTGAATTTCGACTTCTTCCTGGCGAAGGCGGACATCAACAAGAAACAGACCTACCTGCTTGTGGAAGCCTTGCCGGAGCAGGGTAAGGTGAAGACGCGCGTCGAACTGATGATGGGCGGCGTGCTGGATATCGGCAGCGGAGGTATGCTCGCGGACAAGAAACTGGACTTCCGGCTTCCCGGCATCGTCTTCAGTCAGTTCCGCATAGCCAACTGCAAGGCGTGGAAGTCCCAGTTCGAAGACGTGGCACAGATGCAGAAGGATGCCCAGGAACAGGTGACTCAGGTGAAGATCAACGGCAAGATGGAGAAAGTCAGTTACCTCATCTCTAATAAGGACTATGAGGTGAAGAAAGATCGCCTGTACATCAGCCGTGGTACATGGGGACTGGCATCGCCGCCGAAGAAGTTAGGCCCGTTCGAGCTGACGCTGAACAGCTTCAACATGGAGTACAACAACGACCTGTTGAAGCTGGTGGTGGACGGCAAGGTGGCCATCGTGCAGGGCATCGACTTGAGTGCCGAGGCGAAGCTGACGATCCAGGCGGAGGTGAAGAACATGGACGACCTCTCGAAGCTGAGCATCAAATATAAGAAGGTGGAGCTGAATGACCTCGTGCTGAAATCCACCTTTGCGGGTTGCACCTTCGACGGCTCGTTGCATCAGGAGACCGGCGATGATGCGGGCTACAGTGGCAACGTGAAGTTCGTGCTGCCGGGCGAGTTCCTGATTGTTGAGGCGAGTGCCGCCTACTACGACTACGACGACGGCAAGGGAGATTCCTTCACCTGGGGTTTCCTGAAAGCCAAGGTGGGAAGCAAGACGGGTATCGAGATAACCCCCATCAAGATTACGAGCATCACGGGCGGTTTCTACTTCAACTGCCGTCGCAACGATCAAGACGAGAAGGGTGCCACGCGCGAGAAGGGACTGATTGGCGTGGTCGTGGGCATCGGACTGAGCACCACGGCAGGCGAGAGTGCGCTGAAGGGCGACTTCGAGATGACGTGTATTTACGATAGTTCCAAGAAACGTCTTACCTCCTTCGTCTTCAACGGGCACATGGAGGCGGTAGATGGCATGGTAAACGCCGATGCCTCCATTGTCTATCATCACGACAACACGGATCAGTACTTGGCTCTCAATGTATCTGTCGATGCCATGGCCGATGCTTCGGAACTGGCTGGGAGCATCGAGAAATATACGAATCAGTTCAAGGATAAGATAGACAAGCTGAAGGAGAAAGGCTACAAGTTGGTCAAGGACGTAACAGGCGGCCTGGCCGACAAGATTGGCGATAACGACGGCGAGACCGAGGGGGATCAATCCAAAGCCAAGAAACCCGCCGAATTCAAGGCAGGTGCCACGGTGTCCTTGGACTTCCGTATCACCATGAAGGAGAAGGGCAAGAAATGTTCGCCCGTGCGGTGGCACCTCTATCTGGGTAATCCGGAAAGCGAGCAGAAGCGATGCCGATTCACCCTCATCGACTTCAAGTCTCCCGTGGTCAGTGTGAACATCGGCGCCAACGCCTACCTGTGTGTCGGCAATGAACTGCCGAACAACGGCAAGTTGCCCGATATACCTTATAAAGTAAGGAAGTTCCTCGACGGCAAATCCGTGGGTGAAGGCGTGCAGAGCGCCAGCAAGAGCGAGGCCGACATGGCCCGCCAGAAGGCCATGGAAGAGGTGCTGAACCAGGCAGC
>ODAI014241541.1_pt1 | contig 11115 bp, 10 predicted proteins | sample 1539321 | NCBI WGS metagenome assembly ODAI01 (sample SAMN02144231, study PRJEB22623) | gut metagenome | biome: sheep rumen | host: Ovis aries | place: New Zealand | reverse complement strand
TATCGCGGGACCGATGGCAAGCTTCGTTTCGGGCCAAAGCCGTTTGACCGCCTGCGCGAGGATGTGCGCGCCGGTGTGACGATACGCCCAGCGTCCGTTTTCATCCTCCCAGGTCAGAAGCTTCAGTTCGCAGTCCTCGTTGATCGGACGGAATGCGTCCGCGCGCTCGCCGTTGATCTCGCAGCAGAGCGTTGCCTTTTTGAGACCGTTTGAGATCGCGCCTGCGATGTCCAGCGCGCAAAGACCGTTCTCGAATTCGCGTTTCGAGCCGTCGGGAAACGTAATGATCATAGGTATTCCTCCATTGTTGTTTTCAAAAAATAAAACGCCTCTCGGATACGAGGGACGTCAAAAACGCGGTTCCACCCTGTTTGGTGCTCTTGTTCGCTGTAACGGGCGATCCCGCTTTGATCCTCCGGCGGTCTTCACGCGGTACTTCGCGCGGCACTCTCACCCTCTGCCGCTCGCTTTCCGAAGCCGATACGCGCTACTGCTTCCGAATTCGCCTCAAAGATAGAAACATTATACCACATGTCCCGTGTTTGTCAATCACATTTTCGTTATCGCATCAGCGCATAAAGAAAATCGATTGGCAGAAATTGACAGGGTTCGACGCATGTGCTATCATTTCGATATGGGCAAAAAACGGAAAAAACGCTATGTCATCAAGGCGCCGGTGCAGTTTCTGGCTGTGATCGGCGTCGTTGTGCTGCTCGCGCTCGGCGCCGTCATCTGGCTGCTTTCATGCACCTGCCGCGGCGAAGCCGAAGCGCAGGACGTGCAGGAATCGCCGACGCCCGCCGTGGCGGCGGAGCCCAGCGCCTCGCCCTCCCCCACGCCCGAGCCGACGTGGGAGGAACAGCGCATGATCGACATCGAGCGTTACGTGCGCGATTACGGCAACTGTGCCGACGAAACGGCGGTTCAGAGCCGCCTTGCGACGATGGCGATCGATCCGAACGGCAAAATGGTGTCGTTCACGTTCGACGACGGTCCGCGCGATGAGATCACCGATCTGGTGCTCGACGTGTGCGAGCAGTACGGCGTGCGGGCGACGTTCTTCATCAAGGGCGACAACATTGCGAGCCATGAGGAACAGCTGATGCGCATGCTGTCGCTGGGCTGCGAGATCGGCAATCATACGTGGATGCACACCAACATCGAGGAGCTGTCCGCCTCCGAAATGCGCGAGGAGATCGGCAGGGTCAATGACGCGATCTATGAGCGCTTTCAATACCGGATCAAGCTGTTCCGCCCGCCGTATATCAAGTACGGCGACAAGGGCGACGACACGCGCAGCGCGCTGATCGCGCTGATGACCGAGTGGGACATGGCGATCATCAACCACACGCGCAGCACGCACGACACCTACGATCAATACACCGCGGACATGATCTACGAGCGCGGCGTTCAGGAGATCGACGAGCTCGGAAAGGGCTTGAACGGCTCGATCATTCTCTGCCACGACAAGCAGAAAAAGACCGCCGACGCGTTCGCAAAGATCGTGCCCGAGCTTCTCGGACGCGGCTATCAGTTCGTGACCGTATCGGAGCTGCTGCACTATTCCGACGACGGGTTCCATGCCGCATGGATCTATTCGTCCGCAAACTGAGAGGCGCATATGAAAATCCGGATCACCGTTCTCGAAAGCCGCTGCCGCGATCGGCTGTGCAAAGCGGGCGACACCTACCTTGTCGATCAGCTTTGCCCGCCGGTCTGTCATGAGCTGTGGGGCGTGATCTATCCGCAGATCTTTGCGCTCCAAAACGGCGCGAAGCTCGATCACGGCGACGAGCGGGTCGCGTTCTTCGAAGCGTCCTGCCCCGACGGCGGGCGCGTCAGGATCCGCGCCGAAGCAATCGAATAAAAAACACCGGGTGCTCCCCGGTGTTTTTTGATCGCTCTTTACGGATTCTGATCCTGCGCGGTATGCGCGTCAAGGTGATTGACGGTTTTGACGTCCGGGTAGTATACCTCTTCGTTCTGCGCCGTAAAGGAGATCTGAACGATCTTCATATTCTTCGGATACGGACAGATGAAAAACTCTCTTGCCCATTCGGTTTGCCTGCCGTTGAGACGCGTGTTCACATCCGCCAGCGGCAGTTCCATCCAAAAGCCGACGTCATCCTGTATCGCCCGGGAAACGCTGCCGTCCTCGGATTCAAGCGTGAGCTTTGCCTCCTTCACGGAAACGGGACCGTTGTCGAAATACGGGGACGCGCCGAATACGGCGTTCTGGTCCTTGATCGGATCATAGACCGTATTGATACGGAACGGATCGTAACCGAACGTCTGCCACAATACCGTGCCGTCCTTCACAAAGAACAGTTCGGGACCGGTCTCGCCGTTGAATCCGTACTGCGCCAGCACATATGCCTCGTCGGTCGGCGCTTCCTCGGGGAAGGCAAACGGCGCGACCGCGCACAGCCACAGCGTATCCGGTTCGACGCCGTCATGTCCGGATCTGAGCCAGGCAAGCACCGCATCCGTGTACGGCATTGCGGACGCATCGTTCAGATCGGTCAGATTGACGACGGTCGCGCCTGCCGTCGGCGTCGGCGGCACATACGGTTCCTCGGTCGCTGCTGCGACCGCGTCGATGTGCGCACGGATCGCTTTCGCTTCCTGTGCCGTAAGGCATTCCATCTCCATGACGCTGTCGCGGATCGGAAACGCAACATTTGTATCGGAGGATACGAGCATCAACGAACGGTCGAGCACCGCGTCCGGGTCCGTTCCGCCGTCCTTGACGAGATAGTATTCCGGAAGCTGCTGCGCATATCGGCTCGTTCGGAACGCTTCGCGCGCCGCGTCGGTCGAAAGGATCGCCGAGAACTCGACGTCCGTGCCGGGCGCGCCGCCGGTCAGATATCCCGCGCTGATATGCCCGATCGACTCGCCGTTCGCCAGCGTATTGCTGCCGAAGAGGACCCATTGCTGCCGTCCGCCGACCTGCGCAAGCACGCGGTGCGGACCGGGCGCGCCGTCGATCGTGCCCCAGAGCACCTCGCCGTCCGGATGACTCTGTATACAGAACAGATCGGGACCCGCGTGCGCGTCGAAGCGGTACTGCGCAAGCACGAGCACGCTCGCTCCGTCGGTCGATTCTTCGCTTTCCGCCGATCGCACGGCGACGACCCACAGCTCCTCCGGCTCGCTTTCGCCGAAACTGTGCAGGAAAGACAGGATGCATCTTCCGAAGCGGTTGACGTCCTGCTCGGTGTAATGTCCCTCCTCGGGGACCGCGGACAGGATCGCGGTATTGCCGGACCAGCGGGGTTCTGCGGACGCGGCCGGCAGGTTCGTTTGATCGGGTGTTTCGCCGATCACTGCGGACGGAGCCGTTCGATCCGGCGAGACCGCGTGCTGAGGTTGATCGCGCAAGGCGCTTGTCAGCACCAGCAGAAACGACGCCGCGACCGCCGCCGCGACGGCAGCGGAAGCGATGTGCAGCGGTCGGACCGTTTTTTGTTTCGCGCCGATCGCATCGAGCGTCTTGTGCACGCGCCGATCGAAGCTCTCCGGCATTTCGGGGAACAGATCGTTCAGCAGTCTGGTATCAAAAGCATTCATATTCTGTGCTCCTTTTCCGATAATTGTTTCTTCAGCGCCGCCCGCGCCCGGCTGAGCCGACTGCGCACCGTGCCCTCGCTGACGTCGGTCATCGCCGCGATCTCCGAGGTCTTATAGCCCTCATAATAGAACAGTGTGATCGCAAGGCGTTCCTCCGCGGAGAGCGTATCAAACGCGCGGTTCAGGTCGAGATCGGGTACCTCCATCTCGTAACCGGGGTCGGAGACAGCGAGATCGGCTTCGGGTCTCCGCTTTCGCAGAAGATCGAAGCACTCGTTTTTCAGGATGCGGATCAGCCAGGTGCGAAAGATCTTGCGGTCTGAAAGCGTGCCGAGTCGGCTGTATGCCTTCAGCACGGCGTTCTGCGCCGCGTCCTCGCAGTCGGTGCGGTTCCTTAAGATCGCGAACGCGATCCGGAACATCGACGGTTCGGCGTTTTCGATCTCGCGGGCAAACCACGCATCGGTCCGGGCTTTGTTCATGTTCATACGTTCCTTTCGGATGATCATCTGTCTATTAGACGGATCGGCGTCGGAAAATGTTGCAGGAATTCAAAAAAGCTGTTAAGATCGTCCCCCCGTGTCATTCAGAGCGTCCGGACGAACGTTGAAATGACGGGACGGTCTTAACAGCCCTCGGTTGCTTATGATCGTTTATTTCTGTTGCTGCTGCTCGGCGCGCTTGGCTCTGCGCTTTCTTGCCGACTTGATGCTGCCGCGGATGATCAGCACGATGACCAGAGCGATGAGCCCGTTGATCACGAGGAACACCACGATGTGCGGCGCATTGCCCATCAGACCCGCGGCGAAGCTCTTGAGATTCTCGCCGACGTCCTCCATGCTCTCCTTGAAGCGGCGGCTGACCTCCTGTCCGAAGGTCTCCGGCTCGACGACCGTCTCGCGCTCGACCTCGGTGAGATTCAGCGTCACGGTGGACAGATCGATCTGATCGTCATAGCTGCGGATGATCGATTCATACGATTCGATCTCATAGCGGACCTCGCTCAGCCGGTTCTGCACCGTGATCAGGTCCTCGACCGTCGTCGCGGATTTCAGGATCTCCAGCAGCGCTTCCTGTTCGGTGCGCAGCGATTCGAGATGCTTTTCGTAATCGATGTAATTCGTCGTCACGTCGCGCATGCCGGTGCTGCAGTTCGTTACGTTGCCGAGCCCGTTCACGATGCTGAGGAACGCGTCAAGGTTCTCCGCCGGGATGCGGATCACAAGGTATGCATTGCGAAGCTTGCTCTGGTTATAGTACGTGCGTCCGCCGACGTTGCTCGTCTCGATAAAGCCGCCGAACGACTCGACCTGCGCATTGAGCTTCTCGAGGAACGCGTCGAACTCCAGCGTCTGCACCGACACGTCCGCATTGCGGATGATCTTGCGGTTCGAAAGCGCCGTGCTCTGCGTGCCGTCCGCTTTTCCGTTCGTCATCGATGCGGTTTCAACCTCCGCGGGAGACGGCTCAAACGCCTCGTCGAATGCGTACTCTTCGTATGCCGCTGCCGGCTCCTCCGCCGCATAACCGTAATGGTTTCCGTTCGCCGCCTGGCTCGCGCCCTTTGCGCAGCCGAACGCGACCGCCGCCATCAGCAGCACGGAAAGAACAACCAACATGGTGCGTTTCATGATCGAAATCCTCCTGTTTTTTTGTTATTCGCAAATAATACCGACCGTGTCGGCAAAAGGTTGCATCATTCGTTCCAAATTCCGGAAAAAACGGGTTCGGCGGGTCCGGTCGCATACACATGATTGTCCTGCTGCGACCATTCGACGCACAGCGTTCCGTACGGGCCCTCGACTTCGACGCGCCGTCCCGTCTTGCCTGTCAGCGCCCCCGCGACCGCCGCCGCGGCCGCGCCCGCCTTCGCGCAGGGCGAAAAGCCGTCTGTGCGCTCCCACATCAGCGCGCGGATCCGTTCCTTGCAAACCGTTTCGAAAAACGTCACGTCCGTGCCTTCCGGGAACAGCGGATCGCGCGCGATCAGCGGACCGAACGCCTTTGCGTCCGCTTCCGAAACGCGACCCAGAAACACCGCGGTCTGCGGCGTTCCCACGCGCAGTGCCGCTGCGGAAAACGTGCGTCCGTTTTCGCAAAGCACGATGCCGAGCGCGCGCCCCTCGACCCGCACCGGAACCGCGGCGGCGTCGATCACCGGTTCGCCCAGATCGACCCGCACGCCCGCGATGCGTCCGTTTTCCGGAATGACGCAGGGCGTTTCGACGCCCGCGTTCGTCTCGACCGTAAAGACCGTTTTGCGCACGATGCCGCTTTCGAACGCGTACCGCGAAACGGCGGACAGCCCGACGCCGCAGCGCGTCTCTTCGCTGCCGTCCGCGCGGATCGCGCAGCATCTCACGTCCGCCCGATCGGACGGAAGCAGGAACAGCGCCGCACGCGCGCCGACGCCGGCGTGCCGGTCGCAGATGCGAACGGCAAGCGCGTTCCGGTCGATATCGGGTCTGTCGCGCAAATCGAGCAGCACGTAATCCGCGCCGAGCTCGTGCATTTTCGTAAACCGCATGGGTGACCTCCGTTCAGTCCTGTCCGAACAACTCCAAAAAGATCTCGTCCGCATATGCGTGCACGACCGATTCGAACTGCCGGTACGCGTTCAGAAACGCGCGTCCGCGTTCGGTCAGCACCGCACAGCCGCCGCCTTTGCCGCCGGTTTTTGTTTCCAGCAGCGGAAAACCGAGCGCGTTCTCGGCGTTCTTCACGATGCTCCACGCCTTCGAATACGCCATGCCCATCTCCATCGTCGCCTTGCGCAGCGAATGCAGCTCGTCGACATGCTCCAGAAGCTCCGCGATGCCCGGTCCGAAGATCTTCTCCTCGCCGTACACGCGCAGCATCAGCGTATAGCGCAGTTTGCCGTCCATGCTTTGCCCTCCGTGTTTCTCCCCTCAGTTCTGCGCCCCGTTCTCCGAAGCGCAAGCCGCCGCGACGCGGCTGAAAAACCGCTTGCCTCTTGCTCCGACGAGGCGGAGCCTGTCCTGTTTCTGCATGTGCCGACCCTTTCTCATAAAACCGAACGGTTTATATATGATCATTGTATCATCATTCGCGCGCGTTTGCAACCGATGTTTGCGAACGCGAAAGTTTTGCGGCGCTTGCGCATACGATTTACAAACGATGCAAAAGGAGTATGCGACATGGAGATACGAAAGACCACATTGACGACGGAAGCGCGCTTCGGCGAGGCGGCGGCGCAGGTGCAGATGGAGAGCGCGATCCCGCTGCCGCACGGCAAGACGCTCGATCGCGTGCTGTCCTATGAAGCCGAGGCGACGATCGGCGACGCGTCGTGCCGCGACGGTGCGATCGTCGTGACCGGCACGATGACCGTGCGTCCGATGGCGGAGTCGGCGGAGCGCCTGCCTTATGCGTTCGAGGCGGCGGCGGCGTTTTCGCACACGATCCGGCTCGACGGCGTAACGCCCGACATGAACGCGCGCGTGCGCGCGGAGATCCCCGCCTGTACGCTGAAAAGCGAGGACGGCGGGCTTCGCATGCAGGCGACCGTCGCGCTGACGGCAACGGTGATCGAACCGAAACAGATCGTGTGCATCGCGGACCTGGACGGCGCGCACCGTCTCGAACGGCTGATCGAACCCGTAACGATCAGACGCCGCGCGCTGCTCGGCGCAAAGAGCGTGCGCATCAACGAACCGATCCCGGCGCCGCGCGCCGCAAGCGTGCTCAAGGCGAGCGCCGTGCCGGTCGTGACCGGGCTGCTGCACGGATCGGACGGGATGCGCGCGCAGGGCGAACTGAAGACGACGGTGCTGTATCTGGCGCCGGACGGCGGCGTGATGCGCGAACAGCGCACCCTGCCGTTTTCGGATCTTGTCGCCTGCGAACCGGGCGAGAACGCCTCGGCGACCGTCACGCTGACACAGCTTTCGGTCACGATCGAGGAGGAAGGTTCGGCGACGCTCGACGCGGCGCTGTCGATCGGCGTGTACGGCTGTGTGACGCAGACCGAGCGCATCCTGTCCGATGCATACGATGAGGACCGTACCTTTTTGTGCCGGACGGAACGCACAGACGTCCAGAACTATGAGGCGGCATGGAGCCAGACCGTGCAGATGAACGAAACGCTGACCGTGCCGCCGCACATGAAGGACTGTTATCTGCCGATCTGCGCCTGCACGCGCACCGCGGTCACGAACGTGTCGGTCGATGGGGAACGTGGGCGCATCGAGGGCGTGCTTGCGGCGACGGTCGTGTATCGCGACGACGACGGCATGAAGCAGAGCTTCACGCAGGAACTGCCTCTGTCCTTCGATACGGATGCAAAGGGCGACGTGCTGATCCCGCGCATCCGCGTGCTCGAAGCGGCGCTGACCGGCGGCGGACGCACCGTGGGACTGACGCTTTCGCTGTCGGTCGAAGCCGAGTGGTACCGGCGCGTGCCGGTCACCTATGTGGCGGAGCTGCTGCCCGCGCCCGCGCGCGAAGCCGACAGCGGCATGCTTGTGTGGTTCGCCGATCCGGATGAATCGCTGTTCTCCGTGGGCAAGCGCTTTTCGATCCCGCTTGCAAAGCTTCGCGCCGGCAACCCGGACCTGACCGAGCCGATCCGCGAAGGCACGCCGGTGCTGATCTTTAAAAACCGCACATGAAGGACCGCGCACCGCGGGCACGGCACAAAAAAGAGGCGCTTCACAGCGAAGCGCCTCCGTTTTGGTTATTTCTGTTTTCGCACCGAACGGACGGTGACGACGAACGAGGTGTAAGTCTGTCCGTCGCTTTCGCAGCGGATCGAGCCGCCGATCATTTCGATCATGGTCTTGGCGATCGAAAGTCCCAGACCGTAGCTGCCCTCGGTGTGCGCGCGCACCTCGCCGGCACGATAGAACCGCTCGAAGATCGCCTCGCACTCGTTCGGATCGATCCCGACGCCCTCGTTGCGCACCGCGATCTCCGCCCTTGAAAACCGCCGCCTGACGCGCATCTGCACGCGCTGTCCGCGCGGCGTATACTTGCCGGCATTCTCCAGAAGGATGCGCAGCACCTGCTTCAGCGACGTTTCGTCCGAGCGCACCCAAAGGTTCTCCTCGACGTCATACGACAGCGCGATCCCCTGTTCGTACAGCGGCTCTTCAAAGAGCAGCGCGCATTCGGTGACGGCGTCGCTCAGCGAGAAATCGGCGATGCTGCGGCGCTTGTGCGCCTCGTTTTCGATCCTTGCGGATTCGAGCATGCGCGTGATCAGCAGCTTCATGCGCTGCGCCTCGTTCAATATGACCGAGAGCCTCCGCTCCGTTTCCTCCGGCTGTTCGCTGACGCCGAGCTCCGCGTTCGACAGGATCACCGCAATCGGCGTCTTCATCTCATGCGAAGCGTCCTCCACGAACCGTTCCTGGTTCGCCCACGCGCGTTCCGCTGGTCGTAAAAGCCGCTTTTCCGCAAGCTTCATCAACAGAAACAGCGCGCCGCAGATCACGTTGTACAGCACGACGCCGAGCAGCAGTACACGCGTCAGATACGAGCGAAAGCCCGTGTAATCGACCGCCGCGATGCGAATCGTCCGGCTCGATCGGTCGACGACGAAGCAGAGCGTTTCCTTTCTGAGAAAGCCGATCCGGTCCCCGCTTTTGAGCATGCCGTCCGTGATCCGGCGGATCTGTTCTTCCGTCCACGCGGATACGTCGCCGCGCAAAAATACGATCTCGTCGTCCGCCTCAAGTTCTTCGGCGCCGGTGTCCGGCTTCGTCTGCCGGATCTCCGCAAGGAACGACGGCACGCCTCTGCGCACGAAGCTGTGCGTTTCCGTCTGTTCGCCGTAGCGCAGCACGTCGAATGCCTCGCTTTTGACGATGCTGTCCGTATACCGCGCCAGCAACACATACGTGCCGAACATGACGGCAAGCAGAAAGACGCACGACCAGAGGAACGTGTTCCACAAAAAGCGCCGGTGCAGTGAGCGGATCATGTGTTTTCCTGCAGCTTATAGCCGAACTTTCTGAGCGTCTCGATCTGCGTTTCGGCGTGCAGATAGCGAAGCTTCTTGCGCAGGAACGAGATGTAGACCTCCACGTTGTTGTCCTCCGCCTCGCTGTCGACGCCCCACGCGTTGTCCAGGATCTGCTCCTTCGTCACGACGACGTTGCCGTTCATCATCAGAAGATGCATGATCGAAAACTCCTTTTTGCCGAGACGGATCGAGCGATCGCCGCAGAACAGCTCGCAGGTCGATTTGTTGAGCATCAGATCGCCGAACTGCAGCTTGTCCATCACGACTTCGCCGTGACGGCGTGTCAGCGCGCGCACGCATGCCATCAGCTCCTGCATTTCGAACGGCTTGGTCAGATAGTAGTCCGCGCCGAGATCGAGTCCGTGGACGTAATCATCGACGCTCGAACGCGCCGTCAGCAGCAGGATCGGCGTTGCGACGCCGGCGTTGCGAAGGCGTTCCACGATCGTGAAGCCGTTGACCTTCGGAAGCATCACGTCGAGGATAATCAGATCGTACGTGCCCTCTTGGGCATACTTAAGTCCCTTTTCGCCGTCGAAGCAAATATCGCTGTCGAAGCGGTTCTGTTTCAGCATCTCCCGCAGCGTTTCCGCCAGGTTCCGCTCGTCCTCCACAATGAGTACGCGCATGGTTTTCTCCCCCCCTTTTCGGTGTCCGTATCGGTGTGTCGCATGATTTCTTCCTATGCGATCCGTTCGACCGACAGGATGATCCGGTCGCCGTTCAGATCCCATTCCTTCGTATATCCGAACACGCCCTCTTCGACGCGTTCGGCAAGCGTATCCGCCATAACGGACGCCGCATTCGCCTTGAGGATCGCCGCGGTGCGCTCGCCCTGCTCGAAGCCGATGCGGATGTGATCCGCCACCTCGAAGCCCGCTTCCTTGCGCATCGTCTGGATCTTTGAAACGAGTTCGCGCACGACGCCTTCCTCGATCAGTTCGGGGGTCAGGTTCGTGTCGAGCACGACCGTCACGCCGTTGCCCTGTTCGGAAACGAGTCCTTCCTTCTGCTGCGTCGAAACGAGCACGTCGTCCGGCGAAAGCACGACTTCCGTTCCGTCGACGTCGAAGGTGTAATCTCTGCCCTCGTGGTGCGTGCGCACGATCGCGTCGCCGTTCGCCGCAAGATACGCGCTGATCTTTCCGAGCAGCTTGCCGTAGCGCGGACCGAGGGTGCGAAGCTGCGGCTTGACCTTATAGCTCATCAGGTCGTCCGCGTTCTCGATGAACGCGATCTCCTTGACGTTCAGCTCCTCCGTCACGATCGCCGCCGCGCGTTCGGACAGCGCTTCGCCCTGCACATACATCTTTGCCAGCGGCTGACGCGTCTTCTGCGCCGCGGAATTTCTGGCGCTTCTGCCGACGGTGACGATGTTCAGAACCTTTTCCATTTCGGTCTCAAGCGCCTCGTCGATGAACGACGCGTCGACCGTCGGATAGTCGCAAAGATGCACCGAAAGCGGCGCCGTTTCGTCGACGCTTCTGACGATGTTCTGATAGATCGCTTCGGTCATGAACGGCACGAACGGTGCGGCCAGCAGCGAGACCGTCTTC
>ODAI013842951.1_pt1 | contig 11116 bp, 8 predicted proteins | sample 1539321 | NCBI WGS metagenome assembly ODAI01 (sample SAMN02144231, study PRJEB22623) | gut metagenome | biome: sheep rumen | host: Ovis aries | place: New Zealand | reverse complement strand
CGCCATGTTGTATCCGCCCTGGCGGATCTTCCCATCCACCACCAGCAGCGGGCCGAAGGAGAAAGCGTTGATGATCTTTTTTCCATTGATCTCCTCCGGAATATCGCCCCGGTCTGGAGCCAGATATCCATGGAAGTCGCCATCCTCGTCAATGACCAGGATATCCCGGTTGCCCCGCAGATGGTTCAGATAGGTAACGCCCTGGCGTACCACGTAGTCGTGGCCCTTGTAGCTGAAGTAATCCCCGTTGATGGCCAGCACGGCGTTCATCCGCTGGGCCATCCGGGTGCCCGGCGCCACGCCGCTCGAGTCCCATCCGTCGGCTGATGCGGTGCGCAGCTGACTGGGATCTTTGATTTCAATGTCCACGATCCAGTAATCGCATTCCTCCCGACGCCCTGTTTCGATGGTAAAGCGCATCGTGGGATCCTCGTATTCCGTATCGCTCAGGAAGAAGCGGCTGTCCACCGGCAGCCCGGGGGAGTCGTCCACCGGCAGGCTGTAATGGGTTTCGTCACCCTCGTCCACCGCCAGGGAGCCCATCGCTGCCATGGGGGTCAGCAGCAGGCAGCAGATGGTCAGCATTGCAATCCATTTTCGGCTCATTCTTCAGTCTCCTCCTCCGTCTGCCAGGCGCTGATAAAATAGATGCATCCGCCTGCAACTCTTTCCTTGGGATTGTTTCGGGCATTGATCTTCGCAAAGAAGGTTTCCTCGCCCCTCCGGGTCTTGCCCTTGAAGGCCATCGTGGAGGAAGATCCCCCGTCCAGGTTGTAGAACAGGCGCACGTCTCCGAAGGAGGCCACCAGCTCTCCAAACTGCTGGATCGTCAGCCCCTTGGATCCGGGATCCTCCGGTCCTTCACAGCATACGCAGATATATTCCAGCGGCCCGATCTGTCCGATTCCCATCCGCTGCGCCTTATGAAAAGCACCCATGTCGTTGTTGACCGTTACCTCCTGGGCCACGCCGTCAATAACGATGCCCGGGCCGAAGGTAAAGGTGTTCACAAGCTTGCCTTCAAAGTTCGCGATATCCTCGTTGGTTGCCTTCTGGAACAGATGAAAATCGCCCTGATCGTCGATCCCCAGGATGTCGTAGTTCCCCCGGCACAGCGCCCGGTAGCTGACGCCCTGCCGGACCACGCTGCCCACGTTGCCCCGGTTCATGAACCAGTCGTCATTGATCGCCAGCACCGCGTTATTCCGCTTGGCGTATACCCGCACATATTCCGTCTGGGCCTTCCCGTATCTGCCGCCGGCCATGTAGGTCCGCAGCTGTGCCGGATAGGCGATCTTGATCCGGGCGGCCATCCAGCCCGTATCCTCCCACCGTCCCTCCGTAATATGGATCTCCAGCGTGGGATCCTTGTATCCCACCGCGTAATCCTTGCCTTCCTCTTCGATGTAAAACTCCGCCCTAGGTTCGATGCTCAGCGCTTCCTCGATGGTGGGCTCCACCACCCGTCCCGCTGACCCGGGTTGATTGACAGCCTGTTCCGCTGCCGCTCCGGTCCAGATCAGCGCCGTTGCCAGTCCGCACAGCAGTCGCTTCCAGCCTTGTCTCATTTCCCATCCTCCCGTGTTCGTTTCCGGCATGTACATCTTGATATTATATCCCCCCCAGAAACCGCTGTCAAACATCTCATTCAGCTTTGAGCCGAGCCCAAAAAATAACCCGCCGAAGGGGGTTTGGCGCGCCGAGCGCCCGGAAAACGCCACAGTGCGGCGTTTTCAGCGAGGCGTAAGCGGCAGCGACATCATCGGAAAGCCCCCCAATCATAGCTCGATTTCATTGGGCTATGAGCCGAGCCTCATAGCCCTGACTGTACCAGACCCTTCCATCCGCGTCCACCCAGCAGGCTTCTCCCCCTAGCCGTTCCAGCAGCGACTCCCCCTCTTCCCGGTCCATCAGGAAAAGAGCCGTACTCAATCCGTCCGCGACGCCGGAGTCCTCATGCAGCACCGTCACGGCCCGCCACTTTTCCCCCGGCATGCAGGTTTCCGGGTCAATCAGATGATGGTACCGTTTTCCATCCACCTCATAATACCGCTGGTAATCTCCGCTGGTCACGATTGCGCCCTTTTCCGCTGTCACCACATGCAGAAAATCGCTCCCGCCACCGTCCGGCTCCTGGATCCCGATCGACCACGCGCCTCCGTTGTCCGGCTTGGGCCCGGAAGCGTACACATTTCCTCCAACGCTCACCAGCCACCCGGCCTCCAATGCTCCGCAGACCTGCTGCACGGCGTAGCCTTTGGCCAGGGCTCCCAGATCCAGCCGCGCTTCCGGATCGGTCAGCCGCACCGTCCCCTGCTCCCTGTCCATTTCCAGCAGCTCGAAGCCCGTGTGGCGTTTTGCCTCCTCCAGCGCTTCCCGCTCCGGGATAGCCGCTGTCTCCGGATGAGCCTCCGCGGCCTCCCTGGCCTCGTGCCACAGCCCAAGCACGGCTCCCAGCGTAATATCCGTCTTTCCTCCGCTCTCCCGGCAAATGCGTTCTCCCAGCTCCAGCAGGTCCATCAGCCGGCCGTCCACGGTCACCGGCGCGCCTCCCGCCTGATCATTGACGGTTTTTGCGTTGTGGATGCCCTCGTAGGTATGGTAGATATCATACAGCCTGTGATATTCCCCCAGTTCTTCCAGAATGGCGTCCGCTTTTTTTCGGAAGGCCGTCTCATCGGCTGCGTATCCGGTAATCACCGTCACCGTATCAAACAGCTCCAGGCTGCTGATCTGATATCGGTTCAGCGTCTCCGGAGGCACCTTGCAGCCGTTCATCCCCAGCAGCATCAGCATCGCCCATACCGCCGCCAGCAGTCTCTTTCCTGTCTTTCCGATTCCTTGTCTCATTCGTTCTCTGCCCTTTGTTTATCTTATTCAGTTAAGCAACTTACCTGCATGATAGGGAGGGTACCCCTTAGCCCCACGACTGAACAGTTACCACATTTTGAAGTATAACATACCACCTTTTTCCCTTTCAAGCTCACTGTTGACTTCTTGCTCCCTTCGGCCTATAATACATGCTGTTCTGCCGGGAGCAGAAAGACGCTGGGGGAGCCGCATACATCGGCTGAGAAAATCGGGAACGATTTGACCCTTGGAACCTGTGTAGGTAATCCTACCGAAGGGAAGCGGCACATTTTCCGGGCCCATACCGCTTCCACATGCGTTCTCGCGTGTGGGCTTTTCTTTTTCCGGCGAAAAAAACAGAAAGGATGGTACCACCTATGAAACAGAACCTGACTCGCAAACTGACGGAAAGCGCGCTTTTCGTCGCCATGACCACCATTCTCAGTCTTCTCAAGTTTGATCTGCCCTTCGGTGGCGGCGTGACCATCGTCTGCATGCTGCCTCTGATCCTTGTCAGCCATCGTTGGGGTTGGCGCTGGGGCGTACTCACTGCCTTTGTAGCCAGCCTGATCCAACTCCTGCTGGGTCTGGACAACGTCGGCTATGCCACCAGTTTTGTCATGGCCCTGGGCGTCATCTTCCTGGATTATGTCCTGGCCTACACCGTCATCGGTTTCTCCGGTCTCTTCGATCTCTTCCTTGGCAAGACCCGCCAGTCCGTTGCGGTTGGCATCCTGGTTACCTTCGTGCTCCGCTTCGTCTGCCACCTGATTACCGGCGCCTGGATCTGGGGCGAATGGATGCCCGAAACCTTCATGAACATGACCATGACCAGCCCCTGGCTCTATTCTTTCCTTTATAATGGTTGGTACATGCTTGCCGAGCTGGTTCTGACAGAGATCGTTGCCATGCTGCTCTATCAGCCCCTGGGCAAGTTCTTCCGCCGGGAGGACATCCGCTGATCTCCGTTGGTCCTGACCTCGTGAACCCTGCGGGAAAAGGCGTGCCGTTTATGGCGCGCTTTTTTTCGGTTGCATCCTTTTCATGGTTGACTTATTAAGTATTCTGTGATATTCTCTTAATGGAATTGTAACTTTTTGACATCAAACAGTAAGGAGTGAATTCCCGTGAAGAAAGCTTTCAGTCTCATTCTGGCCCTGTTGCTGGTTTTCTCCATGGTTTCCGCCCTGGCGGATCCGATTGCCATTGATCCATACGAAAAACGGGATGTGCAGATCCATCCCGCCGGGGAGAATGAGGTTCCCGCCGGCGTCAGCCCCACCACAGGCCTGACCTTCAGCGAGATCGAAATCCCGGAGGATGCCAATTTTGTCGGTCAGGCGGTCACCGGCCGTTACACCCCCGTCCTGGTCCAGATTGACAACACGGACGGCGGCTTCGGCAACCGCGCCCCCTGGAACGGCAGCTATGCGGACGTCGTCTATGAAACGCCCCTGTACAAGCGCGGAGTCACCCGCATCAGCCTGCTCTTCTCCGATGTGATCCCGGACTATGTGGCCCCCGTGCGCAGCACCCGCGTCAATCACGTCTGGATCCGTGAGGAGTGGGACGCTGCTTTCGTCTTCTGGGGCGGCCAGCAGTATGCCCGCACCAATATTTACACCGCCTTTGAGAAGCTGGGTCATCAGGTGAACACCAAGAATATCCTCTATGATGGAACCAACGGTGCCGGTGCCAGCCATCCCTGGAAGGAATACATGAGCCATACCGACCGCATGGCCCGTCCCCACAATGCCTACGCCATGCTCTCCATGCTCATGACCCGGGTTTACCCGCAGGACTACGTGCCCGCCCGCACCCATGCCTTCCGCTTCACGGATGAGCTTCCCATCGGCGGCGATGAAGCCACCGAAATCTATGTCACCTGGGGCGACACGACTTACCACAGCATGCTGGAGTATGACGAAGAGGATAACCTGTATTATCGTTATATGACCGTGGATCCCAAGAATCCCCAGCTTTATGACGATATCAGCCCGGTGATCTCCCGCAGTGACAAGATTGTCCACAACCGGCCCATCTCCTTCTCCAATGTCATCGTGCAGTGGATGAAGTGCGAGTATCCCACCACGGACGGTCCTCTGCCCGTCGTCACCGGCACGAATAACGCGGACTACTTCATGGGCGGCCGCCATCTGACGGGTGTCTGGAACCGCGACTCTCTCACGGACCGCACCGTCTTCTATGACATGGACGGCAATGAGATTGAGCTCCAGCGCGGCCATACCCTGATCATTATGATGGACTACGCCGATGTGACCGACGGCAAAAAAGCCACCCCGGTTAATAAGAACCGTGCGGTTATGTACGAATAATTGGAACGATTCAATCAAGCAGCTTACGAACGGCTCCGGCTCCGCGCAAAAGCGGAGCCGGAGCCGTCCTTTTTTGCCCCTTTTGCATTTTATCCGTATTTTCTTTGCCTTTTCCGCATCTTTCCCTTATAATATCGGCATTCCACTGGATTGGAGGCAACGAACATGGCTCTTTCTATTTCCCACCGCTGTCAGAATATCGCCCCTTCCATGACGCTTCAGATCGATGCCCGCGCCAAGGAAATGGCTGCTTCCGGCATGGACGTCGTCGGCTTTGGCGCCGGCGAGCCGGATTTTCCGACCCCGAAGCATATCTGCGACGCCGCGAAGGAAGCCCTGGATCTGGGGATGACCAAATACACCCCCGTTCCCGGCACCATGGAGCTCCGCATGGCCATCTACCGCAAAATGCAGCGGGATCACAACCTGACCTATTCTCCCCAGGAGATCATCGTCTCCAACGGCGCCAAGCATTCCATCTTCACTGTGCTCCAGACGATCATCGATCCCGGGGATGAGGTGCTGATCCCCACGCCCTGCTGGGTTTCCTACCCGGAGCTGGTCCGCATGGCCGGCGGCGTGCCCATCATGGTGCCCACCAACGAGGAGAATCGTTTTATCCCCACCAACGAGGATATTGCCTCCCGGGTTTCCCGGCGCACCAAGGCAATCATCATCACCTCCCCCTCCAATCCCAACGGCTCCGTCTGGTCCAGGGACCAGCTGCAGTATGTGGGCAACCTGGCTGTGGCCCATCCCTTCTACATCATCTCGGATGAGATTTATGAAAAGCTGCTTTACGACGGCCGCAAGCATCTGTCCATCGCCCAGCTGGGAGAGCAGATCAAGGAGCAGACCTTCCTGATCAACGGTCTGTCCAAGGCCTACAGCATGACCGGCTGGCGTATCGGCTACTGCTGCGCTCCCCGTCAGGAGATCGCCGCCATGACCGCCTTCCAGTCCCAGGCCACCAGCAACGCCAACTCCATTGCTCAGCACGCGGCGGCCGTGGCCCTGGACGGGGATCAGTCCTGCGTGGAGGAGATGGTTCAGCACTTCCAGCATCGCCGGGATGTCATGGTGGACGGCATCAACGCGATCCCCGGCCTTTCCTGTCTCCGGCCCGAGGGCGCCTTCTATGTGATGATGAACGTCCGCTCCACCATCGGCAAGTTCTACAACGGCCGCAAGATCGAAGGCACCCTGGATTTTGCCGAGATGCTGCTCACGGATAAGCAGGTGGCGGTGGTGCCCGGTGTCGCCTTCGAGGCGGAAGGCTTCTGCCGTCTCTCCTACGCCATCTCTGAAGAACGGATCACCGAGGGTCTCTCCCGGATTGAGTCCTTTGTCTCCCATCTCGTTTAAGGAAGGAGGGTCTTCCCCTTGTCGACATTGACTTATGACACCCATCAGAACCTGCTCATGCAGGCCAAATACCATTATACCCTCCAGGATGTGGAGGAGCCCAACCTCTACCGGGAGATTTACGACTACGAGCATGTCCCGAAAGTCGCCTTCAACATGCGTCATGTGCCCATGGCCATGCCGGATGAAATCTGGATCACGGATACCACCTTCCGGGACGGCCAACAGTCCGTCAGCCCCTTCACGCCCAGGCAGATCCTGCATCTCTTCAAGCTCATGAGCCGCCTCGGCGGCCCGAAGGGCATGGTTCGCCAGAGCGAGTTCTTCCTCTACACGGAGAACGATCAGGAGGCCCTCCGCCTCTGCCAGGAAGCGGACCTGCCCTTCCCGGAGATTACCACCTGGATTCGCGCCAACGAAAAGGATTTTGAGCTCGTCAAGCGTGCCAACGTGGCCGAGACCGGCGTGCTGGTCTCCTGCAGCGATTATCACATCTTCAACAAGATGCACCTCACCCGTTCCAAGGCCATGGACAAATACCTGGGGATCGTCAAGTCTGCCCTCTCCTACGGCATCCGGCCCCGCTGCCATTTTGAGGATATCACCCGCGCGGACTATTACGGCTTCGTGGTGCCCTTTGCCACCGAGCTCATGAAGCTCTCCCAGGAAAGCGGCATCCCCATCAAAATCCGTGCCTGCGATACCATGGGCTACGGCGTTTCCTATCCCGGCGCAGCCCTGCCCCGCAGCGTTCCAGGCATCATCTATGGCCTCCGCCATTTCGCCGGCGTCCCCTCGGAGCAGCTGGAGTGGCACGGCCATAACGATTTCTACAAGGTGGTTTCCAACGCCGCCACCGCCTGGCTCTACGGCTGCTCCAGCGTCAACTGCAGCCTGCTGGGCATCGGTGAACGCACCGGCAACTGCCCCCTGGAGGCCATGGCCGTCGAGTATCAGTCCCTGCGGGGTGAAACCGGCGGCATGGATCTCACCGCCGTCACCGAGATTGCGGACTTCATGGAGCGGGAAATCGGCATCGAGATCAGTCCCCGTCAGCCCTTTGTCGGCCGCCATTTCAATGTCACCCGCGCCGGCATTCACGCCGACGGCATGCTCAAGGATGAGGAAATCTACAACATCTTTGATACCGCCGCCATCCTGAACCGGCCCGCCTCCGTCGCCGTGGACAGCCGGGGCGGCGCAGCCTCCGTGGCCCATTGGATCAACAGCTATTTCCGCCTCACCGGGGACAATACCATCGACAAGTCCGATCCCCTGGTCATCCGCATCCGCGCCATGGTGGACGAGCTCTATGCCCAGGGCCGCAACACGGTCATGGGCGACGAGGAGCTGGAGGTCATGGTCCGCCGCTGCGATGTGGATCGCTATGAGCACCTGCTCTTCCACAAGAGCCACTGAATCATCTGTCCCTGCCCCGCTTTGGCGGGGCTTTCTTTTTATCGTGCTGAATGGTATAATGGACAATACTTCCCATTCAGGAGGTTCTCACCCATGAAACGCATTGTTCTCACCGGCGGCGGCACCCTCGGCCACGTGACCCCCCATCTCGCCCTGATTCCCCGCCTGCAGGCAGCCGGTTATGAAATTCACTACATCGGCACCGAGTCCGGCATGGAGGCGCCCAAGATGCGTTCCGTTCCCGGCGTCACCTACCACGCGGTCAAAAGCGGCAAGCTCCGCCGTTATTTTTCCTGGCGCAATTTCACGGACCCCTTCCGGGTCATCGCCGGCGCCTTTCAGTCTGCCCGCCTGATGGGCAAGCTGAAGCCGGACGTGGTTTTCAGCAAGGGCGGCTTCGTAGCCGTTCCCGTCGTCTTTGGCGCCTGGCTGCATCGGATCCCTGTCCTCTGCCATGAGAGCGATCTGACTCCCGGTCTGGCCAACCGTCTCTGCAAGCCCTTCGCCTCCCGCTTTGCCACCACCTTTCCGGAGTGCGCCCAGGCCCTGGGCTCCAAGGCGGAAATGACTGGTACGCCCCTGCGGCCGGAGCTTTTTTCCGGTTCCCGTGAAGCGGGCCTTCGCCTCTTCGGCTTTGACGGTTCGAAGCCCGTCCTGCTCATGATGGGGGGCTCCTCCGGAGCCCAGAGCGTAAATGCCGCCCTGCGGGAGGCTCTTCCCCGCCTTATCCCCCATTTCGACATAGCCCATCTCTGCGGCAAGGGGAATCTGGACGCCGCTCTCGCCGGCCATCCCGGCTACGCCCAGCTGGAGTTCCTTGACGCGGAGCTTCCCGATGCCCTGGCCTGCGCCGATCTGGTGCTCTCCCGCGCGGGAGCCAATGCCCTCTGCGAGTTTCAGGCCTTGGGCCGTCCCATGCTGCTCGTTCCCTATCCCAAGGGAGCCAGCCGCGGCGACCAGATTCTGAACGCGGAAAGTCTGCGCAAGCGCGGCCTCTGCCATGTGCTCCTGCAGGAGAATATGACGGCCTCTTCCCTGGCTCAGGCCGTGGAGGACACCTGGGCGGACCGGGAAGCCCTGACCGCCGCCCTGCGCGCCGCGCCCCCCGCCGACGGCACCCGCAGAGTGTTGGAGCTCATCGAGGAAGTGCAGAAAAAATGAGAAAAGATCTTTGTGCCCCTGTCAGTGCCTCTGCCGCTGTCGCCCCCGTCCTGCGGAAGCTGTCCTTCCGCTGCAAGGTGCTGCTCTGCCTGGCCCTTCTGCTCCTGCTGCTGCCCGCCGTCTCCCTGGGGGAGACCGCCCGGGACCTGACTGCGGACTGTTCCTTCTCTTTTTCGAAGGGCTCCAATCGCAGAATCGCCGTCCTGTACGATGGGAATTATGAGAAAACCTGGCAGACCGGAAGATCCCATTATTCCTATCTGGAGGTGCGCCTGCCGGAGGGGGAAGCCTGCTCCGGTGTCCAGATCAAGTGGGCAGCCATCAATAAAGCCTGGTGCGTGGAAATCCTGGACGGGGAGGAATGGGTTTCCGTTGGGGGCTATGAGGCGGATTACCTCACCACCTGGACGCCCCTGCCTTCCGTCACCGCCTTCCGCATCGCCGCCCATAACCGGGTTGCCAACTACCTTCGGATCAATGAAATCCGGGTGATGTCCGAAGGGGATCGCCCCGAGGATATTCAGGTCTGGCAGCCCACCTGGGAAAAGGCGGATCTCCTCGTGGTCGTCGGTCATCCCGATGATGAGTATATCTTTCTGGGCGCTGTCATCCCCTATTATGGCGCGGAGCGCGGCAAGCATGTCCTTGTCGCCTATATCACGGAGAGCTCCGCCTGCCGTCGGACGGAGCTGCTGGACGGCCTCTGGACCGCCGGTCAGCGCACCTATCCCCTCGTCGGCCGCTTCCATGACCGCTATTCTCTCTCACTGGAAACCGTGTATCAGCGCGTCAATAAAAGCAAGGTCCGGGCCTATATGGTGGAGGTGTTCCGCCGCTATCGGCCCTCCGTCGTCGTCACCCAGGATATTCACGGCGAGTACGGCCACGGCATCCATAAGCTCTGCGCCGATGTGGTCATCTATGCCCTGAAGGCGGCCGCCGATCCCGGCGTAAACAGGGACTCCGCCGACGCCTACGGCCTCTGGGATGTACCAAAATGCTATATTCACCTCTATGATCAGGATCAGATTCTCTTCGACTGGCGAAATCTTCCCCTCTCAGCCTTCGGTGGCCGGAGCGCCTACGATGTAGCCAACGATGCCTGGCACTGCCATCTTTCCCAGCAGCACACCAAATACGAGGTCTATATGGAGGATCCCTACAATTCCCAGCGCTTCGGCCTATACCGTACCCTGGTCGGCCCGGATGTCCTCCATAACGATTTCTTCGAAAACCTGGAGGACTCCCTCCCGGAGTCCTGAACCTCCCCAATTTCCACTAATAATTTTTTCCCGAAGGGGGTTTGGGGGGCGCTGAGCGCCCGGAAAAAGCCACAGTGTGGCATTTTCAGCGAAGCGTAAGCGGTAGCGACATGATCGGAAAGACCCCCAAACTTCCCCCTTGTGTTTTTTGTGAAAATTGTGTACACTTAAGCCATAAAATCTGGCCGGCAGTCTTCTGCTTCCATCAAGGAGGATGAATCATGTTACCATCCCGATACCTGGTCTGTGTGGACTCCAACGGCACCGCCTTCGACAGCATGAACATCAAGCACGTGGATGCCTTCATTCCCGCTGCGCTGGAAATCTGGCCCATGACCGGCCGCGTGGCGGAGCGCTTTGCCTCTTTGGAAAAGTCCATCAACCTCTTCTCTTCCATGCGCGGCATCAATCGCTATCCCGGTCTTCTGGAGGTCTTTGACCTGCTGGCCGCCGGCTTCCCCGGCCATCCGGAAATTCCGGATGCCACGGATCTCCGCGCTTTCGTCCTCAATGAGACCACCTATTCCTCCGACACCCTGAAGCGCTGGCTCGCTGATCATCCCTCCAGGGATCTGGAAAAGGTCTTGGCCTGGTCCGATCGTGCGGACGAGCTCTATGCCAAAGCCGTAGAGGGGCTGCAGCCCTATCCCCTGGTTCGGGAGTCTCTGGAGATCGCTTCCCGGTCCGCTGCCGTGGCCATCGTTTCCGGCGGAGCCCCGGATG
>ODAI014146894.1_pt1 | contig 11117 bp, 8 predicted proteins | sample 1539321 | NCBI WGS metagenome assembly ODAI01 (sample SAMN02144231, study PRJEB22623) | gut metagenome | biome: sheep rumen | host: Ovis aries | place: New Zealand | reverse complement strand
TCCTTCCCATTCCGAACAGGACAGTGAAACGCTTTTGGGCCGATGATAGTTGGTTGTATTTCCAGTGAAAGTAGGACACTGCCAGGCTTACCCAAATCGATAGCCCCCGAGACCAGATGGTCCCGGGGGTTTGTCGTATCTATGCACCCCCGTTTGCTGTGACATACGTCACAGCGATTCGAAAATGCCGGGAGGATAATCGAAGAAGGTTTTGAGGTTCACGTGATGCTAGACGCTTTTTTACATGCCTTGTCGGCTATTTTTGTCATTCTTTCTGTCGTTGGAGTCGGGGTTTGGACTGCCCACAAAGGATGGTATGACGATCGTTCCCGGACAATCATAGCCAAGCTGGTGAGCTTTACGATCCCGTTTTTCCTGTTTCATTCGGTGACGTCCAAGTTCACGCATGATGAACTGTTTGCCCTGCTCAAGGTTGCAGGCCTGCCGTTTGTAACCGTAGGCATCAATTTCCTGATTTCAGTCATTCTGGTACGCACTGGCATCGTCAGAAAGGGAATTGAAGGTGCCTTTATAGCCTGCTTTACCTCGTCGACGACTCTGTTTGTCGGTGCCCCTCTGACTCTGGCAATGTTCGGAGAAAAGGGCATTCCGTATTTGCTGGTGTACTTTTTTGCAAATGTTGTCTTCATCTGGACGATCGGGCAGTTCAATATCCAAATGGATGGCGTCCGGCGCAACGGAGGAGAAAAGCCTTCGCTCGTGTCGGCAAAAAGCGTGAAAATGCTTTTTTCGCCGCCGCTCATCGGATTTCTGATCGGTCTTCTCTGGGTAGTCGCATCGCTCCCCTTGCCTGAAGCTCTGCGCATGAGCACGCGGTATATCGGGCAGATTGCAACACCCCTTGCCCTTGTCTTTGTCGGCATCACGGTCTACAAGGTAGGGTTTTCGAAATTCAGGAAAATGCCCCTCGAATTGTGGCTGGTCCTGGCTTCTTGCTATGTCATCCGCCCCGTCGTCATGTACTTTTGCTCGCTTCCGCTTGAGATGGACGCGCTGATGCGTCAGGTCTTTGTGGTGAGTTCAGCACTTCCCGTGTCCTCCGTGATGGCGGTTCTTTCAAGAACCTATGGCGCTGACGACGAGTTTGCCTCTTCGGCGGTAGGTGTTTCGACAGTGGCGCTGATTTTTGTTCTGCCTGTTCTTCTTACGGCTGTGAGCCTGATAGGCTAATCGCTAAAATTCCCCGATCTTATTCGCAGGAAAGTTTAAGTTATGACAACCGGTGATCTGTTTGCACCGATGGCCTCGGAAGGTTCATCTGCGCCAGAGAGGCAGAGGGCTTCTCCAATCCGCCGGATGCAGCCTTTGGCCGAGAGGATGCGTCCGAAAACTATCGACGAAGTCATTGGGCAGAAAAAACTCCTTGCTCCAGGACAGCCGCTGCGGGTGGCATTTGAGACAAAGCGTCCCCATTCAATGATCCTGTGGGGTCCCCCAGGGGTCGGAAAGACCACGCTTGCGCGTCTGATGGCAGACGCATTCGGACTGCCTTTCATCGCGATCTCTGCGGTTCTAGCCGGCGTCAAAGACATTCGCGACGCAGTTGACCAGGCAAAGCTTCATCTGGAAACCACGGGAAAGCCGACACTGGTTTTTGTCGACGAGGTACATCGTTTTAACAAGAGTCAGCAGGATGCATTTCTTCCTCATGTCGAGAGCGGTCTGTTCGTTTTTGTCGGGGCGACAACTGAAAACCCGTCCTTTGAAGTGAATTCGGCTTTGCTCAGCCGCTCTGCCGTCTATGTTCTCGAGAGCCTGGATGCGGAGGATCTCAACACGCTGATCGATAGGGCGCTCCGCGAGGAACTGCCAGCACTAAAGGTCGAACCGGCTGCAAGGCAGATACTGGTCGAACTGGCTGACGGTGATGCAAGGCGTCTTCTGAACGCTCTCGATCTTGCAGCCGGCATGGCGCACGACAGGGCCATGAATGAACTGACTGCTGAGTTCATGCGCAAGGCAATGCCGATCACCTTGCGCCGTTTTGACAAGGGCGGAGACAATTTTTACGACCTGATCAGCGCATTGCATAAGAGTGTGCGTGGATCGGATCCGGATGCCGCGCTTTATTGGCTTTGCCGGATGCTTGACGGAGGGTGCGATCCGCGCTACATCGCGAGACGCGTTGTGCGGATGGCGATCGAAGATATCTCGCTAGCTGATCCGAGAGCCACGCAGCTCGCAGTGGAAGCTGCGGAAATTTATGAGCGGCTCGGTTCGCCCGAAGGGGAACTCGCGCTCGCTCAAGCCGTTGTCTACCTATCGATTGCCCCCAAGAGCAATGCCGTCTACAACGCTTACAACGCTGTCCGGGATTTCGTGAAGAAAGACGGCAGTCGCCCAGTTCCGCTCTATCTGCGCAATGCGCCGACCAAACTGATGGATGAACTCGGATACAGTCATGGGTATCGTTATGCCCACGATGAGCCGGGGGCGTTTGCGGCTGGCGAAATCTATATGCCCGAGGGGCTGGAGGATCAGCACTGGTATCAGCCGACCGACCGGGGGCTTGAGATCAAGATTGCAGAGAAAATGCAGCGCCTGGCTGCACTGAACAGGCAGGCTGAAGTTGATGGAAAGGCACGCAAGCGCTGAGTGTTCCGCATATTTGCCTTTGTTCTCTTGCAGTTAGCGTCCAAAAGGGCGAAAATCACAAGCTACGTAAAAATTTTTGGCGAGAGCTGTTTTGTGCTCTTGTCGTGTGTGAATTGAAGGAATCAAATGCTTGATATCAACATGCTGCGCAAGCAGCTTCCCGAGGTTATTGCCCGTCTGGCGACCCGTCCCTTTGCGTTTCCTGAGAAAGAGTTCAATGCGCTTGAAAATGAGCGCAAGGAAATTCAGACCAAGACTGAAGAGCTTCAGGCTCTTCGCAATCAGCTCTCCAAGCAGATCGGCATGGCCAAGAAGTCCGGCGGCGATGCTGCTTCGCTCATGGCTGAAGCAGCGGCAATTCCCGAAAAGCTCTCTGAGCTTGAGCAGAAGCTTGCCGATGTCCGCACGCGTCTGAATGATCTGCTGATGAGCATTCCCAATCTGCCGCACGAGTCGGTGCCCGTGGGCAGGGATGAGCGCGACAATGTCGAGCAGCGCCGCTGGGGAACGCCCCGCACCTTCGATTTCCCGGTCAAGGATCATGTTGATGTCGGCGCGCCGCTGGGAATGGACTTTGATACCGCTGCAAAGCTCTCCGGCGCACGTTTCTGCTTCATGAGGGGGCAGATTGCCCGCCTGCATCGGGCTCTGGCTCAGTTCATGCTCGACACGCACACCCAGGAGCACGGCTACACCGAGTGCTACACGCCGTACATCGTGACCGGCGATACCATGCGCGGCACCGGCCAGCTGCCCAAGTTTGAAGAAGACCTGTTTGCCGCCAAGAAGGGTGGTCAGGAAGGAAAGGGCGAGAATCTCTATCTGATTCCGACAGCTGAAGTCACGCTGACCAATTCTGTGAGCGGTCAGATGCTCAAGGCCTCCGACCTTCCGATCAAGCTGACTGCGCTTACGCCCTGCTTCCGTTCGGAAGCAGGCGCATATGGCCGCGATACCCGCGGCATGATCCGACAGCACCAGTTTGACAAGGTTGAGATGGTGCGCGTCACACGCGATGATGACAGCTACCAGCACCTTGAGGATCTGACGCATTGTGCAGAGGTGATCCTGCAGAAGCTCGGCCTGCCGTACCGTGTTGTTCTTCTCTGCACGGGAGACATGGGATTCGGGTCGGCTAAGACCTTTGATATTGAGGTCTGGCTGCCTGCTCAGAACAACTATCGGGAAATCAGTTCCTGCTCGAACTGCGAAGCATTTCAGGCTCGCCGCATGGGCACTCGCTACAAGGATGAAAAGGGCAAGACGCATTTTGTGCATACCCTGAACGGTTCCGGGCTTGCCGTTGGCCGCACGCTGGTGGCGATTCTGGAGAACTACCAGAATGCTGACGGATCCGTGACGATCCCTGAAGCGCTCAGACCGTACATGGGCGGACAGGAGAAACTCGTTCCGCAGATCTGATCTGGATAGCGGAAGCGGAAAAATGACGGGCGGTTGCCGGGAGTTCTCGGTCCGCCCGTTTTTTGTGGGGTTTCTCGTACTGGGTTGTGTCTAGGGCAGAAGATGGCGCGGTGCGTTTTGCATCGGTTTTAGGCTTGGCTAATATCTGACGCTGCGGCAATGGCTGCGAGGTATCCGCCGGGGATCGAACAGACGGCTGCATCGGGAAAATTTCGGCAAGGTTGAGAATCATGGACATCATCAGCGAGTTCAAGAAGATTGTTGGAGAGGCTAACGTACTGACCGAGGCCAGTGACAAGGCGGGGTATCTTGAAGAATGGACCCAGCGCTTTCACGGCAAAGCGCTTGCGGTCGTCCGTCCGGCCAGTACCGGGGAGGTATCGGCAGTACTCAAACTGTGCAATGACAATTCGATCAGTGTCGTTCCTCAGTCCGGCAATACGGATCTGGTGGGAGGCAGCGTGCCGGACGATTCCGGCCGTTCCATTGTGCTCTCGCTCACTCGAATGAACAAGGTGGAGAACATTGATCCCATCAATGACACGATGCTTGTGGAAGCCGGAGTGATTCTGCAGCGTGCTCAAGAGGCGGCTCGAGATGCCGGCCGGCTTTTTCCTCTGAGCTTTGCAGCCCAGGGAACCGCCTGCCTGGGAGGGTGCCTGGCCACCAATGCGGGAGGAACGGCGGTTCTGCGCTATGGCAATACGCGTGAATTGGTTCTGGGGTTGGAGGTTGTTCTGGCCGATGGCACGATCATCAATATGCTCAGGGGCTTGAGAAAGGACAATACCGGCTATGACCTGAAGCACTTGTTCCTTGCCAGTGAAGGCACGCTTGGAGTGATCACGCGTGCGGTTGTGAAACTCTTTCCGATTCCGCAGGCAGTCTATGTGTCATTCATCGGCGTGGAGAATCCGCATAAGGCTGCCGAGCTGCTCGCTCGGCTGAAGAGTGAAACGGGATCTGCCGTCACGGGATTTGAGTTGATGATGAGCAAGTGCGTCGAGCGTGTTGCCCGGGAGATCCCTGCGGTGCATGTCAGCGTGGATGTTTCCGCAGCGCCCTGGTGGTGCCTGGTTGAACTGAGCTATCCTCGGGAGCCGGAAACGAATCCGTTTGAGGCGTTCCTTGAGAAAGCTTTCTCGGACGGTCTAGTTGCGGATGCCGTCATTGCTAATTCAGTCAAGGAAAACCGGGCCATCTGGTCGATCCGCGAGTCCATTCCCAGTGCCGATGCGCATGTCGGCAACAATCTGCATAACGACGTGAGCATTCAGATCAGCGAGATTGCTGATTTCGTAGATGAAACTCTGGCGCGGCTCTATGCTAAGTATGAATGGCTTGATCCTTCCGTGTACGGGCATCTCGGGGACGGAAACCTGCATTTCAATATCGGCTCGATCCCGTATCAGCTTGCTTTTGAAAATGAAGAGGGCATCCGGGAGATTGTCTACGAGCGCGTGGCAGCGCACAACGGTTCGATTTCCGCAGAGCACGGAATCGGCAGACTCAAGCGCGCTCATTTTTTGCGCTTGAAGAATTCCGATGAACTGGCTGTGATGGTCGCCATCAAGAAGGCGCTAGACCCCAAGGGAATCATGAATCCAGGCATTTTGCTGCCGGACGAGGCCTGGCAGAACCAAGTGAGTGCTGGTTAAAAACATTTTTTCCTATTGTCCCTAGGAAAAAAACTCGGCATTTTGCATAATTGACATGCAAAGACATAAAGGAGCGAACTGTTTTTGCTGTTTTGCTCCTTTTTGTTCGCAAAAGTTTTTAATTGCAGCTAAAAAAGCTCTTTTGTTGCGATCTCGCTTTGTTTTGCCGGCGAGGTCGGATGATATGCATGCCTCGCTTCCCCTGATTACGACATTTGCGCTTGCTTTTGTCCTGGCTCTTGTTTTTGGCTATGTCGCAGAGCGGCTGAAAAGTCCGCCGCTTGTCGGGTATCTGTTCGCGGGGATTGCGGTGGGTCCCTACACGTGGGGCCCTGTAGCCGATTTGTGGCTTGCCAGCCAGCTTTCGGAAATCGGCGTCATGCTTTTGATGTTCGGGGTAGGCCTGCACTTTTCCGTGCGCGATCTTCTCCGGGTCAAGTGGGTGGCGGTTCCCGGCGCAATTCTGCAGATGACAATCGCAACGGCTTTGGGGTTTGTATTTGCTTTCTACGGCCTGAACTGGACTGTTGCCGGGGCGCTTGTCTTCGGGCTGAGTCTTTCCTGCGCTTCAACGGTAGTTCTTTTGAAAGCCCTTGAGCTGCGCGGCAAGCTCAATTCCTATGACGGCCAGATTGCCGTCGGCTGGCTGGTTGTCGAGGATATTGCGACCGTTGTGATCCTCGTGATGCTGCCTCCTATCGCCGAGATCCTTGGCATTTCCGGATCTGAGCCCATGGGGGCGCAGGCAATTCTTTTGAAGATTGTCGAGACGTTGCTGCGCGTCGTGGCGTTTATTGCGCTCATGCTGCTGGTTGGCCGCAAGTTGATTCCGCTGGGCCTGCAGATGGTCATCAAGACTGGCTCCCGGGAGTTGTTTACGCTGGCAGTTCTCGCTTGCGCGATCGGGATTGCGTTTGTCGCTTCATCGATTTTTGAAGTGAGTTTCGCCCTGGGGGCGTTCTTTGCCGGCGTGGTCATGCAGGAGAGCAAGTTTGCAAAGCGCGCGGCAGCCGATTCGCTTTCTTTTCAGGACGCCTTTGCTGTGCTGTTCTTTGTCGGCGTGGGCATGATGCTTGACTGGCACGTCCTGATCGAAGAGCCGCTTACGGTTCTGAGTGTTCTGCTCATCATCATGGTGGGCAAGTCTATTGTTGCCATTGTGCTGGTCGACACTCTTCGCTATCCGCTGCATTCAAGTCTGACTATTGGCGCTTCGCTTGCTCAGATCGGAGAGTTCTCATACATTCTGGCCGCTCAGGGCATTTCCCTCAAGATGGTCGGCTCGGAGATGATGAGTCTGATCGTGGCGGCTTCCATTTTGTCTATCGCGCTCAATCCCTGCATGTTCGCGGCTGTTGATCCTTTTGGAAAGTTTCTTCAGAAGCATTTTCTCTGGGCGCGCAAGGCTGCGCTGCGTGAGAACCCGCATGAAGAACAGAAACCAGCTGAGTCAGAGCCTCCCGGCCAGATTGTCGTGCAGTGCAATGACCACACAACGCACAGACTGGCTCTTGAATTTGTCCGCGCAGGATTTCCCGTCGTTGGCATTGCGGCAGACCAGTCAGAGGCTGAACGGCTGCGCACGGATCAATTGAGCGCAGTTGTGGGCAAGGTGACTGATCGGGCGACGCTCGCGGAGGCAAACGTGGATGTCGCGAAGGCGGTTGTGCTTTCGGGGCTGCATTTTGTTGATGGAAGTGATGCCATTGAGAAGATTCGAGAGCTGAATCAAGACGTTCTCATCATCGTCCGAACGGGAAGTGAAGAGGACAGAAAGCACTTTGACGAAGAGACGACGGCAAACATGGTTCTCATGGACGATCAGATGATTGCCGAGTACATGACGGCGAGTGTCCGTGAGCGGTGTGCGTCGCGAATAATCATTGCGCAATGAGCCTAAATAGCTGAAAGATATAGACCATGCATGCATCTCTCCCCCTGATTACTACGTTTGCTCTGGCGTTTGGACTTGCGCTCCTGTTCGGCTATGCGGCAGAACGATTAAAAAGCCCCGCATTGGTCGGTTATCTTCTGGCGGGGATTGTTGCCAGTCCCTACGCAGGGCTGGTAAACGCAGACCTTTGGCTCGCTAGCCAGCTTGCTGAAATCGGCGTCATGCTGCTGATGTTTGGCGTGGGACTTCATTTTTCCATTGACGATTTGATGCGCGTAAAAGCGATTGCGGTGCCGGGAGCCCTGATGCAGATGATCTCGGCGATCGCGCTCTGGGGGTGCTTCGCCTTCTTTGTCTGGGATTGGTCCGCTGCGAGTTCTCTGATCTTTGGGCTTTGCTTGTCGTGTGCCTCCACTGTGGTACTGCTTAAGGCGCTGGAACTCAGGGGACAGCTCAGCTCCCGGAACGGACAGATCGCGGTGGGCTGGCTCGTCGTTCAGGACATCGCCACGGTGGTGATTCTGGTCTTGCTGCCGCCGATTGCGGAGATCCTGGGAACGCAGACAGGGGCTCCGCAGGATCTACAGGACATCGCCTGGAAGATCGCAGTCACGTTTTTTCATGTCTTTGCCTTTGTTGCGCTCATGATTATCGTTGCTCGCAGATTGATACCGATGGCGCTGCAGCGCGTCGTGAACACCGAATCACGGGAGCTTTTTACGCTCTCGATTTTGGCCATTGCAATCTGCATTGCTTTCGTGGCTTCTGAGGTCTTTGAGGTGAGCTTTGCGCTGGGAGCCTTCTTCGCCGGCGTTGTGGTTCAGGAGACAAAATTTGCCAGAAGGGCGACGGAAGACTCGCACTCAATGCGTGACGCCTTTTCGGTGCTCTTCTTTGTGAGCGTAGGAATGATGCTGGATTGGCATGTCTTGCTGGAGCGTCCGCTCGACGTGCTGTGCGTGCTCGGCATCATCATGGTAGGCAACGCACTGATTGCCGGCCTGATTGTCTTTGTTCTGCGCTATCCGGTCAAGTCCAGCCTGACGATTGGTGCCTGCCTGTCGCAGATCGGTGAATTTTCATACATTCTTGCCGCTCAGGGCATTTCCCTGAGGATGGTTGGCCCGGAAGTACTCAGCCTGATTGTTGCCGCATCCATTCTATCGATTGCATTGAATCCGCTGATGTTCTGCATTGTGGAGCCCCTCGACCGTTTCCTGCTGGAGCGATTTTCCTGGGCGCGGCGTGCCTCAAGCCGCAAGCCTGAACCGCCGCGCGGAACGGTTACGGGCGTTGTCCCGAGCCTGGTTCTGGTGGTCGGCAGTGACAAAGCCGCGTACTCGCTTGCCAAGAGCTTTACCCGTGCCGGCATGCCTGTTGTCTGCCTAACCGAAAATCATGATCTTGTCGAAGAACTGAGCGATCGCTCTCTCAAGGTTATTGAAGGCAAGGCCTCGGACCGCTCCAAGCTTGAACAAGTTGATATCGCGACGACCAGCATGGCCTTTCTCTCCGGGCTGTCCTTTGACGAAGGCAGGGAGGTGATCACAATGATCAGGGAGACCAACTCCTCAATGCGGATTGCCGTTCGGACAACGCACGCTGAAGAAGTTGCCATGTACGCGGAATATTTTCCGAGCGACCTGGTTCTTTTCGGCAAGGAGCTGCAGCAGGAACAGAAGGCCGCGGCTTCTGCCTGACGGAATTCCCGGTTCTTGTCCCTGCGGTTCTTGACGCTGCCAAAAATCGCTAGACTTTAGCTGTAGCGATGAGGTTGTCGCTGTCGTTTGACGGGATAAAAAGATGCTATTAACACCACAGTGGATTTGGCTGATCGCAGGATTGATTCTGTGCGGTGCCGAAATGCTCGTAGGTACGTTTTACCTGCTGGTTCTGGGGGTGTCGTGTCTTGCCGCTGCCGGCTGTGCATGGCTTGGACTCGTGGTTGGCTGGCAGTGCCTCGCGTTTGCTGCCGTTGCCGTCACGGGCGGGCTGTTTGTGCGCCACCTGAAGGGGCAGCATAACGATGAATCCCAGGCCATTCAGAATCTGGACGTCGGACATTCGGTCCGTGTCGATGCCTGGAATGAGGACGGTACCGCTTTTGTTCAGTATCGCGGAACGCAATGGACTGCCATCGCGGACGAAACCGTGGTCAAGGCTCCTGGCGTTTTCCGCATTGCCCGAGTGGAAGGGGCAAGGCTCGTTCTCTCGCAACAATGATTTCGTTTTTTTCAGAAGGATAAAAAAATGGTCTCCAACTTTCTGATTTTTTCGATCGTTCTGCTGGTCATTGCGGTCATTTTCGTCAGCCAGTGCATCAAGGTCGTGCCTCAGCAGACAGCCTGGGTCGTGGAGCGTCTCGGAAAGTTCCACAGTGTGCTCAGCCCCGGGCTCAATGTCATCATTCCGCTCGTTGACCGCGTGTCTTACAAGCACAGCCTCAAGGAGGTACCGCTTGATACGCCGAGCCAAGTGTGCATCACCAAGGACAATACCCAGCTCACCGTCGACGGAGTGCTCTTTTTTCAGGTGACCGATCCGCAGCGCGCCAGCTATGGCACGAGCAACTACATCATCGCCATTACGCAGCTTGCCCAGACCACGCTCCGCAGCGTGATCGGCAAGATGGAGCTCGACAAGACTTTTGAAGAGCGCGACCTCATCAACAAGTCCGTGGTTTCAGCGATCGATGAAGCGGCCCTGAACTGGGGTGTCAAGGTGCTTCGCTACGAAATCAAGGACCTTACTCCGCCCGCCGTCATTCTCCAGGCCATGCAGCAGCAGATTACGGCAGAGCGCGAAAAGCGCGCGGTTGTGGCAGCCTCCGAAGGCCGCAAGCTCGAGCAGATCAATCTTGCAACCGGTGCCAGGGAAGCAGCCATCGCCAAGTCCGAGGGCGAGAAGCAGGCTGAGATCAACAAGGCCGAGGGCCAGGCCGCAGCAACGCTTGCGATTGCAACGGCTACCGCGGAAGCTCTGCGGCGCGTTGCCCAGGCCACGATCGACGAAGGCGGCATGAATGCCGTGAACCTCAAGGTTGCCGAGAAGTATGTCGAGGCTTTCTCCCAGATCGCCAAGCAAGGCAATACGCTTGTTGTTCCGGCTAACCTTGGCGACATGACGTCCATGATTACCTCTGCAATGACGATCATGAAGGGGGCCGGAGCAAAGCCGGAGCTGCCCAAGATCGCGAATGTGTCCAAGTAGCGGTTCGAGGGGGCAGATGAAAAAGTCAAAGAAAAAGCAGGTGGAAATCGCCGATCTTGATGACATCCGGGTGATGTACGAGTTCTGCTTCATGTTCTTCGAGCATGTCTCCGAGCAGCACGTGGATGTCGTGAGCGGGAAGATTTCTCCGGAAGACGCCGCCAATGACAGCACTTCACTGGTTGCCTGGTTCAGTGCGACGCTGGATGGGAAGAATCCCGAAGTGGCGGTTCGCTCCAAGAGCGATCCCCAGAAGAACGATCAAAGGCTGAGGGAGCATTTTTCCAAGGAGCTTGCATCGCTTTCCGGGGAGGATG
>ODAI012852003.1_pt1 | contig 11117 bp, 12 predicted proteins | sample 1539321 | NCBI WGS metagenome assembly ODAI01 (sample SAMN02144231, study PRJEB22623) | gut metagenome | biome: sheep rumen | host: Ovis aries | place: New Zealand | reverse complement strand
GTGATGTGCTGATCATCGATGAGATGAGCATGGTGGATATCTTTCTTTTCTATGCGCTGTTAAGGGCTGTGACCCCGGGGATGCACCTGATCATGGTCGGGGATGCGGATCAGCTCCCCAGTGTGAGTGCCGGAGAGGTGTTAAAGGATCTGCTGGATTCCGGCGTGTTTTCGGCGCTTCGCCTTCGCCATATCCACAGACAGGCCGCGGATTCCGGGATCGTTCAGAATGCGCACAGGATAAACAGCGGGGAAATGCCTGTGCTGGATAATCAGAGCAGGGATTTTTTCTTCCTGCCCAGAGACAGGGTCGATGTGATCCTCGGGCATCTTGTCCTGCTGATCCGCGATAAGCTGCCGCCCTATGTGGGCGCTGACCCTCTCGAGCTGCAGGTGCTTACCCCGATGAAGAAGGGCCCGCTGGGTTCGGTCCGTTTAAACGAAGTCCTTCAGCAGGCGTTAAACCCTCCGGCAGAGGGGAAAGCAGAGCTGCAGACGGAAAACGGCGTATTTCGCGTCGGCGATAAGGTGATGCAGATCAGAAACGATTACGATCTGGAATGGAAAACAGAGGGCTTAAAGGGAATCGTGATCGATTCCGGCAGCGGGATCTTTAACGGGGATATGGGAAGGATCATTTCGATCAACCGTTTTTCCGAGACGCTGAAGGTAGAATTTGACGAGGGGAGAAGAGTAGTCTATCCCTTTTCCGGCGTATCCGAGCTGGAGCTGGCCTATGCAGTGACCATTCACAAGTCCCAGGGAAGCGAATATCCCGCTGTGCTGATGCCGCTATTAGCCGGTCCCTCGCTCCTGATGACCAGGAAACTGCTTTACACGGGCGTGACCAGGGCAAAAAAATGCGCAGTGCTTCTGGGCAGCAGGGAGCAGATCAGGGCAATGGTGGAGCATACGGATCAGGGAAGGCACACGGATCTGAAGGAAAAGCTGAAGGAAATGGATCTGCGGGGAAAGACGGAATACGGATGCGGATAAAAAAGAAATACGGCATAAAGCCTGAAACGCTGCTGGATCTGCTGTTTCCGCGAAGATGCCCCGTCTGCGACAAGCCCGTGCCCTTCGGGGATATGGTCTGTCCGGAGTGCAGCGGACATCCGAAAAGGATAAAGGAGCCCTTCTGCTTAAAATGCGGCAGGCCCGCAGCCGAAGAGGAGGAATACTGTTCTGCCTGCAGGGAAAAGGAGCACAGCTTTGACTGCGGAAGAAGCTTATTTTTCTATCCCACCGTGGTCACGGCGATGTACCGCATGAAAAATGACGGCAGGCAGGAGTATGCGGACTATTTTTCGGCGGAGCTGGCAAAGGGTCTGGGACGATGGATTCTGAGCATAAGGCCGCAGGTGCTGATCCCCGTGCCGATGCATCCGGAGAAACAGAAAAAACGCGGCTATAATCAGGCCGAGCTGATCGCCCGGGGGCTGGGAAAACGACTGGGGTTTGACATCGATGCCGCCCTCGTGACCAGAGCGTCGGCCACCGCTGCCGCCAAGCGGATGGGTGAGCAGGAAAGAGCCGCAGCGCTAAAAAAGGCTTTTAAGATAACGCGGAATAGTGTAAAATGGACAAAAGTATTGATTGTTGACGATATTTTTACCACCGGTGCCACGGTGGATGCGGTGGCATCCGTTTTAAGGGAAAAGGGGGTAAAGGAGATCAGCTTCGTCTGCGCAGCTGCCGCGGGAGGACCCGGGAATCACCTTTGACGCCTGTATCATCTGATGCACTGAGTATAGTTGGAACGAATTGTCCGGGTTTTCAGCAGCCGGAAACAGAGGAGGATAAGAGGATGAATGTAAAAAACTGCAGGAGATGCAAAAGACTGTTTAACTATGTGGTTGGACCGCAGATCTGTCCCGACTGCAAGGCAAAGGAAGAGGAGCTTTTCCAGAAGGTAAAAAAATATATCGATGAGAATAAGGGCGCGAACATCACCAAGGTGGCCGAGGCGTGCGAGGTTGAGCTGGCACAGCTGCAGCAGTGGGTGAGGGAGGAAAGGCTGGAGTTCTCCTCCTCCGTCGGCACCGGGATCACCTGCGAAAAGTGCGGGACGCCCATTGCCAGCGGTCGCTACTGCGCGAAGTGCAAGGAAGAGATGGTGAATGTGCTGAATTCCGCGTTGCCGCAGAAAAAGGCGCCTGAGAAGAAGCCTTCGAAGGAAAGCCCGAAAATGAGGTTCCTGCAGTAATGGTCGATCCGGAAAGGGTCATGCTGATGACCCGGCTTGCCGCCTTCGAAAAAAGAGAAGAAAAACGAGCGCTGGCGGCGGGCGGCTTCTTTCACGGAGATTTTATCGCATGGGAGCTGCTGAAGGGCCTTGTCTGCGGGACGCTGGCTTTTCTGGTAGGCTTCAGCCTGATCATTTTTGCGAATTTTGATATCCTGCTCCAGGAGGTCTATGAGATGGATCTGGTGGAGAAAGGATGGGAGATCCTGAGAATTTATGTGATCTATATAGTGATCCTGGAGATCGGAACATACATCTCCGCGGTTCTCAGGTTTAAGAAAGCGAGAAAAAGCCTCAGGGCCTATTATCAGGGCCTGACGAGGCTTGGCGATTTATATGACGGAGACTGAACGGCTTTATGCCAGGCTTTTGGAATTAAAATCCTATATCAGCGCACTCTTCGGTCGGTATGAAGCCTGGATCGTGCCGGTGCTCCGGTTTTTTCTGGCGCTTACGACCTTTCTGCTGATCAATCATGTGCTGCCTTATATGAGCAGGCTGACGAGCATCCCGATCGTGCTGCTGGTGAGTGTGGTGAGCGCGCTGCTGCCGCTGAATTTCACGCTGGTCGTGGCCGGCGTGTTTATTCTGCTGCATCTCTACGAACTGTCGATGGAAGCCGCTATCGTGACCTTCGCGCTGTTTATCGTGATGTATCTGCTTTATTTTCGGTTCACACCGAAGGATGCGGTGTTCGTCCTGCTGACTCCCCTGGCCTTTATCCTGCATATTCCCTATGTGATGCCGCTGGCTGCGGGCCTTCTGGGGACGATGGGGTCCTTTCTGGCACTGGCCTGCGGCGTGGCAGTGTATTCCTTTATCGGCTATCTCCATACGAGCGCCGCTTTTCTGACCAGCGCCGCCTCAGAGGACATGCTTGCCCGTGTGCGTTTCTGTCTTGACGGGCTGATCGAGGATAAGGCCATGATGGTCACGATCGGCGCCTTTATGCTGACAGCGCTTCTGGTCTATTTCCTGCGCCGCCTGCCGCTGGATTTTTCCTGGAGCATCGCGATCGTGGCCGGCGTGATCACGGATGTGGTGGTCCATCTGATCGGCGACCTCGTCTATGAAACAGGCCTGAATGTGCCGGGCGCGCTGCTTTCCTCGGTTTTCTGCGGGCTGATCGCTTTTGTGATCCAGTTTTTTGCCTTTAATGTGGATTATAAACGGGCTGAAAATGTCCAGTTTGAGGATGATGAATACTACTATTATGTCCGGGCGCTGCCGAAGATCAGCGTGCCCCTGAGGGATCCGCAGATCAAGAAGATCCACACGCCCAGAGAAAGAGATTATGCGGCTGACGAGGTGCCTGCCTATAAGCGTCCGCAGAATCATGGCGGAAGATCCGCCTCCAGAAGGAGCTTTTCTTCGGCGCAGGAGCTGCCGGAGCGCGAGAGCCGTTCCCGGTACAGCGAGGGAAGGGAAGCCAGATCTGCGCTGGAGAGCCTCAGAGACTATGACGGGAGGGGGGGCAGATGATGCAGCCGCCCAGCCTCTTCGGACTGTTTGATTTTCTTTTCGACAATCTGCATATCCCCACGCTGATCCGCTGGACGGATGTGGTGGAAGTGATCATCATTGCCGTGCTGACCTATCGCCTGCTGGTCTGGATCAAGGATACCAGAGCCTGGAATCTGCTGAAGGGCCTTCTGGTCATCCTTGTTTTTTTCGCGATCGCCACGATCTTCAATATGTCCACGATCCTCTGGCTTGGACAGCGTGTCTTTTCCGTGGCCACCATAGGCATCGTGGTCGTGCTGCAGCCGGAGCTGCGGCGCGCGCTGGACACGCTGGGGCGCAATTCCTTTCTGGCCTCCGTGGGTGATCTGCGCAAAGGGGAGGAAGGGCGCTTTTCCGATAAGACGATCTTTGAAATCATCCGGGCCTGCCAGGAAATGTCCAGGGCAAGGACCGGCGCGCTGATCGTGATGGCCAGACAGCAGACCCTTCAGGCCTATGAGCTGACGGGCATCGCCATCGATGCCGTGGTCACCTCCCAGCTTTTGCTGAATATCTTCGAAAAGAACACCCCGCTTCATGACGGGGCTGTGATCATCGATCAGGACAGGGTGCGGGCGGCCACCTGTTATCTTCCCATTTCGGAAAACATGGATATCTCCAAGGATCTGGGCACCAGGCATCGTGCCGCCCTGGGGCTTTCCGAGGTCACGGACACGCTGACGATCATTGTGTCCGAGGAAACAGGCCAGATTTCCGTGGCCTGTCAGGGGGAAATCCGACGGAATCTGGATGGCGACGCGCTGCATGAGGAGCTGGTGCGGATCCAGGATAAGCCGCAGGTGCAGGAAAAAAAGAAGTGGTCGATTATGGGGATAATGAAGCAGCCGGAAAGGCCGGGCCAGGGAAAGCCGACAGAGAAAGTCCCGGCAGAGGAAGGCCGGCAGACAGACCCGGAGGAGGATTCCCATGAAGCTTAAGGATCTCCTCACAAAAAATCTCGGACTGAAGCTGCTCTCCATCATCTCTGCCGTATTCATCTGGATGGTGGTGGTGAATATGAACGATCCGGTGTCCACAAGGCGCTTCATCAATGTGCCTGTGCGGCTTTCCAACACGGAGCTGATCACGGAGAGCAACCGTGTGTACAGGGTGCTGGACGAAACGGATTCGATCCCCGTGGTCACGGTCACGGGACAGCGCTCCATCGTGGATTCGATGCAGAGCTCGGACATCGTGGCAGCAGCGGATTTCAATGACCTTACCTCCTCTGGCACGATCGCGATCTCCTTAAGCTCCGCCAGGTACAGCAGCCGGCTGGAGAGCATCAAGGGAAGCATCGAGAATGTGCGTGTGGAGGTGGAGGAGGTAAAAAGCATCCAGCGTGTGCTCCAGGCCCACACCACCGGTACTCCCGCCGAGGGCTATGTGGTGGGTGATCTGAGCATGGACGAAAATCTGATCCGGATTTCCGGCCCGCGATCCGTGGTGGACAGCATTTCCTCCGCCGGCGTGACGGTGGATGTGTCCGGAGCCAGCGGAAGCCTGACCACCATCGCGGACATCAGCCTTTTCAACGCGGACGGTGAAGTGATCTACGACACGCAGCTTACGCGGAATGTGGATTCCGTCAGAGTGCGCGTGAGCATTCTCGGAACAAAGACACTGAATATCCGGGCTTCCTATACCGGGACGCCCGCCGCGGGATATCTGGTGATGGGGGATGCGGGGGTTTCTCCTTCCACGGTCAAGGTGGCCGGGGACAACACCTCTTTAAAATCCGCCGCGGATATCATGATCCCCGCCCAGGATGTGGATATCACGGGAAGGACCGCCAATTATTCGGAGGTTTTCGATATCCGTTCCTATCTGCCGGACGGCTTAAGGCTTGCAGACACAGAAGCCACCGGGGAGGTCAGGGTCAGCGTGGCGATTGAGGAGGAGCTCACGAAGGAGCTGCGCCTGCCCTATTCCAGGATCAATCTGATGAATGTGCCGGAGGATCTGCTGGCGGAGATGTATGATCCGCGCCAGGGCGAAACAGGCGAGATCAGGACGGTGACCATTTCTGTGGCAGGCCCGGCTGAGCTGGTGGAGCTGCTGACAAACCAGAATGTGGTCGGCGTCGTGGATGTCGGAGTCTTCATCGAGGATAATGGCTTGAATACGCTTCCCGCCGGGATCTATCCGATGCCCGTGAATATTGTGGCCGAGGAAGGGATCCGGCAGACCCAGAAGGTCAGTGTGAGCGTGGCAGTGAGAAAGGCGCAGGAGGAAGAAGAGGCGGAACCCCCGGAAACGCAGGAAAGCACCTTGGCGGCGGAGACAGCCCAGCAGAGCCAGACCGCCGGAGAAGCACAGCAGAACCAGACTGCCGGAGCAGGCCAGCAGAGCCAGACCAGCGGAACAGCACAGCAGAACCAGACCGCCGGAGAAAATCAGCAGAGTCAGATCTCGCAAACAGGCCAGACGGCTGAAGCAGCGCCATAAATTCACCTGTGCGGTTGGAGCATCAGAGATGCGCTCCAACCCTCTACCCCTGTCGCATCAGCTAAAGCTGATGGTGCTAAACGGGCACCCCCGGTCCCAGCACCATTCGCAAAACCGCCCGCTTCGCGTGCTTAAAACTTTGCTTCGCAAAAACGCGCCAGCTGAAGCTGGCGGCGCTAAACGGGTGCCCCCGGCACCCAGCGCCATTTTGCTCATTTGGGGGTGGGTTGCTAAAGCGATATTATCGGCTTTCATTGCGGCAAGCCGCATGCAAACTGCCAATATCGCTTTGCAGACGCACAGGTGGAATAAATTAGGGAAGCGCTGATCGAAGCACTTCCCTCACCGACTTTTCGCCGCTTTAATCACTTGATCCGTTTAAGGGATCATACCCGTCCAACGAAATTTCCCAGCCGCTCAAGCGCCTTTTTCAGCGCTTCCAGCGAATAGGCATAGGAAATCCGCACAAAGCCCTCACCGCTTGCACCGAACGCAGTCCCCGGGACCACGGCCACCTTCTCTTCCTTCAGCAGCCGTTCACAGAATTCCTCACTGCCCATCCCGTATTGCTGAATGCCCGGGAACACATAGAATGCCCCCAGGGGCTCAAAAACCTCCATGCCCAGCTCTCTCAAGGCATGGAGCAGGAATCTTCTTCTGCGGTTATAGGAATCCCGCATCTCCTTTACATCCTTATCTCCGTTCCGCATGGCCTCCACGGCCGCATACTGGCTCGTGGTGGGCGCGCACATGATCGCAAACTGATGGATCTTCGTCATCTGGGAAAGGATCTCTTCAGGCCCGCAGGCATAGCCCAGCCGCCAGCCCGTCATCGCATAGGCCTTGGAAAAGCCGCCGATCAGGATCGTGCGCTCCTTCATCCCCGGCAGCTCTGCGATGGACACATGACGGCCGTCCACATAGGTCAGCTCGCCGTAGATCTCATCGGAGAGGACATAAAGATCGTGCTTTTCAATGATTGGCGCGATAGATTCGAGATCCTTCCGCTCCATGATCGCGCCGGTAGGATTATTCGGAAACGGGAGCACGAGCACCTTCGTTTTCTCCGTTATCGCGCTTTCCAGCTTTTCCGGCGTCAGCCTGAACTGGTCCTCCGCGCTGAGCGAGATCGGGACGGGCGTTCCGCCCGCCAGGATCGTACAGGGGGAATAGGACACATAGGAGGGCTCCGGGATCAGCACCTCGTCTCCCGGATCCAGCATGGCCCGCAGGCCGATATCAATGGCCTCGGAGCCGCCTACGGTCACCAGGATCTGCTTTAACGGATCATATTCCAGATCAAACCGGCGCTTCAGATAAGCGGCGATCTCCACGCGGAGCTCCTTTAAGCCCGCATTCGCGGTATAGAAGGTGCGGCCCTTTTCCAGCGCGTAGATCCCTTCGTCCCGCACATGCCAGGGCGTGTCGAAATCCGGCTCCCCGACGCCCAGCGAGATCGCATCCGGCATGTCCGCTACCAGATCGAAAAAACGGCGGATGCCAGAGGGGGGGATATTCCGAATGATCCGGGACAGAGGATCTCTTTTCATGCGGACACCTTCTCCCGCACATCGGCAGGCTGCTTATCCAGCACGGTGCCGTGATCCTTATACTTTTTCAGGATAAAATGGGTGGCGGTGCTTAAGACGGATTCCAGCGTCGAAAGCTTGTCGGACACGAACCGCGCCACCTCCTTTAAGCTCTTTCCCTCCAGCGTCACCAGCAGGTCAAAGCCGCCGGAGATCAGGAACACGCTGGTCACCTCGGGATACTTGTAGATCCGCTCGGCGATATTCTCAAAGCCCTGTCCCCGCTGCGGGGTCACGCGCACCTCGATCAGCGCCGTGACCTTTTCCTCGGAGGTCTTCTCCCAGTCGATCAGCGTATGATAGCCACAGATGATCCCTTCCTTTTCCAGCTGCGCAAGCGTGTTGATCACATCCTCCTCGGTGACGCCGAGGATCACGGCCAGCTCGGATAAGGGCATCCTGCTGTTTCGTTCGATCACATGCAATAATTCTTCCCGCAAAACATCTCCTCCTCTATTCCGGTGGTTTTTCTGCCGGAATCTCCGACTTACAGATGCAATCTATTCGGCTCCTCTATTAAGGGCGTTCTCCCAGCTGAATATCTGACTTACAGACGCAGGTCTAAGCGGCTCCGTTATAACAAAGAGTCATCTGATCACCTGAATCGGCAAAGCGGCGACAGTCAGTCCCTTACTGCGCAGGCGTCTCCGGCGCAGTGACCTCCGGCACCGGCGCCGCTTGCTGGGCCGCCGCAGCTTCAGCTGCCGCCTGGGCCGCCAGGGCGTCCTGCATGGCCTGCGCCGCGGCCGCCTGATTGGCCTGCTCCTGCGCCGAAAGCGCAGCCGCCACTCCCTTGATATGGTCCACATCACCCGTGGCCAGGGCCGCCTGCATCGCGGCGGCAATGGCGGGATCAGCGGTGGCCGTCCCGAAGGTGACCATGCGGGGGGTCGCCTTATAATAAGAGCTGTTTACCTCCTCACGGGTGCTCTGCCCGTTCTCCGTGACCACCTTCCAGAGCTTTGCCTTGTAGCCGATATGCGCGGACTGACTGGACACGGTCCCGATGGGCGCGGAAGAGGTGCTGATCACGGGATTGCCGGGATCGATCTTTTCCAGCGTCTCCGATTCATAGCTTACCTTCCGGTTTGCAGTGTCCCGGGTCTCCTCGCCGTAGATCGTAAAGGTGATCGTGCGGTCTGCGGTGCGCCCCTCGATATAGACGGGCACATCCGTGTTGTTCCGGAATTTAAAATCCTTCCCTGAGGATTCCGCGATCGCGGCATCCATTGAGGGCTTCACATAGCTGACGATCATCGAATGATTATGACGCTCCACCACCTCAAGCTCGGATAAGAGCACGGCGTTGTAAAGCGTGGTGCTCACCTGGCAGATCCCGCCGCCAAGGCTTTCCACCACCTGGCCGTTCAGATAGGAGCCCGCGAGGAAATAACCGTTCTCCGTCGAAAAAGGAGTGATGCAGTCCAGCACGGAAAGCGTCTCACCGGGAAACACGGTGTGGCCGTTGATAAGCCTGCAGCCATTGGCCACATTCGCCGCCCGATCCCTTGAAGAGGAGGAATAGGAGGTGGAAAAGGTGCCCAGCACATCCTTGATCCGCGCCAGATCGTCCGGATTTCCCCTTGGCGCCACGATCTCAGCGTCCAGCGCGCATTCGTGTTCACCGCTGCCATCAGCGATATTCTGCACAAATGCCCGGATATTCTCCAGAGAGCCATCTATATTAAGCTCCACGCCGCTGTTTCCGCCGCTCATTTCAAAGACGCCGGCCTCGGTCCGCGTGATGGTCGCGTCCTCCGCCTTCTGATCGTATTTTTCTTTATAACCGGCAAGCAGCGTTTTTGCCTTTGCCTCGTCAAAGCCCAGCGCGATATCGTAGACCTTCGGCGAACGGGAAAGATCCTTCAGCGCCTTAAAGCGCACCACCAGGTTCCCGGCCTTGCCCAGGGATGCCGCCTCCGAGACCAGCTCCGGATTGGCCCAGTAGAGGCCGAGCTGCGCGCCCGTGACCTGCTCCTTATGCTCGCCGATGCTGAAGGTGTAGGAAGCTGAGGAAAGAGAATCCACAAAACGCCGGATCTCTTCCGAAGCAGAGGCTTCGTTTAACCCGGAAAGCTCCAGGTTTCCCGCGTAGATCCCTTCCTCGATCCCGGCCGCGGCGGATGCGCTGATCGTCTCTGCCGCAAAAAGGAAAACAGCGGCAAGCCAGGCGGCTGCGATCCCCGTACCTGCAAATACGGTTTTTTTCATCCCTGCCATCGAATATGCCTTTTTCACAATAGTCCTCCTGACGGAAATGTGATACACTTTAGGAAACTGGGTTCCTTCGGCAAAGAAAATGATCGGTTCATGAGACCATGTTTCGGTTTTTTCTGCCGGAGGGGCAGTTTCGGGAAAAACCTCATACCACCGCGTAAAGCAGCGAAGTGAGCACCATTGCCGCCACCAGAAGAAGGATGATCAAGATGGACAGCGTGCGGATCTTTTTCCCTTTTTTTGAGGTCATTGCCTGAAACAGATTAAACATAATGATTCCCGTCTTGTTTACATAACTTCTGTACAACTACAAACCATTATTATATATGAGACTGCCTTTATTTTCAAGTATACTGGTTTTTGTGATCTGGCTGGCTTACGAGATCAGGAAACACAGAAAAATGGATCAGAAGCCGCTGATGGATTTCCTGGAAAGGGAAAGGGAAGCGGACCGCACGCCGGAAAAGCCGCTGGACGATCTGGTCTTTATCGAGATCCCCTGGGAAACACTGCCTGTGGACACCGCGGCGGAGGATCCCGAGATCGGAGAGGTCCTGAGCATTCTGGAGGGGCTGAGGGATCAGAAGATCGCGAATCTGACGGGCTATTCCAACACGGATCTGAAGCTGAAATACGGCGCCCCTCGGATCTACCGGCTGATGCAGTGGGACCAGAACTACACCGTGCTCGCGCGGACGCTGCAGAAATGGGGCAAACGGCTGATGGACCTGGGCTTTATCGAAGAGGGGGCATGTGTCCTGGAATTTGCCGTGGCCACCAGAACGGATGTGCTCGCGACCTACCGGCTGCTGCTGGAGCATTACCGGGAAACGGGAAACGAAGCCGGCATCCGGCGCCTGCAGGACACGGCGGAAGGCCTGGAGTCTCTGCGAAAGGAACAGATCCTGGCGCTGCTTTATGATCAGAAAACGGCGGAGGATGCGCCGGCGCCCGGCGACTGAACCGCGCCGGCGGTGAAAAGAGCGGCGAGGAGCTCAAACAGGAAACGGCGGAGGATCCGCCGTCGTTACGCCTTATCTGCCCTGTTCGCTGAGGCGGCCGGGACAGTGCTCCCGCAGAAAACACTCCCCGCATTTCGGCGAACGGGAGGTGCAG
>ODAI011623400.1_pt1 | contig 11117 bp, 5 predicted proteins | sample 1539321 | NCBI WGS metagenome assembly ODAI01 (sample SAMN02144231, study PRJEB22623) | gut metagenome | biome: sheep rumen | host: Ovis aries | place: New Zealand | reverse complement strand
GAAGACCAATGACATCATTGAGATCCGGGGCCTGAAGATCGACAAGACCGCCAGAAGAGTCTATATCGACGGAGTGGAAAAGAACTTTACCACCAAGGAGTTCGATCTTCTGACCTTCCTGGCCGAGAATCCCAACCATGTCTTCAGCAAGGAAGAGCTCTTCCGCAAGATCTGGAACATGGAGTCCGTAGGCGATATCGCCACGGTCACGGTCCATATCAAGAAGATCCGCGAGAAGGTCGAATTTGACACCTCCAAGCCTCAGTACATAGAGACCATCTGGGGCGTGGGCTACCGGTTCAAGATCTGAGGCTGTATCCGGGATCTTCCCGGGCTGGATTTACTGTATTTTTACTGATAAGACCACGAAACGTGTTTCTGCTGCCGCATAAGGCCTCTGCGTAAATGGCAGCCGGGCGGCAGCAGAAGAGCACGCGGCGTGATCTTATTTTTTCAGAAAGGGAAAGGCATGCGGGGAGTTACCTTGGCATCTGCCGGCGAACAGATGCCCGTAAATAAAGCGGCAGAAACTATGATCAAAGCTGTCAGCGGGGATATGGGACGGGCCACGGCGGTGACCGGTCTGTGTTTTCTGCTGACGTCTACCGCCTATCTGGCCTGGGCTTACCATATGATGGAGCTGGTAAAGGCGCCTGTATCGGACGCCGTCACCCTGGTGGCGGCCTACCTTCTGCAGGCGGCAGGGATCGGCCTGTTTTCCCTGTTTATGCGCGGGCGGGAAGACCTGATCCGGCCTTCCCTGTATGCTGCTGTGATCCTGCACATGCTCTGCCTGATCCCGGCATCGGCGGGCCTTTCCCTGGCAGTGGGACTGGTCTCTGGCCTCGTCATGAATGTATGCTGCGGCTGGATCGCCGGATACTATCTGTACCGCCTGACTCTGGAAGCGGGGGCTTCGGACAGGGCCAAGACCCTGGGAATCGGATACGCCGGGGCCATTGTGATCACCTGGATGCTGTCAGTCGTGGGAAGGGGGGCCCTCCGGAGTCCCACCGGCTCCATGGGGATCTGCCTGTTCCTCACGGTCATTATATTTCTGATGGTACGGTCCGGGCCTTCCTTTTCTGAAAGGGACGCGGGGGAGAAGAATGCGGCCCTGAAGCTGCAGATCCCCGCCGGTATGTCATGGAAGCGTTTCCTGATCCTCGCCGGGCTGCTGGTCCTTCTGTTTGGCATCGTCAACAGCAGCGGATTCGGGTTTCCGTCGGGAGATCTGAGCAAGGGTATCAACCTGGAGTTTTCCCGCCTCTTCTATGCTGCCGGACTGGTGATCGCCGGATTTGTAAATGACAGAAACAGACGGTATGGTACCGTCTGTGCCGTGGTGGCCCTGGTGATCCCTTTCCTCATGCTGGCCATCCGGGGAGAGAGCGTCTCACTGATCATCCTCTGGGCTCTCAGTTATTTCACCTTCGGCTTTTACACGGTCTACCGCATCATACTTTTTTCAGACATAGCCATGAAAAGGAAACGGCTCTGGCTGGCCGGAGCGGGCCTTATGATCGGCAGGACCGGCGACGCTCTGGGAGAGACTCTGTGCCTTGCCCTGTCACAGCGGTACCTGGTCCTGATCGGGGTCACGGCGCTTCTGTTTATGATCTCCGTGCTCCTGTCCTTCCGGGTCTTCTACATCCTGTATATGCCGGAAACGGTCAGGCCAAGAAGTGAACGGGAAATCTTCCAGCACTTTTCGGCGCGTCATGATCTTTCGGTCAGGGAAAGGGAAGTCCTGCGCTATCTGCTGGAAGAAAAGACCAATCAGGAAATAGCCGAAGAATTATCCATTTCCGAGGGCACCGTCAAATATCATATCCACAATCTTCTGCAGAAGACCAGCTGCCGGAACCGGCTGGACCTTCTGTCGGTCTACGCTGCCGAGCATGATGCCTGAAAAACAGGCCTGAAAAGGGCGTTTGGCCGGACCCTACCTAAACCTTACCCTGAAAAGGGCCCCGCTGGCCGAAACCTTACTTGTTTTACAGAAGGGATTCGGGATAGTGTGAGCATGTATTAGTATGCTCCGGGGGAGCAAATTTGATGAAAGGGCAGGTAGGTGTGATGAAGAAGAAACTATATGCGCTGTTTCTGGTCCTGGTGCTGATCCTGTGTCAGCTGCCTCAGATCACGGCAGCCGCAGAAGAAGAGGGCGGCGGAGAACCGGCGGCGGCAGTTTCCGTTGAAACGAAAGGGGAAGAAAGCGCCGGCTCCGTACAGGAAAAGGTCGAAAAAGCGGGGCCGGAAGAAGAAAAGGCCCCGGCACAGAGCAGCGGCAGAGAAAACGGTCCCGTACAGGAAAAAGCCGAAAAAGCGGAACCGGCAGAAGAAAAAGACGCTGCAGAGGATGCTCCGTCCGGACAGGATGAAGTAAGGGCGGAAGAGGAAAAGACGGATGTCTCTGCCGGAAAAGAAGAAACGGGCAGGAAGGACGAAGAAGCAGATCAGAGCAGCGAAGGTAACGGAGAAACTGCGAAAATATTTATGAGCGGTACGGAAGGCGCCTATCAGATCTACACCTCTGTGACAGGAGAAGGCTCGGTCACCGCTTCCGTAGACGGAAACGAAACGGACAGGGCCGACGAATCGGTCTTTGTGTCTCTGACATTTTCTCCCGCGTCGGGCTATGAATTTAACGGCGTCAGGGTGGAAAATTCCGACGGGGAAGCGCAGCAGCTGTTTAATAAGTCGGATACAGGATGTGATTTCTGGATGCCCGGATCACCGGCGTGGGTATATGTTACCTTCGCACAAAGCGGTTCCACAGGCTCTTCTGCTTCTCCGACGGCTGTCAAAGAGGCAGTCATCGGCGTCGCTGCGCCTTCAGCGGGCAGTACGTCCGAAACGCCCCCCGAAGCTTCTGCCCTGGGGACGGGCTATACCGTAACATCGGCATCCTGGTGCGATGAAGAAGGCGACGCGCTGGATTCTGCTGTGACCTTCTCCGGAGGCGGGACATACTACATGAAGGTTTCCGTTGCCGCTGAAAAGGGATATGCCTTTCCTCAGGGCAGCACCGTAACCTCCTTTGACGCCCAGGGCGGTGATCTGAAGAGTTCCTGGATCATGAACTGGATGGACATGGAGGACGTTCTCCATTCCTATGCAGAACTTGTCATAGCCGTAAAGGCCGCCGCTGCCACTTCCTTCTTCGGGGTCCTCATTTCCGATACCGAAGGAACTGCCAATAAGGGCGGCAGCTACCATATGGACTATTCCGGCATGGAAGGGGAGCCTTCCAGGACAGGGCCTTCCAACAATTTCGTGGAAGACGGCAGCGGCGTGTATCTTGAAGCCCATCCGGCCGACGGATACCGGTTCGTGGGCTGGTATCAGGGCGACCCTGACCGGACCCAGGGCTCTCTCTATACGGGCGGGCCGCTTACCACAGACGAGGTTTATCAGTTCACTGCTCCCATCGGTCTTTCCAATCCCCACCTGTGCGCCGTATTCGAGGAGGACGATTCTCCCCGGGGCGATCAGGTGCAGATGTGGGTCGGCAATACGCAGGTCATAGGTCCCGGCAGCAGTGCCCAGGGAGGAAAGGTGGCCGTCAGATATACCCCCGGCTATGATATTTATCCCGGGATCCAGGCAAAAGACGGTACGGATTTCGTTGCCGGCGAGATCCTTCCCTTCTACGTCGGAGACGAGTGCACAGTGTATGCAAGGGCCGACGAGGGATTTTCCTTCGTAGGCTGGTACCACGTAAACATCGAATGGGGCCCCGGCGAAACTCTGGCCTGGCAGGGAGATGTTATCTCTACAGAGTCCAGTATTACCTATAAGCCCGGCGTGACGGTCCTGCCCGGCGACACAGAGCCCCTGCGGTATGTATGCGCTGTTTTCGAAAAGAAGAAAAACGTCCACACTGTCAACTTTTATGCCGACGACAGTAAGAAAGACCTCCTTTATACCCTGGAGGTGGAGGACGGCGCGGCCCTTACGGATCCGGCCCAGGGGGCACAGCCGGAGCATCCGGGTCACCCTCTCTGGAAGTTTGAGTACTGGGCCCTTATGCGGGCGGACGGCACTGTAGGTATGAGGTTCGCCTTCAATGAGGATTATCCTTATGTGCCGACGATCACAGAAGATCTGGACTTCACCGCCACCTGGGGCATAGCCTGCAGGCTCAGCGTCTACGACAGATCCACCGGAAAGTCGGGAAATGACGCGGAGTGCGGATATTTTTATGATGATCCCATATACGGAAAGGCAAGGCAGCGTGTCTGGGGGAACTGGACATACGGTCAGAACGGCCATCTGTCGGATCATCTGAGATGCCATGCGGAGGAGGGCTACGAGTTCGAAGGCTGGTACCTGGTGGCAGCAGGCGGCACGGTGGAAGAGGACGGCATCCTGCTTTCAGACAGCATCGAGGTAGATTATACCCCCGAGAACGGATCCAGTCAGAAGGATAACGAACTTGACATCCTGTATGCGGTATTTGAAAAGAAGCAGTGCAGGGTCAGCTTTGATGCCGGAGAGGGAAGAATCGTTCCCGACGGCGAAGCTGTCCCCGAACAGATCGTTGACTATGGCAGCTATGCCCAGCACCCCGGCGATGTCAGATGGGGAAATCTCTCCACCAGGGGATGGCATACGGCAGAAGATCCAGGTACGTCCTTCAAATTTTCCGATACGCCCATCACAAAGGATACAGTACTTTATCCCAACTGGGTCCTGAACGTGTCTGCCCATGCGGTCAGGCAGGATTCGAACTATTCCAGGGGCGGAGGCACCGTGCAGTTCACAAGCACATCTCTTGAGCCTCACATGCCGGCAGGGCCTGATACCATTGCCTTTACTCTGGCCGCACAGGGGACGCAGGTCACCGCAGTGGCCGAGCCCGCAGATGGATATGAATTCGCAGGCTGGGTCGCGGGTCCCGGCCCGGCAGGAGACATCGTATCGACTTCCGGGACATACTCCTTCAGCGCAGAGAGCGATGCTCCCAGCTCGCTGTTCGCTCTCTTTAAGACCAGGACCTGCAAGGTCACCTTTGTTCCCCGAAACGGCGGGGAAGCCTTCTCGCAGACGGTCCCCTGGGGCCAAAAGGCAGTCAGACCAAAAGACCCTGTCCAGGGCGATCTCGTCTTCTCTGGCTGGAATATCTTTCCGCCGGAGGAACTGACCGAATATGATAAGGCTGTTTTACCCGTGTCCGACGGCGGCGGTGTCTGTGAATTCAGTGAGCCCGTTACAGAGGATCTGACGCTGTACGCAGTATATGAGTGCTATCTGAATACCCGTGCCTATGACGTGACGGAAAAAGCCTATGACCAGGGCGGACAGGTGAAGAGTTCTTCCATCCTGACTATGGAGCCCTGGGGCGTTAAGTGGAGATCCTGGTGCTTTGACTGCATTGAGTCAGAGGTACAGGCAAAGGCCGACGAGGGCTATGATTTCCTTGGCTGGTCCTCCAGCACATCGCCGGACGATATCATCACAGGCGAAGCCCAATATGCGCTTATCCCTTCGGAATATGAAACAGAGCTCTATGCTCTGTTTGAAAAAGCCCATAAACACAGTCTTGTTCCTACAGCCGAAAAGCCGGCCTCCTGTACGGAGGAAGGCACAGAGGCTTACTGGACCTGTTCTGAGTGCGGCAGGATGTTCTCCGATGAAGCGGGCACCAGGGAAATAAAGGCACCCGTCACGATCTCCGCCACCGGCCACGACTGGGGCGGCTGGACCGTGGAAAAAGAACCCACCGGAACGGAAGAGGGCATCGAAGTCCGCACCTGCAGGAACGATCCCTCCCATAGGGAGAGGAGAGAGATCCCCGTGATCACATACAGGGCTGTCAGCGGCGACGGCAGCGTGTATACGAAGGGAAGCGGCAGCAGCCTGGTCTTCGTCTTTAAGAGATCCTTTGCCGACGGGGAGGCCTTCAGCCATTTCACGGGAATCACCGTGGACGGAGAGACTGTGGAAGAAAAAGACTTTGCGTCTGTTTCCGGCAGCGTGGAAGTCACACCGGAAGCTTCCTTCCTGGAGACCCTGTCTCCGGGAGAGCATACCCTTACGGCCCTCTTTGAGGACGGGAATGACGTTACGGTGGGATTTACCGTGAAAGAGAAGAAAAAGTCTTCCCAGAGCGTATCCTCCGGCAGTAAAAAGGATACAAAGAAGTCGTCAAAGAAGTCTTCAAAGAAGACTGCTGCATCCGGCAGAAAATCGCCGGCCACAGGCGATGACAGCCATAAAGGGATCTGGACCCTGGCGCTTGCGGCATCCGCTGCGGGCCTGGTCCTGATCCGGAGAAAAAGATATATAAGATCCCGACATTGAGATTTGAGACGGGGGCGGCAGCTGCCGCCCCGGGATCCGGGAGCATGGAAGGAGAGACATGGGAAAATCCGCAGGGGGAGAGGCGCTTCGCCTGGACAGGTACCTGGCCGATATGGGGGCAGGTACCAGGAGTGAACTGAAAAAAGGGATCCGCTCGGGCCTTGCCCTGGTCAACGGGGAGGTCGAAAAGGATCCCGGACGGAAGGTGACGGAAAACGACAGCGTTTCCTTTCGGGGCAGGGAGATCTCCTACGAAAAGTATGTCTACTACATGCTCCATAAGCCTGCCGGCGTCATCAGCGCCACCGAGGACAGACGGCAGAAAACGGTCCTGGACCTGATCGAAGAGGAGGATATGCGGAAAGACCTCTTCCCGGTAGGGCGCCTGGACAGGGATACGGAAGGACTTCTCCTTATTACCAACGACGGAGATCTTGCCCATGCCCTGCTTTCGCCCACCCGCCACGTGGACAAGGTCTACTATGCAGAAGTGGACGGCCCTCTGGGAGAAGAGGACGAAAAGGCCTTTGCGGAGGGCATGCAGGTGGAGGAAGATTTCAGGGCCCTGCCGGCCCGCCTGGAAGTAAAAAGCTCCTCTCCTGACAGGTCATCCGCCCTGGTCACGGTCCGGGAGGGAAAATTCCACCAGATCAAGCGCATGTTCCGGGCAAGGGGAAGAGAGGTCACTTACTTAAAGCGCCTGTCCATGGGCCCCCTGGTCCTGGACGGGAGTCTCCTTCCCGGTCAGTGGAGAAGGCTGACGAAGGAGGAGATCCGCTCCCTTAAGGGAGGGGAAACAGACTGAAAACGGAACTGATTCGGGACAGGCATCCCGCCGTAGAGGGCAGGATGTCTGCTTTTTTATGGAATACCGACAGAATCTGTTATATACTGTCTATAAATTTTGCCGGCAGGGCAGCCCTGCCTCATGCCGCAGCTATAAAGGAGTCTGAAGCAATGAAGATCATCGATATCCTGAATTCAAAAGAAGTGACCCTGTCCTTTGAAGTATTTCCGCCCAAGACAGAAGCGGGCTTTGCTTCTGTTGCCAGAGCGACCCACAAGATCGCGGACCTGCGGCCTGCCTTCATGAGCGTGACCTACGGGGCGGCCGGCAGCACCAGCAAGAATACGGCCCAGATCGCCGCCGATCTTCAGAACATATATGACGTTTCCGTCCTGGCCCATCTGACCTGCGTAGCTTCGGACAGGGCCAAGGTGGCGGAGATGGTCCGTCTCTATCAGTCCATAGGCGTGGAAAATATCATGGCTCTCCGGGGGGATATTCCAAAGGACGGCAGAGTCTGCCATGACTATACCTATGCCTCGGACATGATCGCCGACATCCGGGAACAGGCACCGGACCTGTGCATCGGCGGCGCATGCTACGTGGAAGGCCACGTGGAGTGCACAAGGCAGTCCGACGATATCAAGAATCTGAAAAAGAAGGTGGACGCCGGCTGCGATTTCCTGACCACCCAGATGTTTTTCGACAACAACATGATGTACAACTTCCTCTATAAGATCCGGGCCGCCGGCATCGAAGTGCCGGTCTGTGCCGGCATCATGCCCATCACCAACGAAAAGCAGGTGGGGAGGTCCGTGGCCCTGTCGGGAGCCACCATTCCCCAGAGATTCCGCCAGATGGTGGACCGGTTCGGAGACGATCCGGAGAAGATGAAGCAGGCCGGCGTGATTTATGCCACGGGACAGATCATTGACCTGATCGCCAACGGGGTGACCCATATCCATGTATATTCCATGAACAAGCCGGATATCGCAGCGGCGATCCGGGACAACCTTTCCGAGATCCTCAAATGAGAGAGGGGAAGGATGTGATCCGGGATACGGATCCCAGGGAGGTTGCCCGCTATCTTGGCTACCACAAAGTGAAACCGGATCCTGCCATGAAAGAAGAGATCGCCCTCTGCCTGGAGGATCTGTGCAGGGCAGCGGAGCCCAGGGCGGTCTGGCGCAGATGCGCCCTGGAGCAGAAGGAAGACGGTCTGCTGACCGTGAAGGCCCTGCCGGAAGATCCGTCTTCCGGCATCCTGATGGAAACAGCCAGCAGGAGCCTTTCCAGAAATCTCAGGGGCTGCAGCCTGGTCTGTCTGATGGCGGCGACCCTGGGGCCGGGCCCCGATCTCCTGGTCCGGCGGGCCCAGATCCTGAACGCAGGCCGGATGGTCATTTACCAGGCGGCCGGTGCGGCCATGATCGAGACCTGGTGCGATGAGATCAATGAAGAGATCCGCAGGGAGGCCCAGGCCGCAGGGCTCTTTTGCAGGCCCAGGTTTTCGCCGGGCTACGGAGACCTCCCCCTGAGCCTGCAGAGGAATTTTATGAGCGCCCTGCAGATGAAAAAGGAGATCGGCGTCGGTCTGACAGACTCCCTGCTGATGACGCCGACCAAATCAGTCACAGCCTTCATAGGGCTGGGACAGGAAAAGACAGCCTGCCCCCGGGAGGGGTGCGAAGGCTGCAGTCAGGCCGGAAGCTGCAGCTTTGCCCGCAGCTGATTGGAGGAATCAAAGATGAATTTACGGGACAGACTCGGTAAGGAGTGGCTTTTTTGCGACGGCGGAATGGGGACCATTCTGCAGGCCAGAGGACTGGCGGGGGGAGAGCTTCCGGAGACCTGGAACATAAAGCGCCCCGGCGATATTCTGGATCTCCACTGCGCCTATCTGGAGGCCGGCGCCGACATTTTCAATACCAATACCTTCGGCGCCAACGCCCTGAAATATCCGGACAATCTGGAGGAGATCGTCCGGGCAGCGGTCCGCCTGGCCAAAGAAGCCAGGAAAAGGACCCACAGAGAGGACGCCTTTATCGCCCTGGATATCGGCCCCACCGGCAAGCTGCTGGAGCCCATGGGAGATCTGGCCTTTGAAAAGGCCGTGGCTCTTTTTGGCGAGGTCGTCCGCTATGGAGCGGATGAGGGGGCCGATCTGGTCCTGATCGAGACCATGAGCGACGGCTACGAGGCCAAGGCCGCGGTCCTGGCGGCCAAGGAGAACTGCAGCCTGCCGGTCCTGGTCACCACCATCTATGACAGCCGGGGCAAGCTTCTGACCGGCGGCACGGTGGACTCCACCGTGGCCATGCTGGAAGGCCTCCGGGTCGACGGCCTGGGCGTCAACTGCGGCCTGGGACCGGAACAGATGCTTCCCATCGTGAGGCGCCTTACAGAGGTGGCCTCCGTTCCCATCATCGTCAATCCCAATGCGGGCCTTCCCAGGACCGAAAACGGGAAGACTCTCTATGATGTGGGACCGGAGGAATTCTCGTCCTGGATGGAGCAGATCGCTTCCCTGGGGATCCATGTGGCAGGCGGCTGCTGCGGTACCACGCCGGACCATATCCGCAGGACCATCGAGAAGGTCTCAAAACTGCCCTTCAGACCGCCTTATCCCAAAAAGCGGACGGTGGTCACCTCCTTCTCCCAGGCCGTCGAAATCGGCCCGAAACCGGTGGTGATCGGCGAGCGGATCAATCCCACAGGCAAGAAGAAATTCAAGGAAGCCCTGCGCAGCAGGGACATCGAATATATCCTTTCCGAAGGCCTCCGGCAGGAGGATGCCGGGGCCCATATCCTGGACGTCAACGTGGGCCTGCCCGAGATCGACGAGCCGGAGATCATGGAGACAGTGGTCAAAAGGCTGCAGAGCGTGACGGCCCTTCCCCTGCAGATCGACACCTCGGATCCGGCCGCCCTGGAAAGAGGCATGCGCCTGTACAACGGCAAGCCCATGGTCAATTCTGTAAACGGCAAAAGGGAGAGCATCGAAGCGGTCATGCCCCTGGTCGCCAAATACGGCGGCGTCCTGGTGGGACTGGCCCTGGACGAAGGGGGGATCCCGGATACGGCGGAGGGCCGTCTGAAGGTCGCCCGGAAGATCTACGCGGCGGCCGAGGAATACGGCATTCCCGCAGAAGACATCGTGATCGACGGTCTGGCCATGACCATTTCCTCCGACAGCCGGTCTGCCAGGGTGACCCTGGAGACTCTGCGCAGAGTCAGGGACGAGCTGGGAGGCCATACCATCCTGGGCGTCTCCAATATTTCCTTCGGCCTGCCCAGACGGGAGATCGTCAACGCCCATTTCCTGACCATGGCCATGACGGCCGGTCTTTCCTGCGCCATCATCAATCCGGGCAATGAGGCGATGATGCAGTCCTACAGGGCCTTCCTGGCCCTCCAGGATCTGGATGAGAACTGTATGGGATACATAGCCGCCTACGCCGGGACCGCCCCGGCGCCGGATGCCGTGTCAGCCCGGCCCCAGGGAGCGGCAGAAGGACAAAAGGCAGCGGCAGCAGGCCCCATGCGCCTTGGCGAGAGCATCGAAAGGGGCATGACCGAGCGGGCCGCCGCCCTGACCAGGGAGGGCCTTTTGACCAAAGACCCCATGACCCTCATCAACGAGGAGCTGATCCCGGCCCTGGACCGGGTCGGACAGGGCTTTGAAAAAGGGACCCTCTTCCTGCCCCAGCTCCTTATGAGCGCGGAAGCCGCCAAGGCGGCCTTTGAGGTCGTAAAGGAACAGATGGCAGGGACCGGAAGAAAGATCAAGGGCAGGATCATCCTGGCAACGGTCAAGGGCGATATCCACGACATCGGCAAGAATATCGTCAAGGTCATGCTGGAAAACTACGGCTATGACATCCTGGATCTGGGCAAGGATGTGGCCCCGGAGACCATTGTGGATACGGCAATCCGGGAGAACATCCGTCTCGTGGGCCTGTCGGCCCTGATGACCACCACAGTGGTCAGTATGGAGGAGACCATAAAGCTCCTTCGGGAG
>ODAI010166817.1_pt1 | contig 11117 bp, 7 predicted proteins | sample 1539321 | NCBI WGS metagenome assembly ODAI01 (sample SAMN02144231, study PRJEB22623) | gut metagenome | biome: sheep rumen | host: Ovis aries | place: New Zealand | reverse complement strand
TTTTGCGAGGGGGAGGGCGGAGGGCGGATGAGGAAGGCTAGTGTCGGATTAGAAATCCGACCAAAGAACGAAGACGCACGGCGGACATGGAGAGGCTACTAATTTTCGTGGAGAGGCTCCTGGTGATTGTTTATTTGTTCACATTATTTTGCAGGTTCGCATTTTTTTGCTACCTTTGCAATCGCAAACTGGAATAAATACGGCATCAGTAATGCCCACGATGGATAGAAGATAAAACATTTTGTTACGCTATGAATATGAAATCGAATAAGTTTGGGATATTTATTTATATCCTGCTTTGCAGCATCTTCCTGCAGACGTCCTGTGCAAAAGAGGACAACAGTCTTTCAAACGAAAGAAACGAGTTTGAGAGTGAGATGAACGCCGCCCTTGCCGATGCGCTTGCGTATGGGCCGGCCACCCAGGCCTTGGCAATAGAGGTAGCCCAGCGTTTTGACGGGTGTGTGACCGACATCAACTACAAAACGCGTGAAAGTGCCACGCGCAAGTGTACCACCGACCATTCGTGGCCCTACGACCTGAAGGACCTGGCGCGCACCACCATCATTGCCGGGTGGGACAGCACAGAGTTAAAACCCGTCATCAAATATCTCGTGGACGTATCGACCGACAGGGGCCTTTTCAAGCGGTACAAGCACCAGACTAGCGATTACGGCTACTGGGGCGACCTGGTGAACTTGAATTTCGGTCGGCTTTCGACAGAGATTCAGGTAAAAACCTACGGCATGTTCTATGCGTCACAACCTGCAGACGTGGCTCTCAGCGTGCTGGGGGACAGCATCTACACCATCATCCGCAACAAAACAGGGGTGGAGCCTGGCCTGTCGCACTACTACTACGAGGTCATGCGTGCCGACACGTCCAGCACAGCCACTGTGGAGCATTACAAGCAGCTGGCCATAACATACCACGAGCTATTTCAGCACATTTCACCGACGGATAAGAACTGACTGCCCACATTACGTGTAGCAGGAATCATATCTGAACACTGACAATGATGAAGAAAATCTGTCATTTTATATCCGACTATATGGCCCTGCTGGTGCTGGCGGCTGCCGTGCTGGCACTGGTCTTTCCTAAGACTCTCGGACAGATTCCGCCTACGGTCATCAACTACTTGCTGGGCGTGGTGATGTTTGGCATGGGCCTGACGCTCAACCTCCACGACTTCCGCATCGTGTTCAGCCGTCCGAAGGATGTCGTCACGGGCTGTCTGGCACAGTTCACGGTGATGCCGCTGCTGGCATGGGCATTGGCCCGGCTCTTTTCGCTCGACGAGGCACTGGCGCTGGGCGTGGTGCTTGTGGGTTGCTGTCCGGGGGGTACGGCCTCGAACGTCATCACCTATCTTGCCAAGGGCGACCTGGCACTGTCGGTGGGCATGACGGGCGTCTCTACCCTACTCGCCCCCTTCCTGACGCCGCTGCTCACGTGGGCACTCGCCGGCAAGAGCGTCGATGTGAATGTAGGCAGCATGTTTCTCAGCATCCTGTGGGTGGTCATCGTGCCCATCGCCGTCGGTCTATTAGTAAAATGGCTGTGGCCGCGATTCACCGAGCGGATTACCGACTATCTGCCGGCCTTCTCGTCGCTGGCCATCGCCTTCATCGTCGCTATCGTCATCGCCGCCAATGCTGCGAAACTGCTGGCGGGTGGTCTGATCATCGTGCTCGTGGTTGTGCTCCACAACGTCTGCGGACTCGCCCTGGGCTATCTCATCGGACACCTGCTCCGACTGTCCAGTCCGAAGAAGCGCGCCATCTCCATCGAGGTGGGCATGCAGAACTCTGGTCTGGCCAGCAGTCTGGCCACCATCCATTTCGCCGCCTACCCGCTGGCCACCATCCCCGGTGCCATCTTCAGCGTGTGGCACAACCTGTCGGGAGCCACCGTAGCGTGGCTGTATCGGAGAAAGAAGTTTTAAATTTTGCCTTATTTATTCAAGTTTCCCACCTTTAAAATAGATGGGAGAGTTCTGCTATTTATATCCCGTCAGCACAAACATCCTTCTGTATGCCTCCACCTTCTTGTCGAATGCCAGAGGGTAGGCTCGCGAGGATGACGGCAACCGATAGAGCACAAGCCCCTCCCCACAGCCTCCACGATGAGGGAGGGAGGCGCCTTGATTCTTTACGTTAGGAATATCCACATACGAGTTGACCTTGGGCAGCGTGGGAATGCCCAGCGACATGCAGATGGTCTCGGTGGCCTTCTCGCCTGTGGTGACAACGGCTCGCAGGTGGGGTAGGCGGGCTATGAGCGCTGGCACATCGGTAGGTTCCACCACCTCCAGGAACTTGTCCGACGCGTTGTCCTGCAAGCGTCTGACGGCTGTCGAGGTGTCGAAGAACGCAATGCCTTTCTCACGGCAGAACGCCACGATGTCGTCGAGCCTGAACCGCTTGTGCTCCTCGTCCACGAAACGGTTACGATCACCGAAGAACACCGCCCCCTCGATACGCCAGTGGTCGTTGATGAAGTTGGGGTAGTAGAAGTCCATGCACCACCGCTTGCGCTGCGGTGGAAAACTGCCCAGGAACAGTACCCGCGCATTCTCCGGCAGAAACGGCCGCAGCGGGTGATATTCCACGCCATCGCTGCTGCGCTCAATGTTCTCTGTGTTCAGATACGATTTCATGTGCATACTGATTATCATTACAGTGGTTATCGTGGTAACTTTGCCATACTCAGTAAGTGGCAATTTTCTTGATGTCATCCTCGAACGTCTCTTTGCTCTTGGCCCGTGACTTCAGTTTTGAGCGGTAGGTATAGATGGTGGTCAGACTGGAGCGTAGAATGCCGGCAATCTCCTGATTGTCGCTGATGCCCAGCCGTATGAGTGCCAGCACACGCAGTTCGGTGGTCAGGCGTGCCGTGTCTGACGACACTTCAAACCGATTGTCATCTGTCATCAGTCGGTTCACCTCTTCTATGAAGTTGGGATAGATATTGAGGAAGGCCGTGTCGAAGTTCTGGTGGAAAATGCGTATGCCCTCGTTGATGCCCTTAGGACTCTTCAGTTCTGCATAGAGATCTTCCAGTTTGCGGTCGCGGGCCAGACGGTTGAACAGCTTCATGCGCTCCTCGCCACGGTGTATCAGGTTGCTGCTCAGTTCCAGAAAGCGGCCAATATACTCATCCTTGATGCGGTTGGCCTCCTTCATCTGTTCATTGAACATTGAACATTGGACATTGAATTTCTGCAGTTCGGCATTTTGCCTGGACAATTCGGCATTCATCCTGCTGATTTTCTCGTTGTCTTTGCGGCGCTTACGGATAAGCGACAGCGTATAACCGATGGTAGCCAACAACAGCAGGGCTATGGCCGTCATGGCGAAGAGCAGCCCGCTGGTACGCCGCTGTGCCCGCTCGCGCTCAATATCGTAGGCCTTGGCAATGATCGGCGACATACGGGCCACCTGCATGCTGCGCAGTCGGCTGCCATACTCCCGTGCATCGTTGCTGGCTCGCGATAGGTATCGGTAAGCCTTCTCGTGCTCGCCGCGGTCCATGAGAATGGTGGCCAGTTCGCGCAGGGCATTGTTCTCCAGGATGGCCCCGCGCAGGTCGCTGATGGCCGACAGCAACAGGTATCGCTCCTGCATGTCCGGCTGCCCGGCCTTCCAGTAGAAGTAGGCCAGTGTGCTGGCCACGATGCTGTAGCGGCGGTTGCCCGACTGCAGGGTGGGCAGATACTGCTCGAAGCGCCTTATGGCTCCTGCCACGTCGCCCTTTTCGCAGGTGTAGGCAGCGCTGTTGGTCACATATTCGAACGACTCCTTGGGTGCCACCTGCAACAGCAGTTGCCGGTAATACTGTGCGCTGTCGATATAGTCCATAAAATAAGGTGTGTACTGAGCCATCTCCGAGCGATAGAGGTTCAGCTCAGCCTGCTGGTTGTAGTACGCCACACGTGCATCATTGGATATGCGTGCAAGCGGAATGCTCTCCAACAGCTGGCGTGCGTTGTTGAAGATGCCCGACACCGACAGTATATGGGCCATGCGGATGGCTGTGACGGCATGCCGTTCCGGGTCGCTCTGTGTCAGCGGACTCTGCATGTTTCGATGGATGTAGTTGTATGCAGAGTCGAAGCGGAAGGCCAGGTACTCGTCGTAGAGCCGCAGGTTCATGTCGTACGCTTGTTCCGGGGTGAGCGTCATCCCGCGCCAGCCGCTGACAAGCGACTTGATCTGTGCCTCCTTGGCAGCCACGATGTCGTCGTGCCGCTCTATCAGGCTGTCCAGTGTGTCGTAAAGACTGCCGAGCGATGCTTTCGCCGTCTGTGCGCAAACCGTTCCGGCTGTCATGGTGGCCCAGAGGAGCCAAAAGATTGTTCTTTTCATCCTTCGTTTTTTAGTTATTGGCAGGAAAATGCCGGTGCAAAGATAGTCATTATTCTCCAAACTTCAAAATCTCAAAGGCCATAAATGGTATAAAACGCATTGAAAACAGTTAGATTTTTACAATGCACCAATTTCGTAACCACCTTAATATCTGACAGTTCCTTTTGAAATGACTTTGATATTTGTTTGTTCTGCTTGGAGTTGGTTAATTAATGCTCTACCTTTGCACTCGAAATCAATAATTAGAAACTTTTCAAGCATCATGAATATATTAGTAGTTAGTTTTATAGTAGTTAGTAGTTGTTTCTTTGCATCGGTTAGTGCAAAGGACGTTTTGGTTAGTTCACCCGACGGCACCGTAACGGTAGCCGTCGGTGTGAAGACCGGCAAGCCCTACTACACCGTCAGCCGTCAGGGTCAGACCATCGTCGCGCCCTCGCATCTGGGTTTTCAGCTGAGCGACGGTCTGCTGGGCGAGCATGCAAAAATGCTCCGCTACAGCACGGCCTCGACAGACGAGACGTGGCACCAGCCCTGGGGCGAAGAAGATAGCGTGCGCAATCATTATCATGAGCTGACGGTACGCTTCCAAGAGCGTGCTGCCGTGAAGCGAGAGATGAGTGTCGTCTTCCGTGTGTTCAACGATGGCATCGGCTTCCGCTATATTCTGCATCGCAACAAAGGTGAGAAGTATTGTATTCAGGACGAATCGACCGAGTTCACCTTGGCGCACGATGCCACGGCCTGGTCGATTCCGACCAACCGAACGGAATACTTTGAGGGCATCTATACCCCCGACCTGCTGAGCCGCAAGGACACGGTATGCACACCGCTCACCATAGAATATGAGAAAGACCTGTTCCTCGCCATCCACGAGGCAGCACTGGAGGACTATGCCAGCATCAACCTGACAAGCAGGCCCACCCCCGCCCCCTCCGTTGAAGGGAAGGGAGTAGTTACCTTGCTGACGGCACTGACGCCTTGGCAAAACGGCGTGAAGGTGTATTGCGAGGGCGAGACGAAGACCCCCTGGCGCACTATAATAATAGGTAAGACCGCTGGCGAGCTGATGACCAACCGCGTGATGCTGAACCTGAACGAGCCGTCGCGCCTCGACGACACCTCGTGGATTGAGCCCGGCCGCTACATCGGCATCTGGTGGAGCATCCATAAGAAGCAGAACACCTGGGAGACGGGACCCACGCACGGTGCCACCACTGCAAATGTGAAACGATATATCGACTTCGCCGCCCGCCACGGTTTCAGTGGCGTGCTGGCCGAGGGCTGGAACCCCGGCTGGGGCGAGGGTGAGCAGATTAGCTATCTGAAGGCCTATCCCGACTTCGACATCGACGAGGCATGCCGCTACGCCCTGTCTAAAGGTGTGCGCTTCATCGGCCATACCGAGACCTGGGGCAACACCCGCCTGCTGGAACAGCAGATGGACTCTGCCTTCGCCTGGTTCAGCCGTCTGGGCATCCGTGCCGTGAAGACGGGCTATGTGGGACATCTCTTCGACGGCAAGGAGCTGGCCAAGTCGCAGTATGGCATCCGTCACTACCGCAAGGTCATCGAGACCGCTGCCAGGCACCACATCATGATCGACAACCACGAGCCGGCCATGCCTACCGGCATCCAGCGCACGTGGCCCAACCTCATGACACAGGAGGGTGTGCGCGGCCAGGAGTACAATGCGTGGGACCGCCGTGGCGGCAACCCGCCCGCCCATACCGTCACGCTGCCCTTCACCCGCTGTCTGGCAGGACCGACGGACTTCACCCCCGCCATCTTCAATTTCTCCGAGGTAGTCAAGGGTACCCACCCCCACTCTACCCTGGCCAAGCAGCTGGGCGAGTTCGTCGTCATCTACAGTCCGCTGCAGATGGCTGCCGATGCCATCGAGAACTACGATGGTCAGCCCGCCCTGACATTCATCGAGAGCTGCCCCACGACGTGGAGCAAGACCATCGTCCCCAACGGTGAGATAGGAAAGTAGCAGTACCGCGCCATCATCTACGAAGACGGCCCCGGTGCCGACTACGAAAGCGACCCCTACCCTATGACCATCCGTCAGGAGATGGTCAGCAGCCTTTCGACCCTGCATCTGCGGCTGGCCCGCAGCGGCGGTGCTGCGGTGAGGATAGAAAGGATTGCTAAACCATAAATGGTTTAGAAAAAAACGAAACATAACAAGCAACTCTCATTAATAACTAAAAAAACAACGCAAAATGGAACAAAAGAAAGTGTTTTCCTGCCGCTTGCTGTCATTAGTAGCGGCCATGCTTCTTGCGCTGACCATTTCGGCACAGTCCACCATCAAGGGACATGTGAAAGACGACACCGGCGAAGGAATCATCGGCGCCAGCATCGTCGTGAAAGGTACGCAAGGCGGAACCGTCACCGACTTCGACGGTAATTTCTCACTACAGTGCCAGCCCGGTGCCACGCTGGTGATCAGCTACATCGGCTTCACACCGCAGGAGGTGAAGGCCAAAGACGGGCTGGACAATAGCCTCCAACGGTCCGCTGGTGGTCATCGATGGCATTGCCGGTGGCGACCTGCGCAACATTGCCACGCAGGACGTAGAGTCTATCACCGTGCTGAAGGATGCCGGTTCGGCAGCCATCTACGGTACGCGCGGTGCCAACGGCGTCATCCTGGTCACCACGAAGAAAGGCTCTGGCACGCAGGGCGTGACCAACATCACCTACGACAGCTACGTAGGCATGAACTTTGCCAAGGGCAAGCCCGAGATTCTGAGCACCGACGAATTCCGTCGCTCACGCCGTGGCCAAGACTATGGTGCCGACACCAACTGGTGGGACGAGATTACCCGCAAGTCCAGCTACACGCTGAACCAGTATCTGAGCATCGACAGTTCGACAAAGAACGGCTACTTCGGGGCCTCTGTCAACTACAAGAGCGGCAACGGTCTGGACATCGTGTCGAAGCGCGAAGAGTATGGTGCCCGCTTCGTGGGCGAGCAGCGCGTGCTGGACGGATACGTACAGCTGAACACCTCGCTGTCATACCGCAAGGTGAAGGAAGACTGGGGCAACAGCGGACTGTTCGACACGGCGCTGACCATGAACCCCACCATTCCCGTCAAGAATCCTGACGGCACGTACTATCAGCCCACCTCGCCGTCGGGCATCCACAACCCCGTGAACGACCTGAAGAACAACGTCAACAACGGTGACCGCAACTACGTGCTGGGCAACTTCGACGTGAAGCTGAACATCCTGCAGACCGAGAAGCACGTGTTGAACACGAGCCTGAGCTATGCCCTGCAGTACAACGACCTGAAGTCGAACTACTACACCCCGACGACATCGAGCGCCAGCTACTGGGACGGCTATGCCGGTTCGGCCAACATCAAGAACGAGCGGTGGCGCACCAACCGCATAGAATGGTTGGGCAACTACACGCTGACCCTGCGCCGGCATCAGCTGAGAGCCGTCATAGGCTACAGCTGGGAGCGCAGCAACTACGAGGCCGACTATCAAGAGAATGCGGGCTTCGTGTATGACACGCTGAGCTACTGGGGCATTGGCACCGGCACCTATCTGAAGGACGGCAAGGCCAACATGTATGCCGGCACTACCGAGAGTACGCTGATTGGCTTCTTCGGCAGGCTGAACTACAACTTCAACGACATGCTCTACGTAGCAGCCTCGCTGCGCCACGAGGGCAGCACCAAGTTTGGCGTCAACAAGAAATGGGGCACGTTCCCCTCTGTGTCGCTGGCCTGGGAAGCCATCGAGACACCGTGGCTGAAGGAGAAGCTGAACATGTTCCAGAGCCTGAAGCCTCGCATTTCATACGGTGTGACGGGCCGCTCCGACTTCTCGCCCTATCAGTCGATGCCTACCTACGGTGCCTACGGGCAGTATTTCATCAACGGCCAGTGGATCAACGGCTATGCACCCACGCTGAACGCCAACCCCGACCTGGCCTGGGAGAAATCGACAGCCTTCAACATTGGTCTCGACTTCGTGACACTGAAAGGCCGTCTGCGCGGTAGCATCGAATATTTCGACCGCCGTTCCAAGGACCTGCTCTACAACTATAAGGCTCCGCAGCCGCCGTTCATCTACAGCACCATCCTGGTGAATGTGGGTACCACGAAGAACACCGGCGTTGAGGTCAGTCTGGACTACGATGCCATCAAGAACAAGAACTTCCAGTGGACTACGGGCATCAACTGGAGCACAGGCTCCACCGAACTGTCGAAGCTGTCGGGCGACAGCTACCAGATGTCGTGGCTCGACCTCTACCAGAAGCCCGGCTTGGGTACCAGCGAGTACTTCTTCCGCGTGGAGGAAGGCGGCAAGATGGGTCAGTTCTACGGCTACGAGCATGCCGGGCTCGACGAGAACGGCCTGCTGATGGTCTATGACAACGACGGCGTGGCACGCCCTGCCTCACAGGCCGACCCCTCGTGGAAACGGGAGATAGGCAATGGCGCTCCGAAGCACTTCCTCTCATGGAGCAACACGCTGCGCTATAAGAACTGGGATATGAGCCTGTTGTTCCGCGGAGCCTTTGGCCACAAAATCTTCAACATGCGCAAATATGGCATGGGACTGCAGGGCTGCGGCACCGACAACGTGCTGCGAACCGCCTATACCGACTATGCCGACGTGAAATCGGGCGGCAGCATCATCAGCAGCTACTTCCTGGAGAATGGCAACTACTTCAAGCTCGACAACGTGACACTGGGATACAGCTTCACCCCGAGAAACCGCAAACTCCTGGAGAGCGTGCGTTTCTATCTCTCGGCCAAGAACCTCTTTACACTAACGGCCTACGAAGGCAACGACCCCTCCGTAGTTCAGAGCAACGGCATCACCCCAGGTGTGGACACCAACAGTGCCTATCCGCAGGCCACCAACGTCACACTGGGTGTCACGGTAAGATTTCACTAATTGATAACGGATAATTGAAAAATAATCATTATGAAAGCAATCAAATATAGCATCATCGCAATGGCAGTAGGCTTCGGACTGGGTGCTTGCACCGACTTGGAGGAGAAGACCTACGACCGCATAGACGCATCGACCTACTACCAGAACGAGGCCAGCGTACAGGGAGCCGTGGCTGCCAGCTACCACCAGACAGCACAGACGCTGGCCGGTGAGAATTTCTTCCACCTGTCCGAATATCCTGCCGACCAGATTACATGGCGAGTATGGAACGGTGGACTGTGGGGATGGGACGAGGCCGCCAAAACCGTGCTCTCCTGGCAGAACTGGGGCACAGAGACGCCCATCATCGAGAATGCCTGGCGCGAAGCCTGGACGGGCATCGGACTGACCAACCTGTTGCTCAGCGACCTGAAAGACCTGAGTGCCGCCGACCTGGGCATGAGCGAAGCCGCTCTGGCACAGTATGTGGCCGAGGTACGCACGCTGCGGGCCTGGAACTACTACTGTCTGTTTGAGCTCTGGGGCGGTGCATTGCCGCTGAACACCTCGGCCGACAGTGAGGTGCCCGGCTCGGCAGACCCCGACTGGAATACGTCGTGCATGAAAATCTACAACTTCATAGCTACAGAACTCGACGAGTCGTACTTGGCCTTAGGGAAAGACGATGCCCAGCACACGCTGGTCAACCGCGTCAACCAGGGCATGAACCGCCTGCTGAAAGCCCGCCTGCTGCTCAATGCAGAGGTCTTCATAGGCCAGCCCCACTACGAAGAGTGCGAGGCCCTGTCGAAGGAAATCATCAAAGGCACCTACGGCAGCTATGAGCTGGCCGACAACTGGCGCGACATCTTCAGCATAGACAATGTGAAGTGCCCGGAGGTGATCTTCGCCCTGCCTGCCGAGGACGGCAAGGGTGCCACCAACGCCATCAGCAACATCCGTACAATGGCCATGATGCCCTATAACTATAATGAGTATTGCAACGGTATGGACAAGTACGGCGGCATCGGTGCCTGGAACTGCGTGTGCCTCGTACCGTCCTACGACAACACGGGAACCGTTCAGCCCACCGGCGGCACCATCGGAGCCCAGTGCTTCCTGGACGCACCCTACGGCGACAAGCTGGGTGCTCCCTACGAGCGCTTCGACGACCGCGACATCCGTAAGCAGAACTACGTCTATGACGCCGCCACGGGCCAGCACGGACCGGGTATGTTCCTCAAGGGAGCCATGAAGGCCAACTACGGCACGGGCAGCGCGCTGAAGGCCGATGCCGACCGCGACGGTCAGGAACTGGTCTATGTCGATCAGGTGGGTACGTTTCAGAACATAGGGCGCGCCTTGGAACCGGTGATGAGCCCGCGATGGGGCGAGACCAACTCGGGCATCCGCATGATGAAGTATCCGCTCTATCCCGCTGAGACCGGCAAGGGTTTCAAAGACATCGACGATGTGCAGTTCCGTCTGGCCGAGGCTTACCTGAATGTAGCCGAGTGTGAGATGCGCAAGGGCAACAGCTCGGAGGCCAAGAAGTATGTCGATGCGGTGCGCCAGCGCTACTTCAAGAGCACCGACCGCACGGCAGCCCTGAGCATTCCCGGTCCCGGCTTCGACAACTTCGACATGGACTGGATGCTCTCTGAGTGGGGCAAGGAGTATCTCTGCGAGGGCAACCGCCGCCGCACCGACCTGCGCCGCTACGACAAGTTCACACAGGGCCAGTGGTGGTTCTGGGGACGTACCTCTGAGGATGGTTACGGCGCAATGGCTGCCAAGCGCGACCGCAAGTACGAGTGGTATCCGCTGCCCGCCAGTGCCATT
>ODAI013164484.1_pt1 | contig 11118 bp, 10 predicted proteins | sample 1539321 | NCBI WGS metagenome assembly ODAI01 (sample SAMN02144231, study PRJEB22623) | gut metagenome | biome: sheep rumen | host: Ovis aries | place: New Zealand | reverse complement strand
GTGTTTCCGCGGAAGGCAAAATAGAGTAGTTTTGTGACATGTCAAGGGGACGGTTCTTCTGACAACTTTTGGAACAAAAGTTGTCAGAAGAACCGTCCCCTTGACACCGTCACTTTGACACCGATCATAACCCGGTGGATCGGACTCGAACCGATAACCTCTGCATTAGGAGTGCAACTACGTCTGCTGTTAAAATCCCGAACAGGATTTATTTTTAAAGCGCTCTTCCATTGAGCTACCACCGGTTATATTATTGTACCAGACGGGTCATCCGTCTTGGTTTTACAGTTTTCAATATAGCACATTCAGATCAGACTGTCATTAAACTCGCAGTATAGAGTTTTTTGTGAAACCGCGAACGGCAATTAATATAATGAGCAACGGGAGATTGAATATGAGATTAAGTAAAGAGGTATTTGAATCCTATCGCAGCCAGGTCCTTTCACATCCGGAGGAGAATCGGGCCGGCGCCCTCGCCATGAAGGCTGTTGTCGAAGCGTCACCGCTCAATTATCAGGGAGTTTTGGACAAAACAGTACATATCCCCAAAGTTTTTGACGAGGAAACAATAGAGCACTTTAAGCAGATCGTGAAGATAAGCTGCGGTATCTTCGGAAAGGTGATTCAGGGCTATCACAGGGAGGAAGCTGTTCGCAGGCTGTTTCCTTTTTCAGGGAAGCTGGAGGAACTGATTCTTCTGCCCGCGCCTTATGAGGGCGTTCTTCCCATTGCAAGGCTGGATCTCTTTTACAATGAAGAGACCGGAGACTTTAAGTTCTGCGAGATCAATACAGACGGCACGGCAGCCATGATCCGGGATCTGGAACTGCGGAAAGCGCTGGTGCACAACCCTGCGCATCAGGCGGTCTCAAAGATTTATGATCTGCAGCCGTTTGAGCTGTTCGATTCCTGGGTAAAGACTTTTCTGGAACTGTACAGCACCTACAAAAAAAGAGTGGAAAATCCCCATGTCGCGATCGTAGATTATCTGGAGAATGCCACGTACCGGGAATTTGAGATTTTTGCCGAAGCTTTCCAAAGAGCAGGTGTGACCTGTGAGATCTGCGATATCCGTTCTCTTAAGTACAAAGACGGCAGTCTTTGGACTGAGACCGGCAATCGGATCGACGCGATCTATCGCCGTGCAGTTACAGCAGATGTAATGACGCACTATGAAGAGAGCAGCGCTTTTCTTCGTGCGGTATCGGAGGATGCGGTCTTTCTCGCCGGCGCTTTTGAGACCCAGGTCATTCACACAAAGTGGCTGTTCTATGTGCTGCATCATCCGGTCATGCGTAAGCTCCTGACACAGGAGGAGCGGGACTTTGTGGATGCGCATGTACCGAAAACACTGGAGTTCTCTCCGGAGTATATTGCCTTAGAGGAAGTTCAGGAGCATAAGGACAACTATATGCTCAAGCCTATGGACGCATATGCATCCAAGGGGATCTACGCCGCCGGGCGGGAATATGATCAGCAGGCCTGGAAGGAGCTGTGTGCCGACCTTTATGGAAAAGGAATGGTCTGCCAGGAGTACTGTACCCAGTATATGACACCGAATATCGATTATGCCTGGGGCGACGGAGAGTGGCATCCCTATATCAATATGCCCGGATTATACTCTTATAACGGACAGTTTGCGGGAATACTGATGCGGATGTCCTGTGAAGAAAAGATCATAGTAGCGCACGAAAACGAGAGAACCGCTCCTGTTTTTGTCGTGAAAGGCGTTCAGCTGCCGTAAGCGATCTTAATAATATCATCGATCCCGGCCTCCTCGATGGAAACGTCTTTGATATCCTTTTGCTTTGACAGATCCGCGATGAGGTCGGCGGCCGTTATGTCCTTTTTCATAAACCGGTATTTGGCGATGTTACCCTCATGCTCCGTCATCTCGCACTTATAGTGCTCCGGCGCCGCTTCATCGTAATACTCTACGACCAGTGTTTTGTAAGGAGCGATCCGGTCGACGATCTGGCTGAGGTTTCCGTCTTCCATCATCACCCCGTGATTGATGATGATCAGCCTCTCGCACAGTTCCTTAATGTCGCCCAGATCATGCGTGGTCAGGATGACGGTCGTCTTCCTGACGCGATTGATCTCTTTGATGAATCTGCGGAGCGCGAATTTGCTCGCCACGTCAAGCCCAATGGTAGGCTCATCCAGGAACAGCACCTTGGGAGAATGCAGCATGGATGCGACCAGATCTCCCTTTACTCTCTGTCCGAGAGACATCTGCCTGACAGGTTTTCCTATGAGTTCCCGGATCCCGAGAATTTCGTCCATCACATCGAGTGTCTTCTCATACTCGGCCTGATCGATCTGATAGATATGTTTGAGAAGTTCAAAGCTTTCACCGAGTCGGAGATCCCAGTTGAGCTGGGATCTCTGACCGAATACAACGCCGATGTTGCGGACAACCTCTTTCCGGTGTTTGGTAATGTCCACACCGCCGATCAATACACTTCCTTTTGTGGGGGTCAATATCCCCGACATCATTTTGATGGTCGTGCTTTTCCCCGCGCCGTTGGGGCCGATAAAGCCGACGATCTCTCCCTCATCGATGTGAAAAGAAAGATCCCGGACCGCGTGGATCTCTTTATAATTTGTCTTCAGCAGCCCTTTGAGCGCGCCCCGAAGGCCCGCTTCTTTCTGTCTGAGCATGTAATCTTTGCTCAGATGATTAACATCGATCATGGTCAATTCCCTGCGCTTTCATATTTTCGGAGCCCGGCCGTGAAGTATGCTCCTGCGGCCAGCATTACGATCACGCCAACTGCCAGCGTGATGAAAGGAACAAAGATCCCGCTGCAGACCCCGTTTTGGGTCCCGAGCATCGCGGAGGCCGGATAGAAGGAGACCCACCCGACCGGGATCAGATAAGTAAGGATGAACTGCATGCTCTCGGGGTACATGGAGATCGGATACATGGTCGTCTTGTCCATGATCTCCTGCGTATACTGCCCGAAGTCCACGGCACTTCTTGTATGGAACGATGTGCTCCCGAGCAAAATATAGATTCCTCCGCGGATCAGAGCGGCGCCGATCAGCATGACGACAACCCGGAGCACAAAGAACACGGTCACAGGGACCCTGCACTTTGCGCAGCCGTAGATAAATACCAGGATCCCGGGGATCAGGTCTGTGACGCCGAAGATATTGATGTTGGTAAAGAAGAACTGGTACAGGACACCGAGAGGCCTCGTCAGGTACCTGTCAAATTCTCCCTCCATGACGTAGTAGCCCATGAACCATCCCTGGACGAAGAAGATCATCGAAAGGGCATGGGAGATCACGGAGATTCCATACAAAAACGCGAGCTGCCCGTAATTCCATCCGTTGATCTCTCCAAAGGATTCCACGACGAACTTGATGATCGCGAACCCCATGATGAACTGGAGCGGATTGGAGATCAGCCACCCTGCTATGTTGGCGGGATATTCTATGACCGTCAGAACGGCCATTCTTATCACATGAGCTGTCACATCCATGTAGTGACAGAGCTCCCGAAGTGCTTTTTGTATCATTTTTCGCTCTTATCCTCCCTGGACCATTACTTTACGCGTGACTCTGTTCTGAACAATAAAGAAGAGGACGGCAAGGATCACAAGCCAGGCGAACTGGATCCTGATCTGTGCGAGCCAGGCGGTCCGATCACCCCTTCCGATATAGATGCTCAGCGGAAGCTGATAGATGTACACGAACGGAAGGGAAGATAGTACCTTGGAGACACCGGAAGGGAAGAACCAGATCGGGATAATACTGCCGGACAGCAGCCGGAGCAGATGCTTCTTGACCTGGATCAGCGCATCGATATTGACGGCCGTGAACGCGATCATTCCGAACAGTGCGGCGATCAGCCAGTTGATCAGAAATGACTGCGTCACACTAAAGAGGAAGAGCGGCAGATCCCTCAGGTCGGCCATCACAGGCACCTTGATCATGAGCGACCCGATGAGGAGGATGGGGAGCATGTTCTGAAAGACAAGGGCCAGGATACTCCCGATGTCTTCAGCGAAATATACCCCGAAGAGATTCACGGGTCTCATCATATCCGTGGCCACAGTTCCTTTTTCCACGCTCCTCTCAATTCTTCTCTCTACATTTGTGATGAGCAGCACCGACAGCACGGAAGACATGATGATGTAAGTGAGCATGCTCTCTGCGTCGACGCCGGCCGCGCTGCTGTGCTGCCTGTAGAGGGCTTTCCAGAAGTAAGCCGAGGTGATCATGATGATCGTCTGCATGATGATATTTCCGTAGACATTAAACTCGTATGTCATGCTCTTTATGATCTGGGTTTTAATGATATACAGGTACTTGTTCATCGGAATGCTCCCGCAGTGTCTGTGTTAACAAAGGCCAGTTTGATTATAGCGACGGAGCATGAGAGGGGTCAAGATTAGACGGCCGGGGCGGCATGCGGGAGCAGATGAACGGCTGTATATTGACACCGGCAGGGGGAGATCTTATCATTAAATCAACGTTATTTTCAGTCAAATTGTTCTGTATTTTGCAAAAAATCTGTGAGTAAAGGAGGTTACTATGTACAAACTTTGGGAGGCGCTTTCGGAAGCGAAGAAACTGAAATGGGTGGAGCTGTCGCACAGTCTCAACAATGACAGTCCTTACTGGAGCGGGATACCGGAGGGGAGCGTGGAGCTCTGCAAAGTCGTGTTTGACTGGGGCAATCCCATGCTGGACTGCCGGATCCACACCTTCAAATTCCCCGGACAGTTCGGAACGCACATCGATTTTCCGGGCCACTTTGACAAGAACGGCGTGCTCTCGGAAGCATTCGATGTCAAGCAGGGCGTGTTCCCGCTGTGCGTAATCGATATTACAGATAAAGTTGCGCAGGATGTTCATTATGCTGTGACTGCGCAGGATATCAAAGACTATGAGGCAAAATACGGACCGATCCCGGACGGCGCTTTCGTGGCGCTTCGGACAGACTGGTACAAGAACTGGCCGGATATGGACGCACTTTCCGGCATTGCCGAGGACGGAAGCGAGAACTTCCCCGGCTGGTCCATGGAGGCGCTTAAATATATCTATGAGGAGAGAAACGCTGCGGCCAACGGTCATGAGACGCTGGATACCGATGCCTCCGCAGAAGCCGCTAAGGCTGAGGATCTCGCCTGCGAGCGCTACGTTCTTGAAAAAGGAAAGCTCCAGATCGAAGTCCTTCGCAATCTGGACCAGGTAGCTCCCGCGGGAGCCGTCCTCTTTGCGGCCTGGCCCAGGATCGAAGGTGCCACAGGCCTTCCCGCAAGAGTCTGGGCGATCACGGAGTAAACAGGCAGACCCGCTGAAGCAGGACAGGACCTGAGCTTATATATGCGATCAAGATTGAAATACTGCCTGAGAATTTGTTAAAATTTCAGGTAGTATTTCTTTTTGTCAGGGATAATCATGGCGGTCTCTTGACCGGTTAAACGGCACACTCGAAACGGAAAGGAGGAGTGACGGGCATGATCTTAAATGAGGAGCTGCTCGCTGTTCAGAATGGAGAGCAGGGAGAAGCTATGCGCAAGGTGCTCAGCACGCTTGTCATGTACGGAGAGGCGTTCGGTGCTGAGCGGATGGTCAAGATCACCGGAAAGATGGGACATGCGGTGATCGGGACGGGAAGTATGACATGGAAACCGGTCTTCGACCTGATGGAGGAGCTGATCGAGGGCGGCGCGCTGCCGAGACAGAGCTTTACCACGGACCCGCGCGGCGTGGAGCCGCATGTGCCGATGGGACCTTTAGACCGCGCAATGTTCAAACTGATCTTCTCCGGCCAGAAGAGAATGGAGGAGGAGTGGGAGCGGATGGGCATCAAGGACAGCAATGCCTATACGTGCACGGCTTACATGAATGAAGTCGGCAATATTCCGCAATACGGAGACATTTTGGGCTGGGCGGAATCGTCGGCCGTCTCGTACGTCAATTCTGTGATCGGCGCACGATGCAACCGCAATTCCGGAGTATTGGAACTGATGTCCAATATTCTCGGCTATGTGCCGGAATTCGGCCTTCTTACAGACGAGGGAAGACGGGCGGACTGGATCATCGAAGTGCGCTGTGAAAATCTTCCGGAGCCGCAGCTTCTGGGCAGTGCGATCGGGTTTAAGTGCGTGGAAGATGTCCCTTTTATCCGCGGACTGGACAAATGGCTCGGGACGAGGCTCAAGCAGACCGTAAAGGACTATTTGAAGGATATGGGCGCGGCAGCGGCCTCCAACGGCTCCGTCGGACTTTACCATGTCGAAAATATCACGCCGGAGGCAGTCAGGCACGCGCTTCCGGAGGCGGCCGCAGAGCCTGGCGATATCAGACCGCCAAGAGGCAATTCGCTGATCAAGGAAGACGCGAAAGTGTTCGTGATCGACGACGCGGAGATCGCCCGCGTCAAGGCAAGCTATCCGAACCCCTGGGAAGGGCGGGAAGACAAGAAGGAAGCGCCGGAGCTCGCCTTTGCGGGATGCCCGCATTTCTCCTGCGAGCAGCTGTGTGATTGGACGGACCGACTGGCAGCGGGACTCAAAAGACACAGAAACCGCCATGTCACAATGAAGACGGTCTTCTGTGCGGCACCGGATGTGATCGCTGCCTTCGAGAGGAGATATCCCATCAAGGCGAGGAGACTGAAGAGAATGGGAGTGACCGTTTCGGGCCTCTGTCCTTTGTCCTACACGTCAAATCCCCTGACGGATAAGATCCGTATCATCACAGCCTCCAATAAGCTGCGCTATTACAGCAAGGCGCGGTTCTACAGCGAGGAAGAGCTGGTGGAGATCATTACCGGCGGCTGGAATGAGAAATGGAGGTGACGACGATGATCAGAAGATATAAGGGCCGCGTAGTTGTGCCCGGTGACGTGATCGCGGAGGCGCTCGTCACACATGCGGGCTTTAATACACTTGCCAATCTCAAGACCGCAGGCTCCTTCCTGAATCCGAAAGGGATCCTGCAGGATATGAACAACCCTGAGCTCTACGGCAAGAAGATCCCCGGAAAAATTCTGTGCCTTCCGGAGACGATCGGTTCCACCACCGGCGGTATGGTTCTGTACTGTGCTTCCGTCATGGGTGTCGGTCCCGCCTGCATGCTCTTTAGCAAGAAGGCGGATACACTGGCTGTGGCAGGAGCAGTGCTCACAGCCAACTGGTCAGAGCATCCGATCGTGCTGGTGGATGACCTGGGCGACGACTTTCTTGAGGAGGTCAAGGAAGGACAGCGGATCCACGTCAAAGAGGACGGGACCGTGCTCCTGGAATGTGAAGATATATTTGAAGCCGCACCTTGAAGAGAGGAGATCCTCATGAGCAGCGAAACAACAGTAAAAAAGGAATATCAGGCGCTTCTGACACCGTGGAAGATCGGAAACTGTGAGATCAAGAACCGCTTTGTCGTGACTTCGATGGGCGGGACAGATCTGTTCGGCTGGATGGAGCGGAATCATTTTGACAAAGAAGGCGCGAAATTTATATTGGAGGCGGCAAAGGGCGGCGCAGGACTGGTCCTGCCCGGCTGCCAGCCGGTCTATAACCCGATGTTCGGGCAGTGGCTTCACACCAACAAAAAGATGTACAGGGACCTGGCGAAATGGATGCCTGTGTTCCACAGTACCGGTGCCAAGCTTTTCGTGCAGCTGACAGCGGGATTCGGACGCAGCTTTACGATCTCGGAGACGATGGAGAAGCTGTATTCGAATAAGGCGCTGCGGCGGGCATCCAAGTCCGTGATGGATCTGGACAAGATCACGGCGAGTGCGTCTCCTGCCCCCAACCGCTGGTCGGACAAAGTGCCCTCGCGCGCAATGACCGTTGAGGAGATTCAGGAATTTGTACACTCTTTTGCCGAATGTGCAAGGCTCCTCAAGAAAGCGGGCGTAGACGGGGTGGAGATCCACGCGGTGCACGAGGGGTATCTGCTCGACCAGTTCACGCTTAAATATGTGAATCACCGCACAGATGAGTACGGCGGCACATTTGAGAACCGCTATCGCTTCCCGGTGGAGATCGTCAAGGCGATCAAGAAGGCCTGCGGGGACGATTTCCCCGTTTCTCTTCGCTACAGCGTGGTCTCCAAGACCAAAGGGTTCCGCCGGGGCGCACTGCCGGGTGAGGAATTTGAGGAAGCCGGACGCGATATGGAAGAGTCCGAGCGGGCGGCAAAATATCTGCAGGAAGCAGGCTACGACATGCTCAACTGCGACAACGGCACCTATGACGCCTGGTATTGGGCGCATCCGCCGGTATATATGCCCGAGAACTGCAACCTGGAATATGTGGAGCACATCCGCAAATTTGTGGATATTCCGGTGGTCTGCGCAGGGCGCATGGATCCCTTGACGGCTGCAAAGGCCGTTGAGAGGGGCGGCATTGACGGCGCGGGATTTGCGAGACAGTTCCTGGCAGATCCGGGCTGGGTGAACAAGCTGCTTCAGGGCCGGGAGGACGAGATCCGTCCCTGCATTCTGTGCCACAACGGGTGCTTTAACATGGCGCACTACAGGGGCGTGCCCAACGACCAGGATCTGTATGACTCGCTGCACCTTGCGCGCTGCGCGGTCAATGCAGAGATGATGCAGTGGAAAAAACACCATATCATAAGAACACTGCACCCGAAGACCGTGGTGATCGTCGGCGGAGGCATCGGCGGCATGGAAGCCGCCCGTGTGCTGGCGCTTCGCGGCCACAAACCGGTGATCTACGAGCGCTCAGATCGTCTGGGCGGTGCATTTATAGCGGCTTCTGCGGAGTCCTATAAAGGGAAGCTTCGCGATCTGCTCGCCTGGTACCGGCGTCAGATGGATGCGCTCGGCGTCGAGATCCACCTGAACTATGAGGTGCGGACGCTGCAGGAGTTCGGAGATGAGCCCGTGATCGTGGCGACCGGTGCCGTGCCGCGCGTTTTGAAGGGCGTGTCGGGTCACGAGAAGATGATCGAGGCCTGCGAGTTCCTGCTCAGTGAGCCGGGAGCGGCGGAGGCGGCAGGACTTTGTCCGAATGAACCCGAAACGGCAGGGGCAGCTTCGGACATCCGACCGGCGGGCAGCGCGCTGAAGCTCGGGGAGACCGTGGCGGTGATCGGCGGCGGCCTGACGGGCTGTGAGATCGCCTATGAACTTGCGCTGCAGGGGAAGAAACCGGTGATCATCGAGATGATGAATGACCTGATCAGACAGAAGGGCGTGTGCCTTGCAAACAGCTCTTACCTCAGGGAATATTTTGCCTGGAAGAAGGTGCCGGTCTATTTGGAGACGCGCCTTGTGGAAGTGAAGGACGGCGCCGTTGTCTGCGCGGACAGGGACGGAAAGCTGTTCGAGATCCCCTGCGACAGTGTGATCTCCTGTGCGGGCTATCTGCCTGCGCCGCTGGCGTCGGCCGGCAAGAAGAACGTGCAGATCGTCGGCGACTGCCGCAGCGTCGGCAATCTTCGCAGTGTCATCTGGGGCGCTTATGAGGCGGCGATGAAGGTGTGACCGGGGCGGACCGGTCGGGCATATCGCATGAGGCAAGACTGAGGCGCACTGGGAGGAATATTTATGTACAGTGAAAATATTGTTGTCGGAGCGGGGACCGAGTATCCGCTGAAGGGACTGATCCTGCTTCCGGACGATCTCTCAAAGCCGGTGCCGGCCGTTGTCATGGTGCACGGATCAGGCCCCAGCAATATGGACGAAAGGGTGATGAAGCTGACGCCGTTTAAGGACTTGGCGGAAGGCCTTGCGGCGCACGGCATTGCTTCCCTGCGCTACGACAAGCGCACCTTTGTACATGGGCGCAGGATGATGAAGAACAAGTGTCTCACCGTGAAGGAGGAGACGATCGACGACGCGCTGCTCGCCGTCCGTATGCTGAAGAGAGATCCCAGGATCGATCATGACCGCATTTACATTCTCGGACACAGTATGGGTGCCATGCTGGCGCCGAGGATCGACGCGGAAGGCGCGGATGTCAGAGGCCTCATCATGATGGCCGGAACGCCGTACCGGCTCGAAGAGATCGTGCTGCGGCAGCTGCGGCAGGCTGGGCGCGGCAGGTCGATCCTGAGCGCGATCGTCCGCCTGGAGTACAGGATCTACCGCAAGCGCTTCCGCGGGCTCTGTCAGATGAGCGACGAGGAGGCGAAGAGAAAGAAATTCGCTGGAAACCTGTCACTCTATTACTTCAAGGAGATGGGCGCAAAGACAGCGGCCGATTATCTGAGGGAAAGCAGGAAACCGGTCCTGATCCTGCAGGGAGGAAAGGACTTTCAAGTGCTGGCGGACCGGGATTTCAGAAAGTTCAGGAAACTCCTTGCAGGCCGGGAGAACACACGGTTCAAATTGTATCCCGAGCTCAATCACTGCTTTGTGAAGGGAATTTATGATGATATCCTCAAAGCGTCCAGGGAGTACAGTGTGGAGCAGCATATTCCGGAAGAGGTGATCGGGGAGATCGCGGGGTTTGTATTTGCCACCTCCCCGCCCAATGCGTTACAATGAAAAGGAATTTAAAACATACTGTACATGCCACATTGTGTTTAAAGAGTAGACAGCAAAAAGGAGGAGTGTAAGCGACTAAGAAAACTGATCTGTTTGGGGTTATCAGTGGTTATGGTCCTCTCTGCAGCCGGCTGCGGAGCAGCGACCGGAGCTTCTACGGCAGGCGATCAGCCGGCAGCCGAGGCGGAAGCGGGCGCATCCGAAGCAGATGCTGCCGCAGCAGCAGAAACAGAAGAGATCGCGCCTGAGGACATCTCGATCATATGGGATGACAGCCGCGTTTATGGCAGCCTGACGCTCGGGAAATACGATGTGATCACCACATACGGCGTGAAAGGGTATGAGGATGTACCTTTTATCTGAATCCTATTAATGAAGACGACGATGACAAGTGCAATTTTGCATTTTTCTATCACTGCTTCGAGGATATCAAGCAGCATGATGAAGTGAAGAATGTCGTGATCAATATCAGTGACAACGGCGGCGGCCATGCATCGGCACTGATCAACATCCTCGGTTTCCTCTCGGAAGACGGAGAAGTCAATATCACCAATCTGGACACCTTGACAGGAAGCTACCGTGAAGAGCATTATCATATCGATACCAATCTCGACGGAATTGCGGATGATCAGGAC
>ODAI010849826.1_pt1 | contig 11118 bp, 8 predicted proteins | sample 1539321 | NCBI WGS metagenome assembly ODAI01 (sample SAMN02144231, study PRJEB22623) | gut metagenome | biome: sheep rumen | host: Ovis aries | place: New Zealand | reverse complement strand
TGAACCTGGAACAGCTGATTACTTAGTTGTTGCAACAACAAGACCAGAAACAATGCTAGGAGATACTGGTGTAGCAGTTAATCCAAAAGATGATAGATATAAACATTTAATTGGAAAATCATGTATATTACCATTAATGAACAAAGAAATTCCAATTATTGCAGATCCATTTGTTGATATGGAATTTGGAACAGGTTGCGTTAAATTAACACCATGCCATGATCCAAATGATTATCAAGCAGGATTAAAAAATAACTTAGAATTCGTTGAGGTTTTCGATAGTAATTTAGTAATGAATGATTTACTTCCAGAAGTAGCTGGAATGAATGCTTACGATGCAAGACCAATTATAGTAAAAATGTTAGAAGACCAAGGATATATGGTTAAAATTGAAGATTATACACATAATGTTGCAAAATGTGAAAGATGTAAAACAACAATTGAGCCAACAATATCAGACCAATGGTTTGTTAAAATGGGAGAACTTGCAAAACCAGCAATTGAAGCAGTTAGAAGCGGTGATATAAGATTTATTCCAAACAAATATGATAAAACATATTTCAACTGGATGGAAAATCTACAAGATTGGTGTATTTCAAGACAGTTATATTGGGGACACAGAATACCAGCATATTATTGTAATAACTGTGGAAAAATCCACGTATCAAGAACAATTCCAGAAGTATGTGATGAATGTGGATGTACAGAATTTACAGCAGATCCAGATACATTAGATACATGGTTCAGTTCAGCTTTATGGCCATTCTCAACATTAGGTTGGCCAGAAGAAACAGAGGATTTAAAAACATTCTATCCAACAAATACAATAGTTACAGGATATGAAATTATTTCACTATGGATTTCAAGAATGATTTTCTCTGGATTAGAATATCTAGGTAAAAAGCCATTCTCAGACATTATAATCCATGGAATGGTTAGAGATGACCAAGGAAGAAAAATGAGTAAGACACTTGGTAATGGTGTTGATCCATTAGATGTTATAGCTGAATATGGTGCAGACGCGTTAAGATTCTCATTAATCTTAGGAATTTCATTTGGAAATGATATTAGATATATTCCAGCAAAAGTTGAGCAAGGAGCAAACTTTGCTAACAAACTATGGAATGCATCAAAATTCGTATTAATGAATTTAGAAGATTATGATGAAAACTATGATTTATCAAAATTATGCAAAGAAGATAAGTGGATTTTATCAAAAGCAAATAGATTAGCTGATGAATTAGCTACAAATATAGATAATTATGACTTAGGAGTTGCAGCACAAAAAATCTATGATTTCATCTGGAACGAATTCTGTGACTGGTATATTGAAATTGTAAAACCTCGTTTATATGATAAAGAATGTGCAACAAGAAAAGAAGCACAATTTACATTAAACACAGTTTTAGAATACAGTTTGAAAATGTTGCATCCAATTATGCCATTTGTAACTGAAGAAATTTATACAAAATTATACAATAATGATGAAACAATAATGACTTCAGCATGGCCTAAATTCAGAGATGACTTCAACTTTGAAGCTGAAGAAAATGAAATCGAAATGTTAAAAGCAATTATTGGTGAAGTAAGAAACATCAGAAACAACATGAATGTTCATCCAGCTAAAAAAGCTAAATTAATATTTGTAACAGAAAAATACAATGATTTAATTAATCAAAGTTCATTATTCTTACAAAAACTTGCTTTCGGTGATGAAATTATAGTTCAAGCTAACAAAGACAACATTCCATCAAATGCAATTTCAATAATGCAACCAGAATTAGAACTATATATTCCATTTGAGGATTTAGTTGATATTGCAGCAGAAAAAGAAAGATTAGAAAATGAAAAAACTAAACTAGAAGCAGAAGTTGCAAGAGCTAAGAAAATGTTATCTAATCCAGGATTTGTAAGCAAAGCTCCTGAAGCTAAGATAAATGAGGAAAAAGAAAAATTGGCTAAGTATGAGGAGATGCTTAAGAATACTGTGGAAAGATTGAAAAACATGTAAGTAAAAAAATAAGTAAAAAAGAGATTTTAGTAAAAAACTAAAGTCTCTTTTTTAGTTATGAATTATAAGAGAAATATTGTAAATTTTAAAAAAATTATATATAATTAGTAATAGAAAAGAACAAGAAAGGAGAATGCAAGATGAAATTAACACCTGCAAAATGCCCAAGTTGTGGGGCAAATATAGAAGTAAATGAGAATTTAGAAAAAACAATATGTCAATATTGTGGAACAATGGTCTTAATAGAGGAGGCCATTGAAAAGTACAAAATAGAGATATCAGGAAAAGTTGAAGTTGAAGGAATAAGGTCTAACGCACAAAAAATTGAAAATGCAAGGAAGCATATGAAAATTGGTGAGTATATGAAGGCTCAAGAACTATTAAATCAAGTAAATAATGACGATAGTTTTAATATTGAAGCTCAATGTTTATGGATAAAAAATGCTTTATTAATATATAATTTTACGGTTGGCTTTTTTGGAGATAATTATGCAAGAGAAGATTTTTATAAAGAATTTAAGGGAGTAGATTTAATTTTAGAAAAGTTTAACAGAGTAAAGAAAATTGATGAAAAAGAGGAATATAAAGAGCTTTTAAAGGATGAATTAGAAATAATAGAATACATAGAAAATGAGGAACAAAAATTATCTCAAGATGAGAACGATGTTTCTACATATACTAAACAAATTTTAAATAAAGCAAATTTTGGTGAGTTGATGCTTCTTTTAACTAATGAATTACATTGGAATAAAGGAGAAGTTCAATGGATAAAAATGAATATAGATTTAAAACCAAACAAAGATTGGACTTCTACAATACCATATCTATGTAAAGTTTTCAAGGTTACTAGAACAGGTGGGTTGTATTTATACTATGCTTCTAAACAGTACAATTATTATTCTGAATATTATTATAATTCAACAGAGGGACCATATACAAAGGAACAGACAATAGAAAAATTAAACAAAGTTATTGAGACACTTAATGATACAAAATATATGAAAAAATTAAAAAGTAAACTTAGTGAATATCATTGGTCAAGAATTGATATAGATAAACTAAATAAAAAAGGTCTATTCGGAATTTTTTAATTTATAAAAATGAGTAATATAGGAGGAATCTTAATGAAAAAGAAATTATTAAGTATAATTTTAATTATTGCTATGTTATCTGCGACATTAATAGCATTAGCTGGATGTGGAAATGAGGAAAGTAATACAAATAAAGAAAAGAAAGAGAAAACAAGTAACAAAACAGAATATGCTACAGAGGAAAATCAAGATGCTAGTACAGATGTAGATGAAAATAATAATACATCAAATTCAACAACGTACAAAAGCACTGGAGATATGCAAGCTATAAGCAGTTTCATATGCCCATTTTCTAGTGGAATGGCAATAGTAGATTCAAAAGGTAAACAATATGTAATTGATGAAAAAGGTAATGTTTTATTTGATTTCACTACACAATATAAGCAATTCAAAGATACAGAAAGAAGTGCAGTTTCTTTCTATGGCGTAGAAAGTCAAATTGCAATAAGAAACGGATATGTTTTTTGCTATAACTCAATATATGACAAAACAGGAAAACAAATATATCAACAAAACGGACCAATAAGTGATATAAGTGAAAGCGGCTATTTTGCTGGCTATAAAAGCAAAACCGAATTTGAAGGTACAAAAACAACTTATATGATAATGAACCCTGAGGGAAAAGTAATTGCATCACATATAGAAGATGATGGAAGTCATTTCACTTTTATTGATGAAGATGTATATAGTTATACTGACAAGGAAGACGAATATCATTTTATTGATGCAAAAACAGGAAGAGAATTATCAGATTTAAGAGGAACTATTGTAGGAAAAACTCTTGTTGGTAGCGATATTGTTGGTGGAGTTCTTCAAGTTCTAAATGACGAATACTACATTGGAGAGTTTGGACTTGGTGGAGATAAGGAAATATACAAAGTTGCTGAAGAAAGAACTTCAGTAAAAGACTTCGGAGAAAGTGGCTTAAAGTATATTGTTTATTACAATGATGTTTATTATGTATATAGTAAAACAGGATACCTATACACAATGGACAAAAGCTTTAATTATATAGCAGAGCCTGTAAAAGTAAGCATAAATGAAAACTTTTATTTAACAACTAAGGGTGTATTGATAGAGAAAGATGATAAATTTATTATTATAGATGAAAAATTAAATGAAAAAGAGTCTTTACCAAGTAATGTAAATGGTAAAAGAATAGCAAGTGATTTAATTTGCAGAGACGTAAATGCAGGTAGAGTTTCATATGTTACAACTAAATTTATATATTTTGAAGATGGATCTTATTATGATTTAGATGCTAAGTATTATTATGAGATGATAAAGTTATAGGATTATTGAAATACAAACAGAAATGCCTTCAGACGCTTCTAACTCTACAATTTGGCGGAGATTTAATTCTCCGCCTTTTTCTTTTTTTATGCAAAATTAGATTTACACAAAGTCTCTTATAATGTTATAATATAATCAGTAAAAAACTAAAGAAATTGGAGAAATACAAATGAAAGAATTATTAAAAATAGTATCAAAAAAATTATTTATATATTCATTCATAGTAAATTTAATATACTCAATAGCAGACTATGGTCAATCATTTGCATTATCAATATTTGGAACAAGCCCATTGACACTAGATAAATTAACAAAGCTAGGAATTTCAATAATATTGGCGGATATTCTAATGTTAATCTTTGGAAAAATAGGTTCATACATAGATAATGTTAACGAAGCAAAAGCAACAAATGATGTGGAAAAATACTACTTCAGTAAATTGCAAAATATGACTATGGAAAAAATTCAAAATACTCATACAGGTTTTATTCATAACTTAATTTCAGAAACAGCTTACCTTTTCGTAGATGTAACATATTATTTCGAAATAAGTGTTCTTCCATTAATAATTGGAATGACATCAGTTTTATTCATGGTATGCAAACAATCAGTATTAACAGGAATTATATGCATTATTATAAGTGTACTTGCAGTATTTTTGAAATATAAAATGATGAAAAATAAACAAAAATTTGATAAAGAAGTTCGTAATAAAAGGTCAAAATATAATGCAACTTTAATAGATTTTATTCAAAACATAGTAGCAGTAAGAAAGCTGAATATTGGAAGATTCTGCTATAAAAAAATTGACGAGAATTCTGAAGAGTATCTAAAAGCAACAAAAGTAAATGAAGTAAAAAGATCTAATATGAATGCAGTGTTCACAATTTTAATGGATTTACTGTATTTGGTAGTTTTATTAAGTACAATAGTTTTAGTAAAAAATGGAGAAGATGGACTTCCATACTTATTATTTTATATTACAGCATTAGGAAAAATTTATTCAAATTTAAATTGCCTAGTTAGATTTATAGACACATACGTAAGATTTAAAGGCTCAAAAGAACAATTAGATGAATATTTTAAAGATTGTAAAGAAACAAAATTAATAAAAAATTTCAGTAAATTAAAATTATCAGAAGTAGTATTTTCATATACCAAAGATTCTACAAAAATTGTTATACCAGAGTTTGTACTTGAAAAAGGCGATAAAATAAGCATTATGGGTCAGTCAGGTCAAGGAAAAACCACGGCAATGAATATTTTGGCAGGATTATATCCATTAGAAAACGGTAAATTAACCATCAATGGAAAAGATAAAAAAGGTTCAAGATTAGATTTAGTATTTGTATCACAGGAAGTAGATTTGTTCGATTTAAGTGTTAGAGACAATTTATGTTTAGGAAAAAATATTTCAGAGAGAAAGATTGTAGAATTGCTTAAAGAAGCGGGATTGTACGATTGGTACAAAGAGCTTCCTGAAGGATTAGATACAATGGTCGGAGAAAGAGGAGTTAAATTATCTGCAGGTCAGAAGCAAAGATTGAATTTGATTAGGGGAATTTTAATTGATAAGGATTTATATTTCTTTGATGAACCTACATCTAACTTGGATAGCGAGTCTGAAGAAAAGATTACTAATATGATTGAGAAGTATTTGAAGGATAAGACATATGTAATTGTTACGCATAGGCCTAGATTGAAGGATTTGTGTAATAGGCATTATGTGTTTGAACGACATATGATGAAAGAGGTTGTTAGAGTTTAGATTATTAAGGGAGAGTTGATTATGGATATCAATTTGGATGAAAAAAATGAGATTACAAGAGCTAAATATGAGGAGTTTAAAGAAGAAGTAGATAAACTAATAGAAGTTTATAAAAAAGATAAAAGATTTGCTGATGTAAAAGAAGCAATGTCACAAGATGGTTTAAATTGGAATGGAAAATTCAATTTCATATATAATGATAGCAACAAAAACAAAGAAATTGATATGGCACAAATTTTGGCATATGAATATTGTTTAGCCACAGAAATGATTACAAATAAAAAGATAAGTTTTGACACAATGCTAAAAAGAGTTTTTTCAGAAGTGCAAAGATTTAAAATTGGAAATCCTGAGCCAGGTATTGATGATGTGTGTTTATATGGAAAATCATTAAATGATGAAAGTGCAATTCCAGTTACAACAAAGTTATATAATATTGTAATGCACGCTGGAGCACAACATTTAGATTATTTTAAAGGCGGAAAACCATGTGGTGCAGTATTTATTTATGAAAAAAGAGTAATAAAAGATATTGCTAGAGATGAAAATAATAATTCGGTTGACTTGAAAACAGAGGGTATCAATTTTAGTGATTTAAGTAAGGAAGAACAGTCATTATTAACAAATTTGAGACAGTGTTTTTATCATGAGTTTAATCATTGTTCTGAAAAGGAAGTTATAGACACCGAAAAAGAAGGAAGCATAAAAGAAATTCACGACAGTGTGGATGGCAAGAAATATAGAAATTATGAGAGAATAAATGAATATGTTACTGCAGATAATTTAGGAAAAATAAGCGAAGACAAATATATAATAAGCACAGAAAAAGACGAAAATGGAAAGAGCAAAAAATTTTTTATAAAATCAAATGGGGAATGGAGACCACTAGATGAAGTTAGATTTGGATTGAAGCATGGAAATTTAGAAAAAGAGTTGAAACAAGAATATTGTGTTTCAACAGGATTAACAACAGTAGAATTAGATACTATAGAAGGACCAAAAATTCATAATATTATTACTGAGGGATTTGTAGAAAATACAGCAAGAGCACAGATAAAAGCTATAGAGGAATATCTAAATACTATCAAAAAGGGAAAGTTTGCAGTAAATGATATTGATACAGACAAATATCCGGAATATGTTACAATGGCTGATAAGGTTATTACATCAAGAGATAAGTCTTTAGGAAAAAATGGAGAAGGGCAAACATATGCTGATTTTTTACTACACTCAAGTAGAATAAAAAAAGATTTGGAATCAAGAGAAGTTATAAGAGATGGAAAGAAAGTTGATGGATTGCACTATATATCTGATTATGCTGATAAAGTGCAAGATAAAGAAACGAGAAAAAAGATTTTCTTTAAAGAAACAGATAAGGTAGAATTTTCAAAAGAACAGAAAGCTTGTGTAATAAATTTGGTTAATAAAAGAATAGATAATATTGATATTAGTAGTGATGAAGAAGAACAACTGAACAAAATAATAAAATATGCTAGTGATGAAGTAAAAAATATGAATATTAGTGTAGAAGAACGAACAAAGTTAAATAAATTGTTTGATGTAGATAATCCTATGTCAATGGTTGATGAACTTGCAGATATTATTAAAGAAGAACAGAAATTTTTTGATGGGATACCTGAAAAATTAGGATATATAGAAAAAACGAAAAAAAATGATGGACAACAACAAAGTCCTTTGTTGGAATCTGGCGTAGAGGCTACTTTATCATCAGAAAGAAACGAAAGTATAAATAGACAAAACGGTATAATCAAATCTGAACTGAAAGAAAAAACTGAAATGAAGGATTACCAAAAATAAATATAAAAATACAAAAGAAAGGGGCGTATGATTTTTATATCATACCAAGAAAAGTATGGAAATATCACAATCACAAAAACAAGCGTATTCAGAAATAGATGAATTCCTAGAGCTATTAACAGAAAAAGAAAGAAATGAAATACCACTCAAATTAAGAGAGTTTTTCAAAAGGGAAAAAGACCAAGATTATCATAAAGGAATTAATCCTAATATTCCAATTAAAGATCAAAATTTAAAAAGTGAAACTTTAGCATTAATTGCGTTATTAAATTTGCAATATTGGTGTAAAGATGAAGCAGAAAAAGAAAGATTAAAACAGGTTTATGCTGATAATGAAAGAAAATATCAAGAGGAATTGAGAGAAAAATATAATCCTGATGAGATATTTAAAAAAGATAGTAAACAGAATGAGACAAAAACAAAAGAAAATGTTCAATTAGTTGAGTATAAAGAAACAAAGTTGAAAAAGTTTTTTAATAATATTTTAAATTTGTTTAAAATGAAAAATAATAATCGAAAGGATTGATTATATGAAAAGAGAATTAGTAATAAAAAAATGCATGAGTTGTGGTGCAACAGTTAAGGTTATTGAAGATTGTAATTGTGGAGATGATTGTGGAATTAAATGCTGTGGAGAAAAAATGACAGTATTACAGCCAAATTCAGTAGATGCATCTTTTGAAAAACATATTCCAACTTATGAAATTAAAGATGGAAAAATATTTGTTAAAGTAAATCATGTTATGGAAGAAGATCATTATATTGAATGGATTAGCATTGTTTCAGAAGGAAAAGAATGTACAACTTATTTCAAACCAGGAGATGAACCAGTTGCTCATTGCAAGTATATTCCAGGGGCAATTGTGTATGCTTATTGTAATAAACATGGGTTATGGAAAACTGAGGTAGAATAGAAAAATTTGACAAATGAAAAAATATATGTTACCATAATATCATATTAAGAGTTTACCTATGGCATAAGCCAGAGCGGTAAAGGGTAGTTTAAATAGAGGAAACTACCTACACTTAAAGCAAATGTAAAGCATTGCAAAGGAGTCTTAAGAAGACTTCTTGCAATGCTTTTTTGAATTTGAAGAAAAGGGAGATGATAAAAATGCCAAACTTAATAGTAATAGCTGGTCCGCAAGCGGTTGGAAAAATGACAGTAGCCGAAAAATTAAAAGAAAAAATAGGCTATTCATTAATGGTAAATCATGATAGTATAGAAGTATCAAAAAAGATATTTGATACAAATGAGCGTGCCTGGAGAGATTTGAATAGATTAATTAGGGAAAATGTTTTCCAAACAGCTATAAAGAACGATGTAAATATGATATTTACATTTGCAATCGCGTTTGATATGCAAGAAGATATTGATTATTTAAATCGTTTGAAAAATATGTTTGAAGCAAGTGGAGGTGAGTTCTATTTTGTTGAATTAGAGGCAGATTTAGAAACTCGTCTTCAAAGAAATTTAACACCACATCGTTTAGAGAAAAAAAAGTCTAAAAGAGATGTGGAATGGAGTGAAAAAGAATTATTAGATTGTATGGAGAAGTATCAATTAAATTCAAATGAAGGTGAAAAATTATTTGATAATCAAATTAAGATAAACAATACTGATTTGAAACCTGATGAAGTAGCAAATATCGTAATAGAAAAGTTTAATCTAAAATAAAGAATAAAGGAGGAATTTATATGAAGTATTATAAGAAAATTGTAGGAGATAGAATTTATCTATCACCAAGAAATGCAGAAGATTACGAAATTTTTGCAGAGTGGCTAAATAATCCACAAGTTGCAGATTACATAGGTAGAAGCGGAAAAATAATGACAAACCAAGGAGAAAAGGAGTTTTTAGAGCAAAACAATAATCCTGAAGCAACATTTTCAATTATTGATATAAATAACGATAGAATAGTAGGTTCAGTTGGAATTGAATATATTGATCATTTAAACAGAAGTGGAACATTAGGAATTTTCATAGGAGATAAAGACTACAGAGATAAAGGATATGGAACTGAAGCTATAAAGCTTATTCTAGAATATGGTTTTAAATATCTAAATCTTAAAAACATTAATCTTGACCTAGTTTCAGCAAATGAAAGAGCATATAGATGTTATCAAAAATGTGGATTTAAAGAATATGGAAGAAGACGTCAGTGTTATTTCATTAATGGAAAATATTATGATAAAATATCTATGGATATTTTGGATGAGGAATTTGAAGGAGATTATATAAGAAATAAAAATTTATAAAAAAGGAGAGTTCAAGAAAAGGGGATGAACAAATGAATGCAATAGAAGTTAAAAATCTAAGTAAGAAATTTAAAATCAAAGAAAAAGAAAAGGGGCTAAAGGGGAGCCTTAAATCTATTATTAAACCTAGATACAAAACAGTAGAAGCGGTAAAAGACATAAGCTTTAATGTTGAGAAAGGCGAAATTTTAGCATTTATTGGACCAAATGGTGCTGGTAAATCTACCACAATCAAGATGCTAACAGGTATTTTATATCCAACATCAGGTGAGATAAATGTCTTAAATATTGATCCAAGCAAAAACAGAAAACAATTAGCACACAAGATTGGTACTGTTTTTGGACAAAAAGAACAATTATGGACACATTTAACTCCATATGATAACTTTAAATTCTTTGGTGCAATTTATGATTTACCAGATGCGGTTATAGAAAAAAGAATTGAAGAATTAAGGGTTATGTTTGAGTTAGATGAAATTTTAAATAGGCCGGTTAGAAACTTATCATTAGGTCAAAGAATTAGATGTGAGATAGCAGCATCTTTAATACATAAGCCAGATATTCTTTTCTTAGATGAACCTACAATAGGCTTAGACCCAGTTGTTAAGGAAAATATTAGAACATTAATTAAAAGAATGAATAAAGAATATAAAACAACAATTTTCTTAACTAGTCATGATATTGGAGACATTGAAAAATTGTGTAAAAGAGTAATTATAGTAAACCATGGGAAAATAATTCTTGATGATTCAATGGAAAATCTAAAATATCATTATCTAAATAAAAAAATCGTAGAAGTTAAAATGAAGGAAAAGGTTAATGTTCATGATGAGGATGGAATAAAGGTTTTAAAAGCAAAAGATTTACATAAAACTTGA
>ODAI011840950.1_pt1 | contig 11120 bp, 4 predicted proteins | sample 1539321 | NCBI WGS metagenome assembly ODAI01 (sample SAMN02144231, study PRJEB22623) | gut metagenome | biome: sheep rumen | host: Ovis aries | place: New Zealand | reverse complement strand
CGATTGACAAGACCATCGAGGTGCAGCCGATGGAGTCCGTGCCCATGCCCGCCCCCGCCGTCGCCCCCGACGCCTGGTGGCCCCCGGTGCTGCTCGCCCTGTATTTCGCCGGAGCCGCCTTCGTCCTGATCCGGCTCCTCCTGTCCATGCTTCGCATCCGCAGGCTCGTCCGGGGCTCCGAACAAAGGCCGCAGGATGATGGTACCGTCCTCTGTATCAATGATTCCGTCCACGCGCCCTTCAGCTGGATGAAATGGATCGTCCTTTCCCGGGAGGACCTCGCGAGTCCCGTTATCCTGTCCCATGAAAAGGCCCATGTCGCCCTCCGGCACAGCCAGGACCTGCTTTTCATCGACCTCGTTACGGTCATCCAATGGTTCAATCCGGCCATCTGGCTCCTGCGGCAGGACCTCCGCGCCCTGCACGAGTACGAGGCCGACGCCCAGGTTCTCGATGGAGGCGCCGACGCACGCGAATACCAGTATCTCCTGGTCCGGAAGGCGGTGGCCGGGGAACACTTCTCCGTAGCCAACAGCTTCAGCCACAGCACCCTGAAAGGCCGGATCACGATGATGTGCAAGCGTCCTTCCCGTCGGGCCGGTGTCTGGAAAACGCTTTTTATCCTGCCCCTGCTCGCCCTGACCCTGACCCTGTCGGCCCGGACGCGCTACACGTATGTGGGCAAAAAGCAGGATTCGTCTTATCTGCCTTTCACGGCCATTTATGTCCAGGCCGATGCCGTCCAGGCAGAGTATTATGTGGTGAAAGAGGACAGTCGTATCTTGTATCCGCTGTCGAAGAATGATTTGGCGGAGCTCTTCCAGTCGGGCAAAGTCACCCAGGTGGAAGTACATGCTCCCATGGTTATCATCAGTGCAAAGCCATGAAACGCAGACTGATTCTCCTTGCCTTCCTGCTCGGCAGCTGCACCGCCCCGCTTCCCTGGCGGGTGGACTTCCCCCATTATGGGTGGCGCAACAACGAGACGCAGGAAATCGTGAGCGTGGAACGTACCGATACGGCTACGATCTTTACGTTCAAGTCATTCTTTGAGCCTGGCTGGTGGATCAAAGTGTCTTCTGACACCCATCTGGAAGTGGAAGGGAAGCGGTTTGCCCTGCTTCACACGGAAGGAATCACGCCCGACAAGGAACTGACCATGGGAGAAGATGGAACGGCCACTTATTCCCTCTTTTTCGAGCCGCTGCCAGTCCGCGCGAAAACAGTGGATTATATTGAGGGTGAATTTGTTGAAGGAGGATTCCGATTCTATGGCATCGACCTGACCGGCAAGACGCCTCCGCCCTTGCCGCTGCCCGAAACCATCATTCCGGAGACCTTTCCCGAGCCGTCCCTGGAATACGGCGAGGCCGTCCTGGAGATCATTCCGACAGGGGATGTCTCCCGGGTGCCGTCCTATGTGACGGTCCGCTGCCGTTCCTATCTCTGTCCGGGTTTTGAAAAAGCCCTGGAACCGGAGCCGGTAGATGTCCGTACCGGTGTGGCCCGGTATAACCTGAAACTCTATGGTCCTGGAGCGGTGAATCTGTATGTCGATGGTGCGCAGAGCATCCAACCCATTCCTGTCAATCCCGGCGAAACGCTTCGGGTTTATCTGGACGGTTCCGACCGGGCCACGACCCGGAGGCGCTTCTCCCTGGACGAGCCGGAAGTTCCGATTGTGCGTCCGGTGGGACAGTATGCCTTCCTGTTTGGCCCGGATGCGAGAAAGGCGATGGTGTCCATCGCCCCGGACCTTTCCTTCGAGTACGACTCGATGGATGATGCCGGAACCTATGCCGACAGCGTTCGGGTGTTTTATGAAAGGGTTTCATCGCGTCTGCAAGAGAAAGACCTTCTGCCCGCAATCCGGGAATATGCACAGAACAAACTGAAGGACTTTGCGTTGCAGCTTCTTCTGCAATCCGTCCATACCCAGCGCATGAATCACAGGAAGTTGTTTGGGGAGGAGGCGGAGGCATTTTTCCGGCCCTGGCTGTTCCAGGAGGAAGACCTTGCCTGGGTCCGGGCGCTGGACCTGGATGACCCGAAGACGCTTCTGAGCATCGATTTTACCCTGTATGGCATGATTCCGGCCCTGGTGCCTGCGGCATCGGCCGATACGACGGGACTTGTCCGGGAGTATGCCCGTTTTGCGTCTATGCTGAGATCCGTCCGGCGGGGAGGCGGTCTTTCGGAAGGATGGGACCGGTTCTCCCATCCGGTATTTACCAAAAAACTGGAAGATGAACAGAAAGCCTACCTCCGGGCCCATGCGGAAGTGCCCGAGTCCGTGAAAGAAACGCCTGACGTGCCGGATGAAGAGCTGCTGGACGCCATCCTGGCGGGCCACCGCGGAAAGCCCGTCCTGGTGGACATCTGGGCAACCTGGTGCGCCCCCTGCCTGGCCGGCATCCGGGCCCTGGAACCCCTGAAAACCACCGACTATGCCGATGTGGACTTTATTTACCTGACCGGCGAAACCTCCCCGAGGTCCACCTGGCTGGAGATGGTCCCGACCATCCAGGGAGACCATTATTACTTGACTGACAAGCAGTTGAAATTCATCTTGGACCGGCTGGGCAGCGACGGCTATCCTACCTATTTCGTCGTGCGCAGGAACGGTATGAACGGTTCCGTCCTCGTGGGCTATAATGAAGAAAAACTCAAGAACTTGTTAAACAAGGCGTTGAAATGAAAAGATTCCTCCTGACGGCAGTGACGCTCCTGGCCTTTACGGCCCTCCGCGCCCAAGTCGTGGTCCTCAATGACAATATGTGGGTTTCCCGCCTGTCGGAGATCCATGCGACGGTCGTGGACTCGCTCTCGAACGAGCCTGTCCCGTATGCCTCCTTCTATGTGATTCCGGAGAAGGATACGACCATCACGAACTTCACCCTGACGGACCCGGAAGGAAAAGCCAAGCTGGAAGAAGTTCCCTACGGACGCTATACCCTGCATGTGGAGATGATGGGCTATCTACCGGTGATCAAAACCCGCTATTTCCGCGACAGTCGGGTGGACATCGGCACCATCCGTCTCGTGGTGGACGAGCATTACCTGGATGCCGCCGTGGTGACGGACAAGGGCAATCCCGTCACCATCAAGGAAGATACGTTGGAGTACAATGCCTCTTCCTTCCATGTGGGTTCCAACGCCATGCTCAAGGACCTGCTGAAAAAGATGCCGGGCATCGAGGTCTCCGACGACGGGACGGTGAAGGTGAACGGCGAACCGGTGGACAAGATCACCGTAGGCGGCAAGACCTTCTTTTTCAATGATAAGTCGGCGGCGCTGAACAACCTTCCGGCGGCCATCGTGGACAAGATCCGCGTGACGGACCGTACGAGCGAATCCACCCGGGCGACCGGTATCGAAGACGGCTCCAAGGAGAAAGTGATGGATGTCGTGCTCAAGAAGGAATACGAGAAAGGATGGTTCGGGAATATCGCGGGTAAAGGAGGAACGACCCTGGTACCCAAGCAGGAAGGCGAACTCCGGGATGACCGGGGCTTCCTGTACAGCGGCAACCTCCTAGTGTCGGGCTATACGGAGAAAGACCAGGTGACGGGTATCGTGAACCTGCAGAATGTGGATGACGGCGGGGTGGTCTTCATGGTCTCGGAAGACGGGGAAACGACGCAGCTGGGCGGAAACGGCCTGTCCGATTTCGCCCAGGCGGGGGTGAACGCCACGACGGATCGGATCAAGGACGTGGAGACGGCGGTGATGGCCAATTACAAGTACAACGACACCCGCGGGGCGAACCGTTCCTCCCGGACCACCTGGCAGACGGAAGGGGACATCCTGTCGGAAACGGACAACACATCCCGGGGGTTCGGCAACAGTTTCAATTCCAAGGTGGAACTCAAGAAGGAGAAGGGCAAGGTCTGGTTCCATTTCCGGCCGAATTTCACGTATTCGAAGACCGATTCCTGGTCGTCGGGCACATCGGCCACTTCCCGGGAGGGCATCCTGATGAACCGGTCGGAGCAATCGACCTATGACGGAAGCATTTCCCGGAGCGGGAACCTGACGGGCGATGTTTCCTTCCGGGACCTGGGCGGCAAGGAAGGACGGATCATCCAGGCGTCTTATGGGGTGAACCTGAACGCATCGGACGGAGGAAGCGACGAGTCTTCCCTGACCCAGAGAAAGGGGGCGGAGGATTTCCTGCGGCAGCTCCATTATGACTCCCAGTCCGCCAGCCATGGGGGCGGCGGATCCCTCCGGTACACGGAACCGCTGGGCAAGAAGTGGACGCTGTCCATGCAAAGCTCCTTCAATGCCACCCTGCGGAACAGTGTCCGGGACGCTTCCGACGCCATGGGCTACAATGACTACTATTCTTCCGAAGTGCACGGTCGGCAGCTGCAGAACAACTATGACGCGACCATTCAGTACAAATGGGGGAAAAACAACTGGGTTACGGTGGGTGCCCTGCTGTCCGGCTTGCTGGACGAGAACCGGACGCGGAGCTTCGGCATCGACACGGAGACCGGCGTCGGGAACTGGTCCTGGTATGTGACGCCAACGCTCCGGCTGCGGTCCAGGAAGGGAAACAGCAACTTCAACGTGCATGTGAGCGGCGCCACCCGTTCCCCTTCCCGGGGTCAGATGCTGCCGGTGCTGAACGTGGGCAACCCCACGCGCCTTTCGGCCGGAAACATCTATCTCAAGCCTTACGGCTACACGACCGGCACGGTCAGCTGGTATCGGAACGACCCGAAGGATTTCTCCATGGTGATGATGTCCCTCTCCGCTACGATGAGGCGGAACTCAGTCAGTTCGGCGCAGTGGTACGACGCATCCAGCATCCTGTATTCCGTCCCGGTCAACGTGCGGAAACCCGCCCTGTCCACGACGATGTATCTCAGTTATGCGAAGCCGTTCGGGAAGGAAAAGCACTGGACGATGGACACGGGCGTCAACCTCAACTATTCCAAGGGAACATCCTACCAGGCAAAAGGGACGTTGCCGGGGGTGGACACGGAGACGTTCGACTACGCCTCCTTCATGGAGGGTTTCTGGGGAACCGATGCTTCCGGAAGCAATTTCTACAGCGGAAAGAGCGGTTTTTCCGAGAGTGTGACCCGCAGTTCCAATCTGGGAGTCTTCGGCACGATCAATTACAACAAGGATCCTTTTTCCATGTATGCCGGCGTCTCCGCGGCGGCCGGCATCGCCCGCTATTCCCTGGATTCCTCGGTGAACCGCCAGACTTTCAACGAGTACGTCAGCCTGGGTATCGACTACAAGACGCCCCATGCATTTGAGATCGACAGCAACCTCGGCTATACGCTATACCAGGGCTATGCGGCCGGCTTCAACGAACCGGAATTCCGGTGGAACGCCTCCGTTACCAAGAATATCGGCGCATTCAGCCTCAGCATCACGGCCCATGATATCCTGAACCAGACCCGCGGACGGTCGCATAGTATCACAGCCAATTACGAAGAGGATTCGTACCGTCTCATCCTGGGCCGCTACATCCTCTTCGGGGTCAAATGGAACTTCGGCAAGATGAACGCCGCCCACAGCCAGCGCGCGAACAACGCCGCCATGGATATGGCGTTTTAGGCGTTTTGCCAATCTGTCGTTACCTGAATGAAACTGAAAAACTTGATTGATAAAGCATTGAAATGAAGAAACTCCTGATATCGGCCTGCGCCCTCTTGGCCGGCCTCGGACTCCGGGCACAAGTGGTTGTGCTCAATGACAACCTGTGGGTGACGCGTCTGGCGGAGATCCAGGCGACCGTCGTGGACTCGCTTACCAATGAGCCCGTCCCGTATGCGTCCTTCTATGTGATTCCCGAGAAGGACACCACCATCACGAACTTTACCCTCACCGATCCGGAGGGTAAGGCGAAGCTGGAGGATGTCCCGCTCGGGCGCTACACGTTGCACGTGGAGATGATGGGCTACCGGCCCGTCGTGAAGAGCCGGTATTTCCGGGAACGCCGGGAGGACCTGGGCACGATCCGGCTGCAGGTGGACGAACACTTCCTGCAGGCGGCGACGGTGTCCGACGTGGGCAATCCCATCGTCGTCAAGAAGGATACGGTGGAATTCAATGCCTCCTCGTTCCGGGTGGGAGCCAATGCTATGCTCAAGGACCTGCTGAAACGCATGCCGGGCATGGAAATCACGGATGACGGAAAGGTGAAGTTCAACGGCGAGGAAATCGACAAACTCACCGTGGGTGGCCGGACCTTCTTCTTCAACGACCAGAGTACGGCGCTGAACAACCTTCCGGCCGCCGTCGTGGACAAGATCCGTGTCATCGACCGGGAATCAGAGGAAACCCGCGCCTCCGGTATCCAGGACGGCAACCGGGAAAAAGTGCTGGACGTGGCCTTGAAGAAGGAATACGAACAGGGCTGGTTCGGCAATGTGGGACTGAAGGGCGGAACTACGCTCACGAAGGAAGACGGGGACAATCCCCTCCGGGACAACCGGGGACTTCTCTGGAGCGGGAATGCGCTGGTATCGGCCTACACGGAAAAGGACCAGGTAACGGTCATTGCCAACGGCCAGAACATCAACGATTCGAATGTCATGATTGCCATCATGGATGAGAGCGGAGAGTACACCGACCTGAACCAGGGACTCTCGACCGCCGCACAGGTCGGTGTCAATGCAAATACTTCCCGGATCAGGGATGTGGAGACGACGGCCAGCGTAAACTACAAGTATTCGGACACGGATTCCGGGACCAAGGCCGACAGAACCACCTTCCAGGATGACGGAGCCCTTGCTTCGTCCACGCAGGATAACGGCAAGCAATACGCCCAGTCGGCCAATGCCAACCTGGAGTTCCAGAAGGAGAAAGGCAAAGTTTGGTTTCACATACGTCCTGCCTTCAGCTACAACAGAACCGATTCACAAAGCAACGGGCAGTCGGAAACGACAAGGGACGGTGCTTTGATGAACCGATCGGAGAATACGTCGCACGGCATCCGTTCCAACAAACGGGTGGATTTGGACACCGATTTCACCTTCCGTGACCTTTGGGGGAAAGACCGGCGCTCCATCCGGATCAGCAGCGATGTCGGATATGGCGTAAACGACGGAACGAGTGAAGAAATGTCCGTGCTCACGACCTCTGCCGGAGCAGACACCCGCAATATGCGCTACGTTTCGGACGGCGACTCCAAATACATAAGCGGTTCCCTGCGCTATACGGAGCCTTTCGGAGAAAAATGGACTTTGTCTGCCTCGGCCTATGCTGTTGCGGGTAGTCAGGATAATGTACGCGACGCCTTTGACGCTGCCGGAAGAAACGATTACTATTCTTCCGAAAGCCGCACGGATTATGTTACGCAGCGTTATGACCTTACCGTCCAGTATAATTTCAGCAAGCAGAGCTATGTTACCCTGGGCAGTCGCGTATATGGTTCTTTGAACGAGACTTACTCGAAGAGCTACGGAATCGAGGCCATCAGTGGAAAAGACGAATGGAACTGGTATGCCGTACCTACCCTGCGTTTCATCTACAGCAAGGATATGGACTGGCTGTCCCTGTCGGCAACCGGTCAAAGCAATCGTCCGTCCCAGTCCAGGATGCTGCCGGTCCTCAATGTGGCAAACCCTTCACGCCTGAGCGTGGGCAATGTGTATCTGAAGCCCTCGTCGCAGATGTATTTCAATGCCGACTGGTCAAGGAACGACACGAAGCGTTTCTCTCATCTGATGATGTATTTCTACGGCGGCATGGCGACGAATTCCCTTGTCAATGCGACCTGGTATGACCAGGACGGCATCCTGTATTCCGTTCCGGTCAATTCCCGGAAGCCAAGTCTGACGGGCACGATGGTCGCGAACTATACAACTCCGCTTGACAGCAAGAAGTTGTGGTCACTTACCCTCAGCGGTGCCGCTGCACTCAGCTCGTCCGTCAGCTATCAGGCCAGGAGGGCGCTCCCCGGATTGGACAAGGATACATTTGACTACGATGGCTTCATGGCCGGTTTCTGGGGTGATTCGGAAGGCAATCGGTTCTACAGCGGGCAGAGCGGGTTTGCCGAAAGCAGCACCCGGGTATTCTCTCCCACGGGAAGCATCAGCATCAGATATAACCAGGAACACTACTCCTTCAGCCTGGGAGCCAGTACCACCGGCATCATCTCCCGTTACTCGCTGGATCCGAGCACCAATATGAATACCCTGGATACGAGACTGGGTGCAAGAGGCTCTTACACCACCAAGCATGAGTTTGAGCTCAATACGGATCTGTCCTATGTCCTTTACAAGGGCTACGCGGAGGGGTATGGCCAGCCCGAATGGCAATGGAATGCGGAAATTTCCAAGAATATCGGCGCTTTCAACCTGAGTGTCAAAGTTCACGACATCCTGAACCAGACGCGGAATCTCACGCATACCGTCACGGACAACTACGTGGAAGACAGATATCGTCTCATCATGGGCCGTTACGTGCTCTTTGGCGTGAAGTGGAACTTCGGCAAGATGAATGCGGCCCATAGCCGGCGTGCGCAACAGGCCGCGCAGAGTATGATATTCTAATCGCGCAGCAGGATCACTTTTACGTACTCCTGCGTGAGTCCGCCGGACCCTTTCTGGGAATCAGCGATCATGAGGAGGCAGCGGCTCCCGTCCGGCAGGGTGGGGCCGAGGCACATGCCTTCGAAGTTCGCGAGGTTCATCGCCCCGGTCGTGAAATGGCAGACGAGGGATTTCCGAAGGATGCCGGCGGTGTCATGGACCGGGTCCACGACAAAGATGTGGATGTCCGTGAAGGCCCCCTGGATCTTTTCCCACAGGCTGCCTTTCGGGACATAGACTTCCCGTTCCACGACCAGGACGCGGCCGTCATCCATCGCAGCCATGGCCGGAATGCCAAAGACGTAAGCAACTGTGTTTTCGCTGGTTTGGGAGGGTTCGCCAATCTGGTAAAGGAAGCGTCCGGCCGGTTTTCCGTCGGTGGTGAAACTCTGGAGCCGATGGAGCCGGGGGAAGAAGGTGTCGGCCTTCAGCGGCGCTTCGGTGGTGGTCCAGAACAGGCCCGTCGTCGCATTGTAGGAAAGGGATTCGAAGCCCCGGTTGTCCTGGATGTCTTTCAGGTCGGCGGGGACGTCCAGGCTGGCGCCGGTTTCGACGCCCAGGAGGTCGTAACCCCGGATGTCCTGGTTCTTTTCGGAAGTGGTATAGAGCGTATTGGTGGAGGCGACGTAGGCGATGCCTTCGGTATCGCGCTTCTTGCCTTCCGCCGTGGCGACCGCCTTGGGCACTTCCATTTTGACCGTTCCTACATTCCCGTAATCGTCGATGGGAATGGAGAATCGGGCGATGCCGCCGCCCTTGAGGTTGTCACTCACGACGCCGTACTGGTTCCCGCCCAGCCAGGTGATGCCGGAATACTCGCCGGGCTCCACCTCCAGCATCGTCGTCTGCGGCAGGGGAGTGGCCTGGATGCCGCTCTCCGGTGCTTCGGGAGTCAGGCAGGCCGCCTCCCAGCGGTGTGCGATGCCGGGCTGCAGGGTGGCGCCGGCGAGCCGCGCGGACCAGATGCTTCCGTCGGCCGCCTGGGCGATGGCCGCCGTGGCGGGGAGGGTGTCGGGCCCCTTAGCCATCCAGAGGGTCAGGGAACCGGTTTCCGAAACCGTTACGGGAACGGTCTCGGGAGCACCCTGCATGGGCACCAGCAGGATTTCCCCGATGCCGGCATCGACCGGCAATCCTTCCAGCTGCAGCCGCACATAGGCGCTGGCGTGGCGCATGACGAAGACCGTATCGCCTTTCTCCGTGAATGTCGTATCGGTGAGAAACCGGTCCTTCGCGAACAGGCTGTCGGCCACCGGGTCTCCGGTGACGGGTGTCCCGTCTTCGAAGCGAACCGGCTCATAAACAGTTCCTTGTGGTTGAGCCTTGCACGCGATGACCGCTAGGACACTCAGGCATATAGTCAGGCAAAGACTTCTTTTCATGTCTATCTCGTTTGACCGCAAAGATACGAAAAATACCGTATCCCTTCTTCCGTTGCCTGACGGTGCTTCCTCGACGTATGCCGTCCCCTTTGTACAAATCTCGTTTGTACAACAGAACGGGCTTCCATGACCGTTCCCCTGTTCAAATCTCGTCCAATCCCTTCGTTTCCCCTGTTTCCGGAAAGATTTGCACACGAAAAAGCCCGTGGAAAACGTTCCAGATGTACAAACGAGATTTGTGCAGGGAGAAGCGGAATCGATCTCTGTTTCAGATTCCGGCGGGAGACGGAAGGAAGACAGGCTTCGGTTTTGCGTTTCCGGCAGGATTGCGTATTTTTGTATGTTATGTCACTGGAATCATTGTTCGAGAAGTTTACCGGGGCGGCGCCGGTGTCCGTGGTGCCCCTGACCGGATCCGCATCCCACCGGCGGTATTACCGGCTTACCGGGGCCGACGGACGTACCCTCATCGGCGTGGAAGGAACCGATGCCGATGAAAACCGCGCCTTCCTCACCATCGACCGTCATTTCGCTTCCAAGGGGATCCGCGTTCCCAAGGTCCTGGCGGAGGATGGTCTGTGCTACCTTCAGGAGGACCTTGGCTCCACAATCCTCTACGATGCCCTGGCCGATGGACGCGCGAAAGGCGCTTACAGCCCGGATGAAGTGGCGCTCCTTCGCAAAACGATGGCTGCCCTCCCGAAGATCCAGGTCGAGGGTGCGCAAGGACTGGACTTTTCCGTATGCTATCCGCAGCCCTCGTTCGACGGGAGGATGGTGGACTTTGACCTGAACTACTTCAAGTACGACTACCTGAAACTCACGGGATTGGAGTTCAACGAGGTCCGGCTCCAGGACGATTTCGACCGCCTCAAGGCGGACCTTCTGGCGGAGTCCTCCGACACCTTCCTGTACCGGGATTTCAATGCCCGGAACGTGATGCTGGTGGACGGGGAACCCTGGTTCATCGACTTCCAGGGTGGCCGCCGGGGACCCATATACTACGATGTGGCATCCTTCCTCTGGCAGGCCCGGGCCCGATATCCCGAAACGCTCCGGGAAGAACTGCTGCAGGTGTATCTGGATGCCCTCCGGGCTTATGGGCCCGTCGATGAAACCCACTTCCGGGAACGCCTCCGCCTTTTCATCCTCTTCCGGATGCTCCAGGTTCTCG
>ODAI010647981.1_pt1 | contig 11120 bp, 18 predicted proteins | sample 1539321 | NCBI WGS metagenome assembly ODAI01 (sample SAMN02144231, study PRJEB22623) | gut metagenome | biome: sheep rumen | host: Ovis aries | place: New Zealand | reverse complement strand
GCGGGCGGCATGCGCCCCCGCATAAGCTCAGCGGCAGTGGCTGGGGGAGGGGGCCCAGCCCGCGCCGCTACCGCCAGTATAGGGGGGTGCGGGCGGCATGCGCCCCCGCATAATTCCAGCGGCTGTGGCTGGGGTAGGGGCCCCAGCCTGCGCCGCTACCGCTGTTAGAGGGGGGTGCGGGCGGCATGCGCCCCCGCATAATTTCACCGGGGGTGGTGGTTTTGGAGTGCCGAGGGGGTAGGGGCCCCATCCGGCATCCCATAACCACCATTCCCGGTACCGCTCTCCCCTTTAAGCGGTTGCCCCCGTGGGGCTACCGCGTGGGGGTTAGAGGGGGGTGCGGGCGGCATGCGCCCCCGCAAAAGTTCAACGGGGGTAGGGGTTTCGGAGTGCTGGCGGGGTAGGGGCCCCCGCCAGCACCCCGTGACCCCTACGCCCGTTACCGCTCTCCCCTTTAAGCGGTTGCCCCCGTGGGGCTACCGCGTGGGGGTTAGAGGGGGGTGCGGGCGGCATGCGCCCCCGCATAAGCCCAGCGGCGATGGCTGGGGGAAGGGGCCCCAGCCTGCGCCGCTACCGCTGTGGGGGGAGGGGACACGGGGGGCTTGCCCCCCACGTGGGGGGTGGTGGGGTTCGCGGTGGTCATTTAAAGACGGTCGCGTTGCGGTCGCGTTGCGGTCGCGCGGCGTTCAGTTGACGGTGTGTTGCAATTTGGATCCAAAAAAAAATGGTGGTCTGCACCACCATTTTACATCTGGGTATCATCGGGAACGATGATGTCAAGTTCATCGAGGATATAGGATGACCATTGACGGGCAATGGCCTGAGCAAGTTCCGGGAACGTTCTGCTACGGTATTTTCCACGGCTGCAACGCACGAAACATTTGGGATTCGCGAATTGCATACCAGCCATCAAGGGTGGGAGGTTGCGTAGCCAGTAGCACGTCTTTTTCGTGTACTTCACGCCGTACCAGGATGGGCAGGCGTAATCATCCGGCCGTGGCAGCTGCGCAATAGCCATTGGGATAGGATTCTCGACAGCGACGAACATTGCTTGGGCATTTAGGCATCTAAAGAAAAATTGCCGTGCCGCTTTTAGCTTTTCCCAGCGGTCAAAGTTGAGGAGCTGCACACCTTTGCAAGTGGAAATCAGTCTATCGGCATTCCGATGAAGTTGAACCGATGACACTTTGCTAAGGTACGTGCATGGAGGATGGGCAATAATCAGATGCCACACGGGCACATGACGCTTTCGGCCGTCAGCTGTGGTGAAATACGTCTTACCAGCCAGGTAAGGAGTTACGTCACCTTGTATGTGCCATTCGGGGTGCCCATCTCTGCGGCATGGCTGTATGTCGCATGAGTAGGCATTGTGACCGAGAGCACGAAACGCATCGCATTCCGCTTGTGATTCTTCACACGCTATGAGGACGTTCAATACCCTGCGGGGATTGTTGTCATTGATTGTTTGATTCAACTGTGTCATATCTAAGAGTACTTAAGCATGTATTACTATTCATTCGTCAGTCGGCCACACGGGCTCGGTGCATGGTGGAGCTGAGATATAGCGACATTGATAGCCAACTTCATCGTTCCACCATTCATAATTCAAACAATGTTCGCAGTCGTAGGCCTCCGGATTCTGCATTTCTTTTTCGTTTCTTTTCATGAGAGATTGTAACTTAAAAGGGAAAACTGACATGATTTATCTGACCGGGGTTATACTTCTGCGCCCTTGTGTGCGCGTCCGCGCACGTGCCGCACGCGCGCCCGTAAGGGAGATTTGAGATAACTTGTTCTTGTATAGTCACTTAGGTCGTTACGAATTGGAAATTCGACGGCGATACTACTGTATCGCCTTTTTTCGCGGCATCTCGCGGCGTGATTCACCGTTAGTTTCATAGTCGTAAGTAAGAACATTTTAGAAAGTTTTGATAGTTCTATCGGTTATTGATAGGAGATTTTTAATCTCGCTCATGGCCACGTCGACGCTTATTTCGGGGTGGCGGGATTTAAGGCTCATGAGTGAGCGTATAAACATGAGTTCCTCGTTTGACCAGGGTGATGCCATATCTGACCGCAAATCCTCCTCCGTCATCGAGGATATAAGAACTTCACACGCTTTGAAGATTTCGGGCGTTAGGTGACTTTCCTTGTAGGCACGTAGCTTGGCAATCAGTCGGGCGTACTTCTCACGGAATGACTGCCCGGAACCAGCTGCGTAGTCATCACGGCCAATCTTGTACGTGCGCTGCACGCTCGAAAAGTCGAAGAGGATTTTATCCTCACAGCGGTCTTTTCGTACGCCCTGCTTGTACTTCTTGAAATGGAAGTAGTGGTTAGCCAGCGACGCAAACATGACGAGCAGGCGGTCACGTCCCATGTAGCAGTCCAGCGTGTTACGTAAGGACTGATAATTCTTTTCGTTGCCGTCTATTTCAATGGCAATCCAATTCTTCACAGCAGAGCGGAGGGAGAATTCGACGCGCCACACGTTGACGGGCTGGCCGTCCTTGGTTACGCGCTGCCAATCGTCTATGAGGTCACATAACAGCCATGCCTGCCGTATGTAGGGTTTCTTGTAGGAATCAGTCTTAGCGTCATATAACTCCATGGTCTTATTGTAGAGTTTAGTGGTCACAGCACTTGACTTACTACCCCACGCAAGGGAGTTCCACTCCTGCCCCGTCCATGTGTCGGAGCCATGGCCAGCAATGTTGCCCTGGTTGATTTTGGCAAACTTGTGCCTAAAATACCGACGTACAAATGCCTGCGGGTTGTCCCCGCGGTCAAATCGTACGAAATCTAAGCATATGTCGACACGTGATATACGTATGTCAGTATATCCATTTATCTCGAGAAAGTGACTGAACGATTCGGCGGCATTGTCAAAATAGCAGGTACGATTCACCAGCCTTATGTGACATTCGTTGGCATCGTGGATTCCGTGCAGGCCTTGTGATGCTGGATTACGGCGAATCTCCAAAAGAGATTCGCCGTCGGCCCCGTCCAAAACGAACATTTCACGATACACGCGCGTTCCGTACTCACGCTCATGGACTACGTAGCCCCGACTACGATAATAGTCGGCGTTGAGCATAGTGGTAGCAGGCTCCCGCGCGTGCACTTCTAACCAATCTAAGTTAACACACCTTTTGATGGTAGCGCAAAATGTTGTTTGTGAACTGGGAAAGAAATCCATCTTGATAGTCAAGTTTGAGAAGTACACGGTTGCCGTTGTGGTGCCGTAGCTTGACGATAGAACACGTTTGCGTCGTGCTCTCAACAATGACGTGATAGCCGTCTTGTTTCAAGCTGCGCACACGCTCCACCAGCACGGAAAGGCCACGACATCGGCGTTCATCAAAGTAAATCATTGCTCTTCGGTGAATGGTGATACCCAGCCGTTTCTATCTGCCACAAATCGCGCCTGCGAACGTGATACCAAAGGTATGTATTCGGGTGCGTCAGCACCACGTACCAGCGACGCGGCGTTAAAGAACTTGGCAACATCAACCTGCTCCCCGGTCGTAGCATTGTAGAGGACGCTGGGCACGGCATCACCCTTGCCGCCCAAAAGTTCAATCTGACGGACGTTGATGGTCAATCCGGCTTTCATGCACCTATCCTTAGCAGAAGAATATACGCGCAATGTAGCGGAGCCGTTGACGAAGATTTGTTGCCCTTTCTTAAGGTATTCGAACACAGCTGGCTTGCCGTTCATGATGCAATCGACCCACATGGTGTTCTCATGCACCTGCCCGGCATCATCCGTCCACCTATCGGTGTGGGCAATTCTAAATGTGATAAACTCGCGGCCGTTGGCCTGCTTAAATTCTGCGTCACTACCAATGTGACCAATACATGTTACTTGTAACATAATGATAAATTTTTGAAGTTATTAAAAAGAAAAACTAATTATTCGTTGGACGCTTTGCCCATCGGGGGCAAAGGAGAAAGTAAAACCTTACGTGCGGACACCACGGACTTAGGTTTATTACGTCTTTCCGCTTCGGCTCGTTGTATTACTTTGATTTGGCTTTTCGCGTAGTACGTTGGGTCAATCTTTTCGCGGAGTTTGGCCGCGGAGCGGCCAAACTCGGCAGCATCTGGGAGTTGCTGGCACGACCGGAGCAAACGAACCAGGCATTTTGCAGTGTATATCCGAAAGGGCAGGGAATAGACGGGCATCGAAAGAGAATGCGCAATGCGGTCAAGAAATACGGCCTGCAGTTCGTCATACACGTGGAAATAGTAGCCCATGTGTGCAGCCCATCGCGTCAGATAGTCGCGGTCTTTTGTGCCGGATGCGGATGATGACACGCCCACCCACACGAATCGGGATTCGTGATTAATCTCGCGGCCTGCGACTATCAGCAAATATTTCTTAGTCATGATGGTTTGATGATGGTTTATAAAAGAGCCGGGCACCCTTGTATGATTTTTCGGGGAAAAATAATCGGAAAGCATATTTACCGTGCACTGACACACAGCATCTGCATGTAGCACACATAGCAAAGGGGAATGCGCATTCACGCATGGAGCACTTTGCAGGTACATATTGTTTGGAAGATTTAGCCATGATGGTTTGCATTATTTTTTTGATACATACGGCCAGCCTTGTATATGTCCGCAGGATAGTTATAGATAGCTGCGTACTTACCAAAAACGGACGCACAGCATCGGCAGTTAGCACACGTAGCAAGTGGGAAAGCGCATTCACGCATGGAACACTTTGTTGGTACATAATGTTTGTAAGCCATAGGAAGAAAGTTTTAAGGTTTATATACTATGAGCATCCATGAGAAAAGCAGGAAGACACACAAAAAAGATGAAACGAAAGCAAAAGCCAGCGTTATAAAAACTTGTGACCAGGGGGCTTTCTCGTTCGTCCAGCCGTCTGCAAGGTATAAAAATAAATCTCTCATAATTTTTGGTAGGGTGTTTAGAAATTAGAAATTAGATAAAATGAAATCGTGCATCTGGGTTAATCATCGTAAGAGGGCTGTGCCAGTCGGTCGCGGTCAACTTCGAAACGAACTGTGTACCCGGAGCGGTGCGGCTCATACGAAGATAGCATTTTCAGCACCGTGCCCGCGCTGGCACAATTAATAACTACGTCCAAGAGTTTGTTAATAACGTAACTCCGTGTCGTACCTCGCGATCCATTCGCGATTTTGTCAATCTCAGCCAAAAGAGCCGGGTCAACGCGTACGCTTATAAGTTTTAAATTCTCCATAGTTTTATAACATTTATGAGTAAATAATAAAATCCCGACAGCGACGTAAACGCTGTCGGGAATCATCTTTGCAGATAATCGGCAATATGCTGAATAGAAATTCGCCGAAGTCTGCACTTATGATAAATAGAAATGGTGGGGAGGTACCTTACGTCACTCTCCCCACCTTCTGCCGATGGCGTTGTCGATACGTTCGGGTGTCGCACCTCTGCGTTGCACCTTATCCTACGACGCTGCGAAGTTACGAAAAAATGTAATACGTTGTATCACATTTCATGAATTTTTAAGGAAGATTAAGAAATAGGGAAAGAAAAAGGGGGCGGCACCGCCGCCCCCTGCACCCTACCAAAGATGCAAGAAAGAACTAACCCATAAAACTAACGGCAGTGTAGGCCCCACCTGCTGACCCCAGCAGCGTGATGGCCAACTTCAATATCTCGATAACAATCTTTTTCCAAACGTTGTTCATAAGGCAGAAAGTTTTTAAAAGTTGTCAAGTTAGGCGATATGCCTTGATAATATCCTCAAACTTAATCGGCTGGCCGCATTCATGCTTAGCCATTGCAGCAACCAATTTGCACATCGTTGTTTCGTCCTCATAGGCAATAGGTGTATCGGGATTAAGGTCACATTCGGATGCCACATGGCTGATGTAGGCCGCAGTGTCGTTCTCGTTTGCGGGTGCCCAGCGGCTTATTATTAAGCGAACTGTGCACAACTTATAGCGGCGTATGTAACGCCGTAGGATTACAAAAGCGGCGCGTAGGCCATACACCATCGAAACGAATTGCTCAAACTCCGTGTCATCTGGGTCGTTACGTTCGCCCAGCCAGGTATTGCCTATTCTGATGTTGAGCGGGTTGCAGTTACGGATGCCGCGTGGAAGTATTTTTTGTCTGACCATCGATGAACAAATTAAGTTTCTTTATGTAGTATTCCAGCCCGAAGATGGAGCCAGCGAGTAGAAACGCCTGGGCTATATACATTAGCGTGCCCGACGCGATTGTGTCAATATCTAATACTTGTACAAAAGCAAGTGCAATGCTGCTCATAATGAGCAACACTGCACAAGCATATTGTATCTTTCGTGAAGATGACATGATTAGATAAAACTGATAAAAGAATCACGCGGTAGCGATTAGCCCATGTCGGGGCCGCCGCCCGTTGATGCGTTCGGGTCGTTGAACACGGCCACGAGGTCGGTCTGCTCCGTGATGGTGAACGTGTACGAAAGGTCGGTGGAAACATAGTTCGACTGACCACGCAACTGCCAGCCCAGCAACTCGCATCCCGATTCGGGAGTAGCGACTACCGTAACCTGACTATCCTTATCCACAGCGGCACGGAGTGCCGTCTGTCCCTGGATAGCGGCGGTACCGGGGCCCGATGCACCGACGAACAACATAACCTGGTCAGTACCCGGTGTGATGGTTTCACTCGAGCCGTCAAACAGCGTAGTTCCGCGCGTGCCCGTGAACTGATAGTCACCAGCACCAATGGTACGCGTCATGACGAGCTGCGCAATATCCTCACCCGACGAAATGTAATAATCGCCGTACTTCGCCTTAGCGGTAGCGGTCACGTCTTTCATGCCGTATGCCCAGATGATTAGGTCACCAGCCACATAAGAGAATGCGGCCTCGAAAAGACCATCCTCGCCCGCTGTGTCCTGGATTGCAGAACCAACGTACTGCAACTGCTCCTCAGCTGTCTTTTTGTAGACGATATACACCACACGGCTGACGGCTGCGTCAGCAGATTCCGTCAGTTTCACGACAAGTCCACCCTCCGTCGAACGGGTAGCAGAAACACCAGGAAGACCTGCACTGCCGTTCGTCAGCTGAATGTTCTCATAAACAATCTGGGCAGAACCGTTGTTGCCAATAATCTGCTCCATGTTCTTTTTGATGAAGAGATTTCGTGTGCTCTTCAAGCCCTCACGGGGGATAACGATGACGGGTGCAAGAGCTGCGGCCAGCTGCGATGCCAACTTCATGCGGGCGCGCTGGTTGACCTGTGCAACCGTGGACGGGTTGGAAACGTTAGGATTGTAGTCACGTGCGATAGTTTCGCCAGCTACGCGCGACACGACGATGTTACCCAGCTTTCCGGAACCTTTCAAGTAACCTTGTAACTTCATAAAGCTATAAACATTTAATTTTGGTACGCGCATCCGGCGCGTGCGGGCGTGAGCCAGGATGATTCCACCGGGGGGCCTGCGCGTGCCGCGCATCATGCGCAGCTGGCTCCAGGCGTTGACCAGGGTACACCTCTCAACGTCGGCAAAGGTACAAAAAATCAGTCAGTCGAACAAAAGTCGGAACCAGGTCGGAGCAAGGCCGAACGTAGGCCGAAGTGTTAACGAAGTAGGGTAGAAATTAACACCCGTTTACATTTAACGTTAAAGGTTTATTAACAAAAGTGTTAACGAAAAAACCTAAAAATGCGGGCGCAAGCCCGCATGAGATTTAAGATAGATTAACGAAACGGTGGGGCAGTGTAATACAAACTATAGGAAAAGGGGCAAAAGCCCCGGCACGAAGTGACGGGGTGTCGTGCTGGGCACGACGGGGGCAGGCCGTCGGTATGTATTAACATATATTAACGTATATGCCCATACATATTAAGAAATATTAACCAAATATGTATTGTCATATCAAGAAAATTTCGTACCTTTGCATTAGAAAAGGGAGGGAAAGAGGTCATTGATAGATTGGAACAAGGACACCACCTATGGAGGGTGGGGAACATCAAACGAAAGTACAAACTTAGAAGTTGCGCCCGACACGTACCAGGGATATAAAAATGAAACAAGAAATAATAGACATTAAGAAGTCATTCATCAATGAGAATGCGGCTCTGATAGCTTTTCAAATAGCCCATCTCTATTTCATCCAAGCAGGACATTTGGTAACATCGTCAGTTAATTTGGAAAACGGGAGAATCGAAATGCACGTATATTTCGACCTACCGAACTACCCGACCATCCCGCAGGGCTACACCTATAGCCTAAGGGAAATAACAAGCCACATATACTATAGCGAAGTAGAAAAAAAGCCAGCGTATGTGCGCACCATGAATTTATATTTCAAGTATTAATTAAAAACCGCAGGGGCGCAAGCCCCTGCACAAAATCAAAGAGCTATGGAAGTAACACTAACACCGCAGGAGCCTGCAAAGCAGGTCATAAAGAGAATCATAAAAGCGGAGGAAATCATCATCAAGCACGGAAAATCAACATTGAACTTGTTCAAGGTTGATGACCATTTCGAAACGTACGGGAGCAATGCCGTAACCATTTCGGAGATAACGGGCGTACGGCTGGAAGAAAGATTCAAAATAAACATGATAGAATTTCCGCTAAAGTCAGCCGACATCTATTTCCCCAAGATTGTACGCAAGGGGTACAAGCTATGTGTTCACGAAAACTTATAAACCGCAGGGGCGCAAGCCCCTGCACAAACCAACTAACAACATGATACAAGAATATACGACCTATTTACGGAGCATCCGCGGTTACGCGGAGAATACCGCTGTCAGTTACGAAAAAGACCTAAGGGACTTCGTTTCCTGGGTACGTGGTAACGTGCCGGGAGCCACGTGGTCAACGTTGACCAGGGATGATATAGACCGCTATATCATGGCCATGGCATCCGCAGGACTAAAGCCAGCGACAACCAACCGCAGGTTATCGGCCATCAGCGGACTATACAACTTCATGCGTCGTGAGGGCTACGAAGTCGAAAACCCCTGCCGTTATGAGAGCCGGAGAAAGCGGGCAAAAACCATCCCCAACACCATCCCGGCCAACGACCTAAGAGCTGCGTATGACCACGCCGTCGGGGCCACAAAAATCATGTTAGGCCTTCTGATAACGACGGGCATCCGCATCCAGGAATTACTTGACATAACCTGGGAGGACATTGATTTTGAGAAACAAAGTATTAAGATAACGGGCAAGGGCAACAAGCAGCGTGTAGTATACACGCAGGCCCCGCAGTTAGAAACGTTGCGACTATTAAAGGAGCAGCAGGCCGTGAACGGCCGTATATTCACCATCGACCAGCGCACGGCTCGAACGATGATTTGGGAATCACTGAAACCTTTCTCGTCAGCCAGGCAATTAAGTCCGCACGCCATCCGTCATACGTTCGCGACGCAGCTGGCGGCGCAAGGGGTCAACGTCACGACGTTGGCCAAAATATTAGGCCACGACCGCATCACTACGACGCAGACGTACATAGATTTGACGCAGTCAGACACGCGTAGCGTGATGACGAATAATAACATTATTAACTAACAATTAAGAGATTATGAAACAAGAAAAAGAAACAAAGGAGAGAATCCGCAGGACGTACGCCAAAGCAGGCGCACGCAGTCAGAAAAGCATCACATTCCGCTTAGACCTGGAGAACGCGGAATGGTTAGACCAGCAGACCAACAAAGGCCGCTACATCAATAATCTGATAGCAGGTGACCGCGAAAAGCGGTCATCTGGGAAAGAGTAACCACAAAAAGGAATGAATTATGAAAAAGCAAATTGTAACCACACGACTAAAATCAAAGGAGTATGTTGCCCTACGTAATTACATGCGCGAACGCTTAAGAGAATCATTCTCCGATTTCGATGATACTAATAAATCATGGCTGTTAACATGTTCATATGATGAGTATTTTAACGAATTCGAATCAATATATGATGAATATGACGATACAAAATTAGGGGAGGGGCTTGATATAATTAGTCATGCCATCGTACTAAATGACGAAACACGCAATGATTTCTTTGATGCTTTTAATGAGGCACGCGCGGATATTATTAGAGAAATAAATGAAATGTATAAGTAGACCAATAGCGGCGCAAGCCGCTTTTGGTCATCAGTGAACAAGTAACCGGGGGCGGCGCAAGCCGCCCCTTTTTTCTTCCCCCCGCAGGGGGGAATAAGGACACCACAACTATGTTCCAGCCATGCGCCATCCTTGCGCCAGCTCCACTATACTTAGAGTTTATGCCTATGCCAAAAAAAACCCCCATCAATGCGCCAGCCAAACCTTAATAATCTATACCATTGTTAAAACACCGGGGTTTGGGGCAGAGCCCCAATAAAATAACCATCGGAGATACCAAAATAAAAATTCGATAGTTGAACATTTGTTTTCTTCAAACCGCTGTCGGTACCCAGATAACGACGGAAGTAACATTTTCCTGCAGCTTGTAATACGCTGCGAGCAATGCGCCAGCCGATAAAAAACCCGCGGAGCGACCAAAATGGGGTGGGCAGCGGCGGCGGGGGCAAGGGTGGGGGCGGGCGGCTTATGCCGACCGCAGCGGGGAGCGGGGCCCCGCGCCCCCGAAGGGGGCCCCACCCTTGCCCCCGCCGCCGCGGGTGGGGCTTCCCCCCTTGGGGGGACGGGAGGGGGGTTCTAACTTTTTCCCGCTGACGGCGGGCAAGCGGCGAGCCGCCTGCAAGGTAACTTTTTCCCACGCCGTCCAAAAACGATAATCGTCATTATCGTGTGCGATAATGACAGACGATTATCGATTTTTGGGTGGCGTGGGAACAAGCGGCGGGCAACGCGCCAGCCGATAAATAACCCGCGGAGCGACCGCTCTCCCCCGACGGCATTGGCTGGGGGAAGGGGCCCCAGCCTGCGCCGTCGGGGGGTTAGAGGGGGGTGCGGGCGGCATGCGCCCCCGCATAAGCCCAGCGGCGGTGGTTGGGGGAAGGGGCCCCAAACTGCGCCGCTACCGATGTTAGAGGGGGGTGCGGGCGGCATGCGCCCCCGCAAAAGTTCAACGGGGGTAGGGGTTTCGGAGGGCCGGCGGGGGAGGGGCCCCCCACAGAACCCCCTGCCCCCGCCGCCCGTCACCGCCCCCCCCTTT
>ODAI012786842.1_pt1 | contig 11122 bp, 12 predicted proteins | sample 1539321 | NCBI WGS metagenome assembly ODAI01 (sample SAMN02144231, study PRJEB22623) | gut metagenome | biome: sheep rumen | host: Ovis aries | place: New Zealand | reverse complement strand
TAAGAAGAATGATTTTGCAAGTCTCGCCGTTATTGACTATTCGGCTAATGGCAGCAATAAATGCGAATTGGTGTTTTGGGGTAAGAAATACTATCGTCGTTTTGCCCATGAATTGCGTCGCATGGGTTTTGGTATTCGTAACAGTTCTACCCAAACCAATGTGTTGGAATTCAGGAAGAAAGATACAGATGTCGGGGTGGATGTTACCATCTGGCCCGACATCTATATTATGACATTCTTAATAATTGGTGGCAAGTAATTCAAAGTATGCTTGTGGGTGATCGCATACAGGGCAAACCTCAGGTGCCTGCTTGCCAATTACGATATGTCCGCAGTTACGGCATTGCCAGATAGCGTCTCCGTCACGAGAGAAGACCACTTTGTCTTCGATGTTGCTCAATAGCTTGCGATAGCGTTCCTCATGATGCTTTTCTATAGCAGCTACACCGCGGAACTTTTCTGCAATCTCGGTGAATCCCTCTTCCTCAGCTTCTTTAGCCATACGCTCATACATGTCAGTCCACTCGAAGTTCTCACCCTCTGCGGCAGCCTTTAGATTTTCTATCGTGTCTTTCACTTTGCCACCTTCGAGATATTTGAACCACATCTTTGCATGCTCTTTCTCGTTGTTGGCAGTCTCCTCAAAGATAGCAGAAATCTGCACATAGCCATCTTTCTTTGCTTTTGATGCAAAATATGTGTACTTGTTTCTTGCCATAGACTCTCCGGCAAATGCCTCCATGAGATTCTTCTCTGTCTTTGTTCCTTTCAGTTCTTTCATAATGTTTTGTTTTTAGATTGTTGTTACAGTTATTTTTATTTGAGAACTATAAGTTCTCTCAATTCTTTTACATCCACGGAGAAAAGATACTGGCCATCCACCCAACGAATTTCTTCCAGGGAGTGCGCCATTGGTCCCATTTCTCCTCGGTCAGAACGAAGCTGTCTGCTTTCTCTTTGTCGAAGAGGTCATTCAGTTCCTTGGTTGTTCCCGGGTCTACTATCACCGCATTCTCCTCATAGTCAAAAAACATGCTGCGCGAATCAAGGTTGGCACTTCCTACGGTACAGAACTGTCCGTCTACCATTATCACCTTGGTATGGTGGAATCCTGGTTTATACATCCATACAGTCACACCTTTCTTCATCAGTTTATGGGCGAAATAGTATCCGCAATCGGGTGTCAACGGAATGTCGCTCTTCACAGACAACATCATCTCAACCTTTACTCCTCGTTTTACGGCATTAGCCAGAGCCTTGCGCAATTTCTTGTGTGGGGTGAAGTAGGGGGTTATCAGCTTTATGCTGTCTTTTGCGTTGTTTATTGCGTTGACATAGAATGTCCTGATGATGTCGGCAGAAGCAGTATGTGGTTCCCTGTTGATGATACCCACCATTTTGCGTCCTGCCGTAGAACATGTATCTGGTTTTAGTCCCTTGATGTAGCTGGTGTCACCCAGTCCTCGGTAGTATTGTGGTCCGCTGATATTTTGTTTGGTAGTCCGGTTCCATATCTTCAGGAAGATTTTCTGCAGAGTGTTCACCTCTGTTCCTTCTATACGACAATGCATGTCGTGCCATTCGCCGACTACTTCCGTTCCGTTAATGTAGTAGTCGGCTACGTTCATGCCGCCAGTATATGCTATCTTTCCGTCGATTACTACAATCTTTCGGTGGTCTCGGCAAAACACGTCGTTGACGTACGGAAATCTCACGGGGTTGTATTCGTATATCTCAATCCCCATTTCCCTTATCTTCTTGATGTGCGATTTCTTTAGTGGTCGGTTGTTCGACGTGTTGCCAAAACCATCAAACAAGGCTCTCACTTCTACGCCTTCTTGTGCTTTCTCTCCGAGCAGATGGAACAGCAGACGTGCTATGGAGTCGTTTCTGAAATTGAAGTATTCCAGATGAATACTACTCTTTGCCTGGCGAATGGCGGTAAACATGTCGTCAAACTTCTCCTGTCCGCTCATCAGCAGGGTCACGCTATTGTCGTTAGAGAAAGTGACGTTCTTTGCTTTTAGTTGTGAGACGATGAGCGAATCAGCGGTCTGTCCTGCTATTCCCAAAGGAAACAAGGTGAGACCTATGATTAGTAAATGTATTATATTGTGTGGTATGCTCATCGTTTTCTCTCCAATCTCTTCTTTCTCTCTCACTTATACCATACATGAATAGTGGTCAACGACACCCAAGAGACGTCCTTCTTTGTCGGTTACGAGTACGGTATGAATCTTGTGCTTGTGCATAATGCGTTGTATCTCCGTAATCTTTGTTGTCGGTAGCACGGTCTTCGGTTCGTGTGTCATAATGTCGCTGACGGTCTTGTTGAAGAATTGTGCTTGCCATTTCTCCATAGCACGTCTGATGTCGCCATCGGTGATGAGTCCGCACACCTTACCGTCTTCAAGTGACACTCCGAGTCCCAGTTTTCCTTTGCTCACGTGGATGATGGCTTCGCCCAGATGCATCTCTTTAGGTATGATGGGCAGTTCGTCTGAGCGCATCACGTCAGCGGCAGTTGTCAACAGTCGTTTGCCAAGTGAGCCGCCAGGATGGAATTGTGCGAAGTCGCGAGGCTTGAATCGTCTTACCTGCATCAGCGCTATTGCCAGAGCATCACCTATCACCAGAGCTGCCGTAGTGCTGCTTGTCGGTGCGAGATTGAGAGGGCAGGCTTCCTTCTCAACTCTTACGGTGATGTGTATCGTAGAGTATTTAGCCAATAGTGACTCTGGATTGCTGCTCATGCCGATTATTGGCACCTTCATGTGTAGTAGCATCGGAATGAAGCGTAGCAGTTCGTCGGTTTGTCCAGAATTGCTTAATGCCAAAACCACATCGTCACGAGTCATCACTCCAAGGTCGCCGTGGAATACATCCAGCGGATTGATAAAGAACGAGGGTGTGCCTGTAGACGAAAGGGTAGCGGCAATCTTTGCTCCGATGTGTCCGCTTTTTCCCACTCCTGTGACAATCACCTTTCCCTTGCAGTTATACATCAGGTCAACAGCCTTGTCAAAGTTATCGTCCAGCTGTGGAATAAGGTCGAGCACAGCCTGTGCTTCATCCTTAATACATTGTATTGCGTAGCCTTTTACTTGCATTATTTCTGATTTATAATAGCTCTTTAATAAGGTTTTCCAGTTTGCTCAGTTCCAGCATGTTGGCTGCGTCGCTCAGTCCGCGGTCAGGGTCGGGATGTACTTCAAAGAAGTATCCTGTTGCACCGAAAGCCTTAGCAGCCAGCGCCATTGACGGAACAAATCGGCGATCGCCTCCAGTTTTCCCGTCGCTACCGCCTGGACGTTGTACGCTATGGGTGCAATCCATAATCACTCTCGGCACAATCTCAAGCATGTCGGGAATGTTTCTGAAGTCGACTACCAGATTGTTATATCCCAGGCAGTTGCCCCTCTCCGTGAGCCACACCTCTTTAGCTCCGCTATCCTTTGCTTTCTCCACGGGATATCTCATATCTTTGCCGCTAAGGAACTGGGCTTTCTTGATGTTTACAGTCTTGCCTGTCTTTGCTGCTGCCACCAGCAGGTCAGTCTGTCGGCACAGGAATGCTGGTATCTGTATCACGTCTACCACCTCGCCCACAGGCGATGCCTGATACGACTCGTGTATGTCTGTGAGCAGCCTTAGTCCATATCGTGACTTGATGTCGGCAAGCATCTGCAGCCCTTTCTCCATACCTGGTCCACGGAAGGAACTAATGGATGTGCGGTTGGCTTTGTCGAAGGAAGCCTTGAATATGATGTTCGTGCCGAGCTCTCGGTTTATTCTGACAAGCTCTTGTGCCACGCAGTCGAGTAGTTCTTCTGACTCTATCACGCATGGTCCGGCAATAATTATAGGTTTCATTGTCATATTGTGGTTTTATTTCCTGCAAAGATAGTCATATTCGTATTAACACCCAAGCAGTTTAACATTATTTCAAAACCCGTACACCAGTCCGTACTTGTCGTGTAGGGCTTTCAGCGAACCGTCTGCTTTCATTTGCCTGATAGTTTTGTTGATCAGCTCCATCAGGTCGTCTTGTCCTTTTCTCATCAGCACACCAATCTGTCCATGCGTGAATGGTTGGTCTAACAAGGGTGCCGCCAGTCGCGGGTCGGTCTTAATATAATAAGGTGCCTCGGTGATTTCGGTTATCATCACGTCGGCTTTGCCCTCGGCAACGAGAGTCGGTATTTCCTCGTTCTTATTGTGTATGACGATATTAGCATGCTTGAGGTTCTCTTTTGCAAACTTCTCATTCAGTCCCCCGGGATTGACCATCACCTTGACTTCCTCCTTGTCTATGTCGTCTAAGGATTGATAGCGTTCGGTTTCAGACGCTCTACACAATATGGTCTTTCCGTTGGCGAGATAGCCTTCGCTCATCATCATCGTCTGCTTTCTTGTGTCAGTAATGGTGATACCGCCAATGGCGAAGTCGAAAGTCTGGGGATTGGCAAGCACATCAGCCGAAAGAGTGGGCCATGATGTCTTCACAAATTCCGCCTTCACACCAATTCTCTTTGCTATCTCCTGAGCCATCTCAATCCCGAAGCCCCAGTATTCGCCAGTAGCAGGTTCGCAAAACGATAGTGGCCTGTAGTCGCCGGTGGTTCCCACCAACAGGGTGCCCCGTTCCTTTATCTCACAAATCTTGCCGCTACATGCATCATCATGGTCTGAACATGCAGCTATAGTACTTAGGCTACAAAGGCATAGTAGGATGCCTATCAGTCGTATGTTTCTTTGAATTCTTCCAGTCATTATGCTTTGTTGTTATGAATTTCGGCGCAAAGGTACTAATAAATACTTATAAGTTGTATAGAAAAGTGAGCTTTTTACTTTTATCGAACCCTGTATTCGTCTCCTGGTTACTGCCTTCTAACGACATAAAATGAATGCTTTCTTCGTACAATCTGGGCATATTGAAAGCTGCTGACGAATGTCAGCAATTCTGCTGACCAATGTCGGCAGTTGCCAGAGAGCCCGTTTTGCATAATCATTACAAAAAAATAGAGGATAAAAACAATAGGTTTCGGATGATTTTTTCTATCTTTGCAGGTGATTACAAATAACTAAAACAAATTCATTATGAATATTCTTATTTTACAAGCATCGCCACGTGCTAAGGGTAATACCGCATGGATGGCTGGGGAGTACAAGAAGGCGGCAGAGGCAGCTGGACATGAAGTGACAGTGGTAAACGTATCGAAGAAGAAGATAGCCGGATGTCTGGCTTGTGAGTATTGTCACAACAAGGGCAACGGTGCATGTATTCAGAAGGACGACATGCAGGAACTCTATCCGCTCATGGCTGAGGCAGAGGTGCTGGTATTGGCTGCTCCGATATACTATTTCACCCTGAACGCTCAGATACAAGCACCTATCCAGCGTATGTATTGCGTCAACGCACCAGCTAAGGTGAAGAAGATGGCTCTGCTCGTCTCGTCTCATTCGCCAGGTGTGTATGACGGAGCAATGGCGGAATTCCGTGATATCTGCAACTACTGGAAGGCAAAAAATACGGGTGTGGTTACGGCTAAGATTGACGAACAGAAGACTGAAGAGACAAGCAAGAAGATTGCTGAGCTCGTAAGCAAGTTGTAAGTCAATCTTTCAGTTAGACAAGCAGAATCTATATTGTAATCTTTGTTGCAGACAAACAGACAATATATCGCTATCGACCTGAAGTCGTTTTATGCTTCAGTAGAATGTGTCGACAGAGGACTCAACCCTCTGTCGACCAATCTTGTTGTAGCAGATGCAAGCAGAACCGACAAGACAATATGCCTGGCGGTGTCTCCCTCGCTGAAGGCATACGGCATTGGAGGCAGGCCCAGACTCTTCGAGGTGGTGCAACGGGTGAGGGAGATAAATAGCTCGCGACCCGACAATCCTGTGACATACATAACGGCTCCACCGCGAATGGCAAGGTACATGGAGGTGAGTACTCAGGTATATAGGGTCTATCTGAAGTATGTCGCTCCCGAGGATATACATGTGTATAGCATCGACGAGGTGTTTATGGACGTAACAGCCTATCTCGGCAGCTACAAGATGAATGCCCACCAGCTGGCGATGACTATCATACGTGATGTGCTGAAGACCACAGGTATAACCGCTACTGCCGGCATTGGTACTAATCTGTACTTGGCAAAGGTGGCTATGGACATCGTGGCTAAACATATTCCTGCCGATAAGGACGGGGTGCGTATTGGCGAATTGGACGAGATGAGCTATCGACAAAAGCTCTGGGACCACAAACCGCTGACCAGTTTCTGGCGGGTGGGTAAGGGAATTGCCGCAAAGTTGCAACAATTTGGTGTTGACACAATGGGCAAGTTGGCACGTATGTCGCTTACGAACGAGGACTTCCTGTTCCGCTTGTTTGGGATAAATGCCGAACTTCTCATCGATCACGCGTGGGGATGGGAGCCGTGTAAGATTAGTGAGATAAAGGCCTTCCGCCCAGAACGTAGCTCGATAGGTCATGGTCAGGTGTTGCAACGGCCGTACAAAAGCAACGAGGCGTTGGTTGTGGCGAAGGAGATGGTGGAGATGATAGCGCTGGAACTGGTCTCCAAACGTATGATGACCAACATGATTGTCATTACGATAGGATATGACCGTGAGAGCTTGAAAGACAAGTCTGTAGCCAGTCAATACAAGGGAGAGATAACACGCGACTATTATGGCAGGTCTGTTCCCAAGCATGCTCATGGAACTACCAATCTGCCGGAATATACTTCGTCTACCAAACTCATGACGGATGCGGTCGAGGAGTTGTATCTTTCCATCGTAAATCCAACGTTGCTAATACGTCGTATCAATATTACGGCATGCAAATTGGCTTATGAGGACCATATAGAAACGAAACAACAACCGCGCCAATTAGACCTTTTCTTGGATAACGAAAAAACATTACAGGAAGAGCACGAACGCTCGACGAGGCGTAAGAAGGAGCGACGCATACAGGAAGCTCAGCTTGCGATAAAGCGGAAGTTTGGCAAGAATGCTATTCTACGTGGACTGAACCTGGCAGAAGGTGCTACTGCCAAGGACCGCAATCAGCAGATAGGTGGACATAAAGCCTGAATAATGATGGATAAATACGAAGACATAATCAATCTGCCGCATTGGGAACCATGCGGCAACCATCCGAGGATGAGCGCGGAGAGCAGGGCTGCTCAGTTTGCTCCCTTCGCCGCCTTGAATGGTTATGACGAGGCCATCAAGGCGATACACTCAGCCAAGGACTCCTCCCAATAAGGTATCTCGATGCCGAGGGTCTGCTTGATCTTTGTCTTGTCGAGTACCGAATAGTGCGGACGTGCGGCTGGGGTGGGGTATTCCTCTGTGTGGAGTGGGGAGATATGACAATTCTTGATGCCTGCAATACGATGGATAGCTTTGGTGAAGTCGTACCAAGAGATTACGCCCTCGTTGCTGAAATGGTATGTTCCGGGTGTGATGCCTTGTTCTACGGCTGTCATGATGGTGCGGGCAAGGTCGCGTGCGTATGTCGGCGTACCTATCTGGTCGAAGATAACTCCCAACTGTTCTTTTTCCTTACCGAGACGAATCATTGTCTTTACAAAGTTGTTGCCAAATGTGGAATAAAGCCATGCTGTACGGATAATCATAGATTTCTTACAAAACTTTCTTACGTTTTCCTCGCCTTCAAGCTTTGTTCTGCCATAAACACTATTTGGACATGTAGGCTCGTCCTCCTTGTATGGTGTGTGGTTGGTGCCATCAAAGACGTAGTCGGTGCTTATCTGGACCATCCATCCGTCGCGCTTGGCTATAGCCTCGGCAAGTAGGGCTGGGGCTTCGGCATTGAGCTTACGGCAAAGTACTTCGTTGCTCTCAGCTTTGTCCACAGCGGTATATGCGGCACAATTGATGATACCGTCTATTTGTTCTTTCTCTACCATGCGGTTGATGGCTTCCTTGTCGGTGATGTCCAGCTCAGCCACATCAGTATTTATGAAGTGATGTTGAGTGTAAAGTTTCTCCAGTAGTTGTATTTCGTTGCCCAGCTGACCGTTACAGCCTGTGATAAGTATATTCATAGTTTTATGTTTTTTCAATCCTTTAATCCTCCAGTTTCAGTTCTCCCGCTTTGTCTTTCATGTAGTAATCAGAAAGCATGCCGATGAGAGTTGTTATCTCGTTGATGGCATGTTGCGTGTCTTGCGTGATTTCTTTGTGTTGCAAACGGAGCATCATGGTGCCGTAAAGAGCGTTGAGACAAGTCTCAATCTCGCTTTCTTCCTTGTTGGCTCCTTTGTTGCGAAGCTCCACGATATATGGCAATACACGATAGTATTCAGCATTGTAGAAAGGGAATTTAGGCGATGAGAGTATCGCCATGTGTAGTTCTTGTAGCGACTGCACCAGTATTTTGTTTATCTGAAGATGTCCCTTTTCTCTCACTCCTTCTGAGTTGATCATTCTGACGAGGTCGCCAAACCAGTCGGTTTCCTCCTCTTTTTGCTCGTCGGTATAATCGAATTTGTCAATATATTCGCGACGAATACGAGTGAGTGAGCATCCGTATGCCCGGATGATATCTTCTATCTGCCACATATATAATATGTATTCTGCGATAGATTTCTTTCTGAGTTCCTTAGCTATATACACGAATCTAAAAACTTAAAACTTAAAACTAAAAACTAACAATGCACTATATATATCACCATTCCGGCAACTGATATAGATTGAATACGAGTCCTCCAAGGGCTATCAGCGAGAAGATGATGACCACCGAGCCGATGACCTTGTTGATCAGTCGTATGCCGTTGCTCTCGAATTTGTTGCGTATCTTGTCTATCAGCCACGTTAGTCCGAACCACCACATCAGCGCACCAAGCACGATACTCAGATAGCCTACTCCCATTTCGAATGGATGATTGGGTATGATGAAGGCGAATTGGGCGAATGTAGCCATGAATAGGAAGATAATCAGCGGATTGCTCAGCGTCACGAGGAATGCGGTCATGCAGTTGTTGCGGAGTGTTCCCTTCTTGTTGGAACTCTGATGTGCGTTTTTCAGAGGGTCACTCAGATAGCAATATACACCGAATGCGAGGAGCATCACCGAACCGAATATCTGCAATATGAACTTGTTCTGTGCATTATTTACAAAATCCATCACGAAACTCATTCCCAGACCCGTGATTAGTGCATATATGATGTCGCTGGCTGCAGCACCAATACCTGTTACAAAACCATACCAACGTCCTTTGTTCAAGGTGCGCTGAACGCATAGTATGCCGACAGGCCCCATCGGTGCTGAGGCCAATATTCCTATGATGATACCTTTATAGATACAATCCAGGATGTCTATCTGAAATGGTAATTGTAGATACATTCTTCATGCAAAGGTAAGGAGAAATGAGCATTTGGCAAAAGAAAAATGCGCTTTTCTTTTCATTGTCGAGCGAAAGTACCTTATTCAAAGGTACGAATAAGCGAGGATAATACAAAAGGAAAGCCTAAAAGACACCTACACCAACTACCGGTGAGACGACCGGCGCCAAGGAATTGCGGACAGACGGCAGACAAAATACGCCACACCGTTCGGACTATTACGACATGCAAGGACGCCGCACAAATACCAACTATCGTGGAGTGTATATCCGCCGTAACATATACAATAACGGGGCGTCACAATCGAGAAAAATGATAGTCAGATAACGGGGTTGGAAAAGATTGCGTATAAAAAATCTTTATTTCTTTGTTTTGTTATTCTTTTCTCACTATCTTTGCAAAAATCTTTTATCAAAAAAACTTATATCTTATGACTACACAACAACAGAAGCCGTACGTTATCGGCTTGGATTTAGGAGGAACTAACTCAGTTTTTGGAATCGTTGATCAGCGTGGAGAAATCAAGGCTACAACGGCTATTAAGACTCAAGGCTACGACAATGTTGAGGATTATGTGGCTGCTTCCGTTGATGCGTTACAGATTATCATTGACCAAGTGGGTGGTATTGAAACTATCAAGGCGATGGGTATCGGAGCTCCTAATGGTAACTACTATAACGGAACGATAGAGTTTGCGCCAAATCTTGCGTGGGCTCACGACGGCATCGTGCCTCTGGCACAACTGTTCTCTGACAAGTTGGGCATTCCTGTTGCTCTGACCAACGATGCTAATGCGGCTGCCATAGGTGAGATGACCTACGGTGTGGCTCGCGGTATGAAGAACTTCATCATGATTACCCTCGGTACTGGTGTCGGTTCGGGTATCGTTGTCAACGGTCAGTTGCTCTATGGCCACGACGGATTCGCAGGCGAGCTTGGTCATGTCATCATGCGCCGTGAAAATGGTCGCCCATGTGGTTGCGGTCGTACGGGATGCCTCGAGGCATATTGCTCGGCTACTGGTGTTGCTCGCACGGCACGTGAGTTCCTTGCCAACCGTCAGGATCCGTCCTTGCTTCGCGAGTTAGACCCAGAGAAGATTACGTCACTCGATGTATCGATAGCAGCAGGAAAGGGTGATGCTTTGGCAAAGGAGATTTATGAGTTCACCGGTCACATGCTTGGTGAGGCTTGTGCAGACTTCGCTGCTTTCTCTTCACCAGAGGCATTTATCTTCTTCGGAGGTATGGCAAAGGCTGGTGACCTTATCATGGATCCAATCAAGAAGAGCTATGACGAGCATGTATTGAAGATATTCAAGGGTAAGGCTCAGTTCCTCATCAGTTCTCTCGATGGTGCGAGCGCAGCCGTCCTCGGTGCTTCAGCTATTGGTTGGGAGATCTAAGAGGGGATAGATGTCCTTGATTTTCTAGAAAGGCTAGATTGGCTAGATAGTCTAGATTTTCTAGATAGTCTAGATTGGCTAGATAGTCTAGCAAGGCTAGATAATCTAGAAAGACTAGAAATAAAAAAAAGAGAGCTTCAGTTTCGAAGCTCTCTTTTTTGCTTTTAGATAAAGAATACCGTCAGTCCTGCCATTACGATGCTGACCATTGACATCAGCTTGATAAGTATGTTGAGTGAAGGACCTGAGGTGTCCTTGAATGGGTCACCAACGGTGTCGCCGACGATTGTTGCCTTGTGAGCAAATGATCCCTTGCCACCGAAGTTGCCTTCC
>ODAI013139187.1_pt1 | contig 11123 bp, 9 predicted proteins | sample 1539321 | NCBI WGS metagenome assembly ODAI01 (sample SAMN02144231, study PRJEB22623) | gut metagenome | biome: sheep rumen | host: Ovis aries | place: New Zealand | reverse complement strand
CTGGCTGAGATTGCGGGAAAAGAGTTGAGCCAGGCAGGCATTGCGGAAAAAGAGTTGGGTCTGGCTGAGATTGCGGGAAAAGAGTTGAGCCAGGCAGGTATTGCGGAAAAAGAGTCGGGTCTGGCTGAGATTGCGGGAAAAGAGTTGAGCCAGGCAAGTATTGCGGAAAAAGAGTTGGGTCTGGCTGAGATTGCGGGGAACAGTTCGGACAGGCTGTTTTGGGAAAAAGGATTCGGCAGTAAAAATCATCTTCGTGAGAAAAACATTGCAGGTCCGACTGAGAGATCACAGAATGCGTTAGCGTTCTGTAAGCTCGGAGGGGAGGACCTGCGTTTTTCGATGAAGATGATGTTTGCTGCCGGAGCATGAAGTTGGGCAACGGCCTGTCCGAACTGTGGTGTTATAACCTGTCCGAACTGTGGTGTTATAACCTGTCCGAACTGTGGTGTTATAACCTGTCCGAACTGTGGCGTCATAACCTGTCCGAACTGTGGCGTTATATCGTGACGGCGGTGTAAGGCAGAAGGTTGTCGGCTGCATAGGTGGCGAGCTCATCGCAGCGTTCATTCTCCTTGTGGCCGGCGTGACCTTTGACCCAGTGCCAGCTTATCCTGTGCGGTTTGGCGGCGGCCAGAAGCCTTTGCCAGAGGTCGACATTAAGGACCGGCTTTCCGTCAGATTTCTTCCATCCTTTCTTGATCCAGTTGTCGATCCAGTGATCATTAAAAGCTTTGATCACATACTGGGAATCTGAATAGAGATCAATCTTGCATGGCCGGTTCAAAGCTTCAAGGCCCGCGATTACTCCCATAAGCTCCATGCGGTTATTGGTCGTTTTTTCAAAACCCTCTGAGATTTCCTTCACATGTGTCCCGCCTCGGGGATCTACATAAATAATAACGACACCGTAGCCGCCCGGCCCGTCGGGGTTCCCTCTCGCTGATCCGTCGGTATAAATAGTAACTTCCATAATATTCCTTTCAGATACGGCTCCACTCGCCATTTAAAGTAAAGTTCTCGGCCATATTTTGGGCAGCGTCGACAACATCCCTGCTGTAGCCCGCAATGCCGAGAAGCCTGATCGCATTCCTCGTCATCGCTCTGCCTTCCTTCAGCTTGTAACTGAAGCGCACGTCCTCTCCGGCTATCTCCTCCTCGAAATGGAGATTTCTGTAGATCGATTCAAGAATGTAGCTGAGTTCAATGTCATGGGTGGCTGCAAATATGACGGCGTCCCCTCCCGCGAGAGTTTCAAGAATTTTTGATGAGGCAGCTATTCTCTCGATTGTGTTCGTTCCGCGAAGAACTTCATCGACGATCCCAAGGACAGGCACCTTACTGCCTTCGGCCATGTCAACAATGCGCTTTAAGGAACGTATTTCTACGATAAAATAGCTTTCCCCTCCGAGCAGGTTGTCGCTAAGAGCCATAGACGTGACAACTTTCATATAAGGAGCAGACCACTCTCTGGCAGGTACTGTGTCGATACTCTGCATGAGGATTTGGTTTACCGCGATATTCTTAAGGAAAGTAGACTTGCCTGACGCGTTGGAGCCGGTGATCAGATTTCCCCCGCTGCAGGTGAAACTGTTAGGCACCGGATCCCTGAGAAGCGGATGATACATTTCTTTTCCGGAAATGACCGTTTCTTCTGTGACGCTTCCATGACACCAGTGCGGAAGAAGCTGTCTGAAGGACGATGCCGCTATGGCGGCATCTATCGTGCCGATGACGTCGAGAAGGTCCATGCACTCTTCCTCGTGACCTGCAAATGTAGCGACCATGCTGTCGAACTTAATGAGATCCAGATGGAAGAACATCTTTAGATATTCGAGAATCGTGTCCCCCAGTCCCGTACCAATTCTTCCGCCTGAAGTGACGAAAAATGAACCGGTCTCAAATCCGGAAAGGGCCTTGCAGGCGATTTCCGCTCTCTTTGCAAGAGGCAAAAGCTCAACGTCTGTGCAGGCTGCGATTTTCCTGCCGGCTTCGATCAGCTTTATGACGCATGAAAATCCCCGAATATATGTCTGCGTTTTGTCTCTCTGACTTATGTGGATGAAGAAGTTGATAAACAGTGCCGGCATGAGCAGCAGAACACCTGCAAGCGGAAAAACAAAAAGGAGTATGATCCCCGCAGCGGACATAAGGCCGGCGGTTATATACTTCATTTTTCCGATTCTCCCGGCCTCTTTGATCTGGCTTATATAATCGTAGAAAGACATCTTATTCATACGGCCGACGTCATACAGGATCCGCTGCATGTAAAGACGGCGTTCAGAATTCGAGCTGAAATACTCCATCAGATCATTTCTGCCGGCAATGGCCGCAGTATCGAATACAGGCTCCCGAAGCCAGGAATACAGCACGTCCTCTCCCGGTGACGATAAGGCGGCGTTCATCATACGGAATATGTCATCCATCCCGCAATCATTCCACGTGATATCGTCAATTGTGAAGCCATGCGCCTCTCTCTGCTTAAAGTAATGAGAAATACTTTCGAATTCTTCTGCCGACTGTCTGAGCGTCGGTCTTTTTCCCCAGTTTTTCTCAGCGCTTTTTTTAAACTCGACGGCCTTTTTCCTGTTCTCAGTGATAATCGAATATGCAAATGTTGCTGCCAGCACACAGGCTATCACAATAACAGCGATCCCTGAATCCATAAAAACCTCCGCAAAAGACTGCCGGCCCGGAAATGATTATGCTTTCCGGACAGGCAGTCCATGTATTGTTATTCAGTTAGAGCAAATAATTTACCAGACTTCCGCGTCAAGGAAGAACACATGTCCTCTGTAGAGCAGCATGTTCTTGCCTGCACCGTATCCTGACGCGAACTTCGGATAAGATCCGGATGTCGCATATCTGTTCCATGCCTTCGGAGTCATAAATGAATTATAAATGAAAACAGACGGCTTGATCTGGGTTCCTGATTTCAGTGTAGCTTTTGTACTGGTCGTTGCCGTTTTTTTCACATATCTGGTTGCGTCTGCCTCGAGAACTATATTCTTTTTAGCCTCAACATTGGCTGCCGCCACCCTGGCTTTTGAAAGGTAGGAAGCTTCGCCGACCGATATATCTGTCAGTACTCTTGTAAGGGCTCCGTCGCGCGCGACCTGCCACTGACCGTAATGATATATCATATGTTTGAGTGTGCCCGGATACTCGACATAATTGCCGGCTTTCGCCGCGGCTGCACCCTCAGCCATACGTGTTTTGATGACATAACCCACCATCATCATACCGGCGATGCCCTGATCTCCTGCTTCGGTATAGAGGACCGCAGCCATTAAATCTGTGTTAGAGACTGAGGGATCTGTCAGGAACTGCTTTTCAAGCTTGAAGGCCTTTTTGGTCACCGGGTCTGTCTGATAGATGTAGCCTCTGTCGGAGGATAGAGTCACATTTGTGATGGAAAGGCTGAATGTCTGAAGAGTATTGTAGGAAGATGACACTTTGAACATTCGTAGTTTGACATTATTGGCGGCTGAAACTGACTTCGATGTCAACGCTTTTCCATTGAGCTTGCTTATGATCTTGAACTTGTTGCGGCATCCGGTGATTTTCCATTTTTGTCCGTTCAGCCCTTTATATGTCTGTTGGACGACATCGACGTCGTTGCCGGTCGCGTTGCCCTTGACAGTTAAGGCCTTCTGATTGGCAGCCACCAGGATCTTACAGTAGCCGTCGCCCAGAGGAACGATCGTGAACTTCTGGAAGTTATTATTCTCGTTCTTATAGAGAGCTGCGGTGGAGTTATTTGTGTTGTTCTTTCCCGGAATCGAGGCGACGTAGGAGGCCTTGTAACTGAACTTGATCTGATACGCGCCTTCATTTATCGGAACATTCGGAGCTGCGACAGGTACGAACTTGAACATCTGAGCTTTGTAGCAGGGATTCGGCTTTGTCAGATAAATATTAGTCCCAAGGTCAGTTCTGCCGCTTCTTACACCGACGGCAAAGTGATGAATATCCTGTGATGGTTTCAGGAAATAATAGCCGTCATTCCTGTTGGTCGAGGAGTAAAATATCTGTTTGGCACCGTCATTTTTTGTTCCCTGTCTGATATTCGTGCCGGTCGCCATCTTGTTGGCAGTGACTTCCATAAAGTGACCGGATATGCACGCCTGCAGACGGAATCTGCCATTTCCAAGATTGGTAATATAGAATACTCTTGATGCTTTGCTGCAGGTCGGACCGAGCTGAATATTGCCTCCGTTCAGCCATGAATCATCGGCCACTTCGAGATAGCGGTTTGAATTAAGCTTGGACTGGATCATATAGTAGCCGGACTTCATGTTGTTCTTGGTCCACGGGATAGTCTGAACTTCACACTTGACGAATTTCCACTGCTGGGAGGCTGCGGATTTGTTAGTGTCAACACATACATTTGCGAAATTATCAGCTTTTCCTCCCTGGACAGTGAGGACGTTTTTAGAAAGTCTCGACTGAATCGTACAATAACCGGACTTGCTTCCCTTCCGAATGTACCAACGCTTGTCATCTTTGTTCCCGTCCGTATACTGGATGACATTGGCGCCGGCTTTTGTAGAAGCACCCCTGACAGTCACAGCTTTAGAAGAAAAAATGTTGGTGATTCCATAGACTCCGTTGCCGTAATTTGTCACGTGGAACCGCTGGGCATCCTTCCCGTTTCTTGCGTAAATAGTGATATTGGCATTGTTGTCCGTGGACTGGCCTTTGACATGAAGCGCGCTCGTGCCGTTTATGCCGGTAATGATATAATAATCGCCTGTTGCGATCCCTGCGTCCTTTCCCGTAGAAGCGGCGGCGCCTACAAGTTCTTCCTGGATCTCTTCGGTAGCGGCGACTGATTCTGTGTCAGCCGGGACCTCGATCGGATCACTTACAGACGAGCTGTCTTCCGGGACCTGTGCGTCAGATAAAGAGCTCTCATCGCCGGGAATATCAAAATCCGCAGGGGCATCCTCTTCTTCCTGAAGATCCTCGGGACCGGGCACTTCTGCCGCTTCTATCTCTTCAGCTTCAAAATCGGCGGAGATATCTTCCTCAGACAGATCTGAAACGCTGTCGGGGATGATTTTCTCTTCGACAGAATTTTCTAAAAGTGCAGCTGACTCCGGCTCAGATGCGAGAGCCGGCGTACAGACACCTGCAATGCTGCTGAGAATACAGATGACGGCAAGCATAGACGCAACAATTCTTTTCATGATACTACTCCTCTATATCCGCAAAAGGTCCGGCGCAGTCAGTATGACGAACCGGACCTTAAAAATTTACTGTTCCTGATAATTCGCTCTTAAAAGTTTACCGTATACTTTATCATAAATCGCATCCGCTTTGTCAATGGAGCCGGCTATGTATCGGCCTACCCTCATGCTGAGCTGATGCGCATATTCACGGTCTTTCATATAGCGTGTATTGACATAGACGTTGAGAGCTGCACTCTCAAGCGCGGCTTTGCACATGGCGGCTGCACATCCTGCATCCGAGATTGCCTGCGGATTGCCTTTATCGGCAAATACTTTGATGAAATCGAGAGCCTGTGAGCAGCAGTACATGACTTCAATGGGAACAGCTGCGGCATCGTGAAGGCATTTCTCGATCGTTGCGTCTCTCTGTTCTCTCTCTTCCGGAGTCCCCTTCGGGAGCTTATAGGCCTGCATGAGCGGATCGAAAGCTTCCGGATCCATGTCGATGAGATGGCTGAATACCTCAAGGAGTTCTTCAGATTTTTTCATGATATCAAGCATTTCCGGTTCTACATCCTGAAACTTCTCTTTTCCGACTGTCAGACTTCCGACCATCTGTCCGAGAGCAAGACCGAGGGCTCCGACAAGTGCGCTTGTCCCGCCGCCTCCCGGAACGGCGCTTTTTGAGGAAAGCCTGTCAATGTACTCATTGATTTTCATAGTGGAAAATTCCATTGTGATTTACCTCCGTACAAACCAAAAAGATATCATAAGTATATCACGTGTTCACAGGGATTGTCCATTACTTCGGATAGAGCCGCCGCGCGGGACCCTTACTCTTCTCACGAACAGATCAACTACGAAAGAATTGCAGAACAGTGTGATGACAGTGACCGGCAGCCTTGAGAAGAAAAGGACACTGAGAGGCGTTCCGTAAGCCTCTGAGAGGGCAAATGTTGTGATCCCCTGCGATGTGACAGCCATCGTAATTCCGAGAACAAATAAAACTCTCAGATAAGATGAGATACTGTCAGCAACTGTCTCCGTCTTCTTTGTCCTGAGAATTCCTGCCATGAGTCCGGGAATGACTCCCCAGAGACATGTGGATACTGTGATGAGCGGGAACGGCGCGTATCCGGATATGACACAGCCCATGAGATCGGCGGCTATGCCGGTGAGTCCTCCGATGAAGGGACCGAACCAGATCCCCGATAAAAATACGGGAGCAGCCGAGAAATTGATCCTTATGGAGGTCCCGAGATTGATAGTGAAGACTCTGGACAGCAGAATATTCATCGCGACGAGGACGCCGGCGTAGGCAAGAATTGTAACCGGTATTTTTTTCATAATAAAAGCTCCTCCTTTCAGTATAGTAGTGCTACACCGAAGGGGAAGCCCTTCGGAAATCAGTAGCGAATGCGGCAGTGCACCGCGGATCCGCCGCATAATTGCGGCCCTCCTTCGTCCATGGTCAACATCCCGTACACATGGCACTTAACGCGCAGCTGCCTACTCTACTATTCCCATCATGTTTTCAACCGTATTATATTACATAAGAAAAATAATACAACTGTTTTTTAAAAGCTCACAGACTTTTCATAGGTTCATCGTTAACAGTTCAGACAGGCAACAGTTAAGTTCTTGAAACCGGCCGCAAACATCATCTTCATCGAAAAACGCAGGTCTTTTCTGTGAGCTTAATAGACTAAAGTCTTTTGATCTCACAGGGAAGGACCCGCAACGTTTTTCTCACGAAGATGGATGCATTGCTGCCGGTAAACGAACTTTGTGATGTGCCTGTCTGAACTTTTTCACAGGCTTTTCTTCAAAGATCTTTCCACTCTTTCGGAAGTTCTTCCTCTTTGACGAAGTTTTCCATTTTCTTATCGCGTGTCATGAGGTCCGTGACAGCCTGTCCCGGATCCTTGCCCTCAAAAAGAACTTTGTTCACTTCGTTCGTGATCGGAAGATTCACACCGTATTTCTGTGACAGTGTAAGAGCCGCCTTGGCTGAATAGACGCCCTCTACCACCTGGCCTACTTCTTTCATTGCGTCCTGCATGGACATGCCCTGTCCGATCAGGACACCGGCTTTTCTGTTGCGGCTGTGCTTTGACTCACATGTGACAATAAGATCGCCGATACCGGAAAGACCGTACAGTGTTTCATATGAAGCACCCATGCGGCCTGCAAGACCGACCATCTCGTGGATTCCGCGTGTGATCAGCGCAGCCATGGCATTGTCGCCGTATCCGAGACCGGCAGCGATACCTGCCGCGAGGGCAATGACGTTCTTCAGCGATCCGCCGAGCTCAACACCGAGAACATCGGGGCTGGTGTAAACGCGGAAATTCGGAGCCATGAAGACGTTCTGCACATACTCCGCCATCTCACGATTTTCCGAAGCGGAGACGATTGTCGTAGGAAGACCCAATATGACCTCTTCGGCGTGGGTGGGGCCTGAGAGAGCGCCGATGACAGCTGTCGGCAGAAGCTCTTCAAGAATTTCCGCCTGAGTTTTAAGTGTGCTCTCCTCGATGCCCTTGGTCACTGTGACGATTTTCTGACCCGGCACGATGTATTTGCTCATCTTTTCGGCGGTCATTCTCGTAAAGGGAGATGCTACGGCCATGACTACGAGCTCTTTATCTGAGAGGGCTTTCTCAAGATCCGACGTGAAATCCATCGTGTCCGGAAGCACTACATTGCTGAGATTGGGATGAATGTGAGTTTTTCTCAGATTGGCAGCCTCTTCCTCAAACGGGCTCCACATGAGAACATTGTGTCCGTTGGCGCACAGTACGCGTGACAGGCCGCAGCCCCATGTTCCCGCTCCGATAACTGAAATATTAGACATAACGTATACCTCCTTTTTTACTTGTTCTTCTTGAAAAGATAGGTCTTCCGCTCCGTTCCTGAAAGAAGGCGCTTAATGTTCTCCCTGTGCTGATACCATGTCAGGGCGACGACAGCCGCAAGAATAAGATACATTTCGATAAGTTCTCCGCCTGTCATGTTGTAGGCTCCGCCCTGTCCCCTGATAATGGTAGTGATAAGAAATGCCAGAACACACAGGAGACTCCCGAGCGATACATAGTGAGTGACGGCAAAGACCAAAAGGAATACAGCGATTCCGATCAGCAGTGTCGTAGGTGAGAATGCAGCCATCAGGCCAACGAGGCAGGCAATTCCCTTGCCGCCGCGAAACTGCATATAGAACGGGAAACAGTGTCCGATCACTGCTCCGACAGCTCCGTAAAGGCCGAGAAGTCTTCCGGAAATACCGCTAAAGCCAAAGAGCAGAGAACAGATGTAGTAGGCGAGTATGCATTTGCCGATATCGCCTATGAAAACAATGAAGCCGGCTTTCTTTCCGAAATTCCTGAGCACATTGGTAGTTCCCGCGTTGCCGGATCCGAGCGTCCGGATATCAATGCCCTGTGTTCTTCCGTAAATGTAGGCTGTCTGGAAGATGCCGAAACAATAACCTGCCGCAAGGCAGATGAGTCGTATCAGAAATGATATCATACTGTACCTCCTTACAACTATGCCTTGTCTTTTTCAGAGCGCTCTCTGATAATAAATCTCAGAGATGTGCCCCGGAAATCGAAGGTCTCGCGTATTTTATTCTCAATATATCTCTGATAAGAAAAATGCATCAGCTTCTTATCGTTGACGAAGATTATGAACGTCGGAGGGGCGACAGCCACCTGAGTGATGTAATACAGCTTGAGCCGTCTGCCCTTGTCCGTCGGCGGTGAGTTGAGCGCAACTGCCTCCGCCATGATCTGGTTCAGCGTACCGGTAGCAATGCGGCGATTCTGATTCTCGAGGACCAGATCAATCGCATTAAAGAGCTTCGGCAGCCTTTGTCCTGTCTCGGCGGAAACAAAAAGGATTTCCGCGTAGGGCATATAAGAAAGAATCTGACGGACCTTTGCGGTGTACTCCTTAGTCGTGTTGGTCTCCTTGTTCGGAACAGCGTCCCACTTGTTGACGGCGATGACGACTCCCTTGCCGCGATCATGGGCTATACCGGCGATTTTCGCGTCCTGTTCCGCGATGCCTTCGACTGCATCTATAACGACCACGACCACGTCTGCCCGGTCGACAGCAGTGACTGTCCGGATGATACTGTATCTCTCGAGTTCCTCTTTGATGCGGCTCTTTCTTCTGAGCCCTGCAGTATCGATAAAGGTGTATTCCCTGCCGTTCCAACGTATCTGAGTATCAATTGCGTCCCGCGTCGTTCCTGCTATATCGGAAACGATGAGGCGGCTCTCACCGAGAAGCTTGTTGATCATACTGGATTTTCCGACATTCGGACGGCCGACGATCGCAATCTTGGGATTTTCATCCTCCTCTTTTTCGCCTGCCCCCGTCATATCGAAATATTTTGTGACTTCATCGAGCATATCGCCGATTCCCTGACGGTTCGCGCTTGAAATCGGGATAGGATCTCCGAGACCAAGTGAATAGAACTCATAGACTTCCATCTGCTGGGTCGAATAATTATCAATTTTATTTACTGCGAGAATGACCGGCTTGTGGGACTTCCTCAGCATGTCCGCGACGCGGGAATCCGCATCGACCATTCCGTCTTTCGCGTCGACCATGAAAATGATGACATCTGCTGTATCGATCGCGATCTGTGCCTGCTCACGCATTTGCCGGAGCAGTACGTCGTTAGATTCAGGTTCGATTCCGCCTGTATCGATCAGCGTAAAATCGTATCCGGCCCAGTTTACTTCCGCATAAATTCTGTCTCTCGTGACACCCGGGGTGTCCTTTACAATAGAAATATTCTCGCCTGCCAGTGCATTGAACAGCGTTGACTTTCCAACGTTCGGTCTGCCGACAATGGCTGCTATAGGTTTACTCATGTATTTACTCCGTTTCTTTTCAGCTGTCTTCCCAGCTCTCGTAAATCTGTCTGTCCCCCTCGGTCTTATGCGGGAGGCCCAGCATACTTCTCACATATTCATCTCCGCCGGACCACACTACGCCGACCGGGATTCCAATTTCTCTTTCTACATCAAAAACGGTCAGGTCGTCAAGAAAAACTTTTTCTCCGCTTCGAAGCATATTGACCGGGATGAGGATCTCCTCGCCGAGCGGATGCATATCCTTCTCCTCCATCAGCTGGGCAATCAGGTCCTGACCGGTAATCAGTCCGGTGACTGTGATCGTTTCTCCGAAAAAATCATTTCTTATCGACTTGACATGTATGCGGATCATCGGGAAAGCCCGCATGACCTTATCCGCAAATATCCTCATATAAGGCTCGACAAGCTTCCCGCACACGGCTGTGACTGTCCGCTCTCTGATAAAACAGTCTATGTCACCGCGGCTTCTCAGCGTGTTAAGCTCTTCATCGATCTCTGTCTCCATGAGCCTGACCATACCGACGCCGTTTTCAAGTTGTACGTAACCGTCGTAGCGGGAAGGCTCGGGAAGTTCTCTGCCTGCCATTATATACCACTCGTCGGACGCGTGGATGAAATGAGGAAAATCCGGAGAAATTCCGTCATTTGCAAATGTATTCTGCCACTTCTCAATCGTATCGATTACGTCGCATGCAGATATTTTGTCAAAGGGAACGAGCGGGGTCAGTCCTTCTCTGAATTTTGTCAGACCGACCGGAACGACGGACACACTTCTCATCGCAGGTCTGTAAGACGAAAGCTCCCGGATCGACCTCTCAAGTTCGGGACCGTCATTGATGCCCCGGCACAGAACAATCTGCCCGTTCATTGTGATACCGGCATCCGCGAGCCGCCGCACTTTAGGAAGGAGTTCTCCTGCGAACCGATTCCCGAGCATACTGCAGCGGAGACTCGGATTGGTGGTGTGGACTGAAATATTGATCGGCTCCATGTTGTAGCGGATGATCCGGTCGATATCCTTGTCCTTCATGTTGGTCAGTGTGACGTAATTTCCCTGGAGAAAGCT
>ODAI012948475.1_pt1 | contig 11123 bp, 7 predicted proteins | sample 1539321 | NCBI WGS metagenome assembly ODAI01 (sample SAMN02144231, study PRJEB22623) | gut metagenome | biome: sheep rumen | host: Ovis aries | place: New Zealand | reverse complement strand
GACGTTACAGGCGTTATCAAGCTTCCCGAGGGTACAGAGATGTGCATGCCCGGCGATAACGTAAAGATGAACGTTGAAATCATTAAGCCGATCGCTATCGAGAAGGGTCTTCGTTTCGCTATCCGTGAGGGTGGTAGAACAGTTGGCTCAGGTGTCGTAACAGAGATCGAGGCATAATTGATTTATCGCATTTTAAAAGAGAAGGTTCTAAACCTTCTCTTTTTTAGTGTGCTTTCTTAAAGCAGCTCATTTATCTTGTCAAATATTCTCTCCGCAACCTCATCCTTACTCATAACCGGCAGTTCGGTTTCATCATTTGCAGTAATAAGCGTCACCACATTCGTATCGCCGCCAAACCCCGCGCCCTCGGTGCGCAGACTGTTTGCGACAATCATATCAACATTTTTTTTAGCGAGTTTTGCGCGTGAATTTTCGATAAGGTTTTCCGTTTCCATTGAAAAGCCGCAGATAAACTGACCGTCTATTTTGTTTTCTCCCAAATACTTCAAAATATCATCAGTGCGCTCCAGCTCAATCACAGCCTCGCCATCGGTCTTTTTAATCTTCTCACCGCTGACATCCTTCGGTCTGTAATCTGCCACAGCCGCAGCTTTTATAATAATATCCATATCCGCCGCAAGAGAGGTAACCGCGTCAAACATATCCTTCGCGCTCTTAACCCTTACCAAATTCACAAGCGCGGGCGGTTCTGTTTCACACTTACCTACCACAAGCGTAACGTCCGCACCCCGGCGCATAGCGTTTTTAGCAAGCGCGAAGCCCATTTTGCCGCTTGAATGATTGGTGATATAGCGCACAGGGTCAATGGCCTCCATTGTAGCGCCGGCGGTCACAAGAACTTTTTTACCTGCTAAATCCTTTTCAAACGCGACTTCCTTTATAATGTATTCAAGCAAAAGCTCCTCGTCCGGCATACGTCCGTCGCCTATATCACCGTTTGCCAGCATACCGTTCGCAGGCTCTATAATTTCATAGCCATACCCCTTTAATTTCTTGATATTATCCTGCACAATCGGGTTGTGGAACATATTGTGGTTCATCGCCGGCGCGATTATCTTCGCGCAGGGACACGCCATAACGGTGGTCGTAAGCATATCATCAGCGATACCGTTTGCGATTTTGCCTATTACATTCGCGCTTGCCGGCGCAATCATAACCACATCGGCTTTCTTTGCCAAGGCAACGTGCTCCACGCTGTACTCAAAATTTCTGTCAAACGTATCAACAAGGCACTTGTGCTTTGTGAGTGTTTCAAACGTGATTGGATTTATAAAATTCTCCGCGTTTTTTGTCATCAAAACCTGAACCTCTGCGCCCAATTTTACGAGCATCCGCGCAAGGTTGGCTATCTTATAAGCCGCAATCGAGCCGGTAACACCCAAAACAATCGTTTTTCCTGTCAGCATCTTATCATCCCCCTGTGATTTATGCGTATATTGTACCACATCTTTGCCGTAATTGGAACACAAATTTTGTCTGCTTTACAAAAATACAAATATATGTTATACTCAAATCGCATAATACAGTATTTTCGGAGGTGGCTTAATTGAAAAAAATTGCGGCGATTATTGCAATTTTATTGGCGGCAAGCGTTTATTTTCTTGCGCGCGCATATAATTTTGAAACAGAAAACCCCGATACGCTTCGCGCGGCAGTGGTTTATTATGGCGAAAGCGCGTCCGCTGACAACACATATCTTTCGCTTAAAACCTCCTCGGCCGCTATGCTTGAAACGGACAAGCTTGACGCGTCCGCTTCGGACTTTGGCGGCTATGATATTTTATATATTGATAAAAGCGTTACCTTTGCGCCCTCGTTTAACAGCGCGGCGGTTGAGCGTTTTGTTTCGGATGGCGGAAGCGTTTTCCTTGACAACGAAACGTATGATTTATTTTCCAGGGAGTTTATCGGCGCGGCAGATTTTGCATATGTTGACGGCTGCCCGGTAAATATGGACTACCCGAACTTATCCGAAAACGGCATCACAAAAATTCAGGGTCTTATATGGGATTTCTGCGACCTTTACAAGAATTATTCCAATTACCGGGACACCCTCCGATACAAGCAATACGGTGTCGGCGTAATTCCCTCAACGGCGCAGACGGTGACCTCGTATGACGGTCTTGGAATTTACACGCTGAACCAGTACGGCATAGGCTATGTTTTCTTCACAAATCCGCTTCTCCCGAACGGCTTTACCGCGGGCAACCTGTCGCCTATGGACACAGGCGAGCCGCTCGCACCTTCGGCGGTCGGCGCGGCGAATCTTATGCGCGACTATTTCGCGGAATTTGTTTCACTGAAAAAATACGGCTACGCGATAGAAACTACCTACGGCTCCAACGGCACCGCCGCCGCTGCGTGGAGCGTTGACGTTTCTGATTCAGGCGACATTGAGCAAAATACGGCAAACAGCTTTGAAGCGGTATGCGAGCGTTACGGACAGATAGGCTCCTTTAATTATGTAAGAAATCCGTACAAAAACTACCGCGCCGAGAGCGTGACATATCTTTTGGGCGGTAACGGTTACGAGAATGACAGGTACGAAAACGCCTATTCAAGCGGCACGCATTTTGTAAGCGGCGGAAAGTGGCTTGAGCTTTCTCAAAACGAAAACGGCCGCGCCTATCCGTATCCGTGCGACATAAACAAGGACGGAAAACCGGATTTGATCTGCGGCAGCTCGGACGGATATATTTATTATTATGAAGGCATTGGAATGAGCGATAACTACGAGCTTAAAGAAGCGGTGAAGCTGACGGATACAAACGGCGAACCGGTAAGCGCCGGCGCGTACTCATCGCCGTGTCTTGCGGATTTTGACGGTGACGGAAAGGACGAGCTTCTTTGCGGCAGCGAAAACGGAACAGTGCGCCTTTATAAAATTCTTGACAATATGACGCTGGAAAACCAGGGCGCAATTTTAAATACAGACTTAACCGACTCAATGCCCTCGGCAGGTGATTTAAACGGCGACGGTATTATGGATATAGCCGTAGGCTCCGCGACGGGCGAGCTGCGCGTTTACTACGGTGACGCTTCTCTAAGCGGCACGGAATACTCCGGCTACAACACCTATGAAACGCTGACAAGCTGGTGCGCGCCGTGTATTGCCGATACCGACAGTGACGGCAGAGCCGAGCTTTACGCCGGCACGAGGGAAGGATATATCGGAATTTTCGGCAACAAAATTGAATTTTATATGACCGGAACGGAGTGCAACAGCGACGGAAACGACAACTTGAAATTCGGCGGGAACTGCGTGCCGCGCTTCTACGATTTAAACGGCGACAGAAAGCTCGACCTTATCTGCGGCAGCCTTGAATACGGTATGGCTGTTCCCATTGACAGCAAATATTTCCCTTACCGCGAGCAGCTTGCGTCTGCCTGGAGTGACTTTAACGAGCGCAATATCTACATCGGCGCAAGCGTTTTAACACACGAGTACGCCGACCCCTACCACGACGCGCGCGAAATCGCGTACCACAAAAACGCCTTTGACGCGTATGAGCAGGAATTTCCGCTCGGCGCATCGCAGCACGGCGGCGCGGTGAGCAAGGTTGGATATGACACTCATTATGACAATGTTGCAGGCTATAATGGAACGTTTGCCGCTGAGTATGACGCGAATATTTTGTATAACAGCGGCGCGCGTTTTCCCGGCAGCGTCGCAAATGCCGGCAGCGGCGCGGAGTATTCGCTTTTAACGCCGTTTTACCTCAAAAACGGTATGCTTATGCTGCCACCGTCCAACACGCCGGACGGCAGCGGTGCGTATACCTACGTTTCCGCAAAGTATGAAACGCCGCTTATTTTCAGAACAGATTTAACTGTTGACGCGGAGGAAAAGGTTAAACGCGCCGACAAGGCGGCCGTGACCTACGGCTACACCTTCGCCGGTGAGGACGAGATTGCGAAAATGTCCGCCGCGGCTTTAAACACGCGCGTTAAGGCGGGCAGAAAGGACAACACGATTTTCATTACCGCAAGACCGCGCGATAACAAGCAGCCGCTTTATGATAAGAATTATCAGAACAGCGTCGGCGTCAAGGTGATTTTTGACAACAATATAAGCGCGGAGGATTACAAAACAGACGCGGATGTTACGAGCGTAAGGGATAACTGTCTTTACGTTTCCTTAAACCGTACCGCGCGCATTTCAAAGAATATTGACGATAACAATATAAAAATAACCTCGGTAAACCTGCCTGCAAATATCCACCGCTACGGACAATCTGCGACAATCGGCTTTAAGGCCGGCGGTATGATGACAGCGACCGTTGAGGGCAATGCAAAGACAACCTCCCAGGGCTGGGAAACGATAACACAGGACGGTAAAACCACCTTCCGCAAATACGGCAAGGCCGAGGCACTGAGAATTACAAGGTAGAATTATGCTGAACTATTATGAAAGCTGCACGCTCTGCCCCAGAAAATGCGGCGTGAATCGCGCGGAAAAACGAGGCTATTGCGGTGAAAGCGATATTTTGCGCGGCGCAAAGGCGTACCTGCATAAGTGGGAGGAGCCGTGTATATCCGGCACAAACGGCAGCGGCACAGTATTTTTTACGGGCTGTTCGCTCAGGTGCGTTTATTGCCAGAACAGAGAAATCGCGCTTGGAAATGCAGGATATGAAATCAGCGCAAAACGGCTCGGTGAAATTTTTTTAGAGCTGCAGGAAAAGGGCGCGCATAACATAAATCTTGTGACGCCCACCCATTTTTTGAAGCACATCATAGAAGCGCTCGATTTTACGCGCGGATTTTTAAACATTCCGATTGTCTACAACTGCGGCGGATACGAAAACGCAGACACGATAAAAAAACTTGACGGCTATGTTGATGTGTATTTACCCGATTTTAAATATATGGACAGTGCGCTTGCCGCAAAATATTCAAACGCGCCCGATTATCCGGCGGCGGCGAGGGCGGCTGTTGATGAAATGGTAAAGCAGATGATGAACCGCTGCACGTTTGACGAAAACGGCATAATGAAGCGCGGCGTTATTGTGCGCCACCTTGTACTGCCAAACAACACCGACAATTCAAAGGCCGTCATCAAATACCTATACGATAAATACGGCGACGATATTTATATGAGCATAATGAATCAGTTCACACCGACAGCCGCAACGGAAAATTATCCCGAAATAAACCGTCCGCTCACTTCGGCGGAATATGACGAGGTCGTTGACTATGCCGCGGGTTTAGGCGTCACAAACGCGTTCGTGCAGGAGGGCGGCACCGTGAGCGAGAGCTTTATACCGATTTGGAACGGCGAGGGAATTTTGAAGCGAGGTAAGGAATAATGCTTTATTTGATAGGCGTCGGCGCGGGGAGCAGGGATTGTATAACGCTCGGCGCGATATATGCGATAGAAAAAGCAGATATAGTTTTTGTGCCGGTGAAAAAATCCGGTGAAAAATCCACCGCGCTTGAAATAATAAAAAAGGCGGTAAAAATTTCTCCGGAAAAAATAACGGAATTGGAATTCCCTATGACGCGCGACAGTGAAAAGCTAAAAAAGGCACACACAGTTGCGGCGGAAAAAATAATTTCCGCATTAGATAAAAACAAAACCGCCGCGCTTATAACGCTCGGTGACGTTTCGGTGTACTCCACCGCCTCATATATAGGAAAAATTGTACGGCAAGAGGGTTTTGATGTTGAAACAATTTCCGCCGTACCATCCTTTGTCGCGGCGGCAAACGCTGCGGATATATCTCTTGCCGAGGGCGATGAAACAATCATAATATTACCCGCGGCAAATATGGAAAAAATTGAAAAATGTCTTGACGATTTTGATACGCTTGTTATAATGAAAGCCGGCGGTAAAATAAAGGAGCTAAGTGCGCTTTTAAAGCCGCGCAATCTTGAAAATAACGCTGTTGTCTGCTCGGACATCGGTATGGAAACGCAAAAAATCAGCCGTCTGACTGATAAGGGCGGTTATGGATATTTTACCACTGTTATATTGAGGAAAAACATATAGACAAAAACAGCATAAAATGATATAATCTTAATATACAAAAGAAAATATCCTGGGGGTGGCATCAATGGGGGAAATGTATGTAACAATAACGGGCTTTGCTCATTATTACGGCAAAAAACCTTTTTCCATAGGCAACGTAATAATCTGTCAAAAGGACCCGTCAAATAAATTCGACTCCGAAGCGGTTGTAGCGCGCCTGCCTATAATCGGCGTTGTCGGCTTTCTCGCGAACAGCACCCATAATACAGCCGGTGGCACGATGAGCAGCGGCCGTATATATGACAAGGTTGAGGATAAATTTTATGTCCGCGTCCTGTTCACCACGCAGAGTAAAATTATTTGCCGTGTGGAGGAGGGCGAGGAGGACGCGCTTATGCAGGAAATTCAAACGCAGATGCAAAGTCAGGATAACTGGAGCAAATAAACGTATGAGAGGTGAGGCTTTTTGAATAAGTCTGCAAAAGAAAATAAAATAAAAAAAGCCGCACAAAAAATGCGCGCATTTTTCCGTAACATAAAACCGGCAGACGCTGCGGCAGTAGCAGGCGTTCTGGTTTTAGCAGGTATAATAATTGTACCCTCACTTATTGTTTGCGGGGAAAACCGTCAAAAAAACGATTGTATGAAGCATATGTACCGTCTGCGTACCGCGATAACAGAGGAAATAGAGCGCGAAGCGGAAAACGGCGGCAGCTATTGGCAGAGTATGATTTTAAACGGCAACTACAAAAGGCTGCTTGAAGCCGCCAACAACAAAACCATCGACGGTGACGCGCACCCAGCGTCCGATTACTACATACACATTTCCGACAACAAGCTGCAGCTTATATGCAAAAAGCACAAAGACGTTTCAATAGGCGAGCTTAACCTTTCCTCAATCCCCAATGTAAGCCTTGATGTGGAAGAGCAGGGAATGACAGGCGACAATATAATCTGCATAACGGTAAGCGGTCCCGACACCTACTACGTAAATGAGCCGCTTGATACGAATGATCCCGAAAAGACAATATACTACGGAAACGATCTTGACGCGGTTTTGTCTAATCTTACCGTAACCGCAATATATTCCGGCGGCTACCGCGCGGAGCTTGCGCGTGAGGATTATTCGATATATTCCGAGCCGCTTGATATAACAAAGCCGGGCGAAACGAGCCTTATAATAAAAACCAACTCAAATTCCGTATGGCAAAACAGCGTGTATGCCGGCTTCCGTATAAACGTCATAGGCGCGGATGACATACCGCCGCTCATAATTGACGCGGGCATAAACGGCAAGTACGAGCTTGCGGCATGGGATTGGAAAGACTTTGTCGCGGAGGCGGCAGCAGAAAAGGACGGCAAGGAATTTGACGCGTCCATTATCCGCCAGGGTGACAAATACTATTACTACCCCGACGGTCTGTATATAGACAACAAAAATCCGAACACCACCTCATTTGATTACGCGCTTGACGCGGATGGCAGCGGTGAAAAGGCATACTGTATTCCGTTTGACACCGAATCTGTAATTTTAAACAGCTCCGACGCAGCCAAAATCCACAACGGCAGCATAAGGGCTGAGGATGGCCGCGTTTATATCTGGCAGGACGAAAAAAGCAGAGAGCTTGACCGCGGCTGGATAAGGGTGTATTGCGAAATAAAAAAATACTAAAAAAGACGCTTATGCGTCTTTTTTAGCTTACCCCCACAGCTTCCTTCGCCAGTTTGTCCGCCATATCGTTATACTTATCACCGCTATGACCTTTGACCTTTATGAAATTGACCTTGACGGTTTTTTTGATTTCATCATAAAACCGTTTGTAGTTAATGGTGCCGGCCTTATTGGTTTTCCATTCGCCGCTGCACCATTTTTCTATGCCCGCATAATCATAATACAAATCAATTTCTTCTATATTATTGTCTATACAATATCGCATTGCCGCCATAGCGCCCTCAATTTCACCGGCAACATTCCGCATAAGCGCCATATCCGGGTCTGAAAACGCGCGGCTCACAGTAATTTCCTCACCGCCGGCAAACAGCACCACACCGCAGCCATATTTTTTTGTTTCTATATTATAGCTGCCGTCAACATACGCGACAGCCGTTTTTGTCTGCGGTATCTCGTCGTCAAAAAGACTTATCTGCCGGTTAACTCCAAGATACTCCTCCGCGTCGCTCCTCGTTGCAAAGCCTTTAAATTCAGCGCCGCTGTAACCTGAAACTTCCTTTTGACATTCCTCCCATGTTTCAAAAATACCTATATGATACCCGTTTTTCACGGCATAAAACTTCTTCGCCATAGTTTTTCCTCCTGTCATATCCATTATTATATAAGAAAAAAACCCGAATTCAATAATAAATTAAAAAAAATAATAAAAAAATTTTAAAAAAAGCGGAACTTTTCAAAAAACACATCGTCTAATAAAATGTAAAGCATAACCAAGGTAAAGCAGCGTTGGAAAATATAACCAAAAAACAGGTCATATTTTCATTTCAATTGTCAATTTACATAAAATTTAAAAAAACGGTCAAAATGGCAAAAAAAAGTTGTTGACATCGTGGTTATGAGAGAGTACAATATTCAGTGGCAGTTTTCGATAATTGGGTAGAAGCATTGATTGAAAATTGTTACAGTAATATTTATGTTACAGTTCCTTGAAGCAGGTAATTTCAAGGTATTGCAACAGATTTACAGTTTATTTACAACTGTGAAATAGCATTGACTATACCGCTTTTAAAGTGTTATAATCAGTGCGTAGGAATGTTCTGCCGGCTTAGAAGGGCAAGGCGGCAGACAAAAAGAAGGCTCTTCAAAAGAAAAAAAAGGGAGGATTTGAGAGTATGAATAAGAATCTCAAAAAGGTTATTTCAACAGTAGCTGCTCTTGCACTTTCAGCTTCAGCTGTATCTGCATTTGCCGTTAATTTCCCTGACGTTGCTGAGGATGCTACATATGCACAGGCAGTTCAGGAGCTTAGCGCTCTCGGCGTTGTAAGCGGTTTTGAAGACGGCACATTCAGACCGGATGAGCTCGTAACAAGAGCACAGATGTCAAAGTTCATCGTTGACGCTTTGGCAGAAACAGAGCAGGCTGAGGCTTCAAAGGCTGTTACACAGTTTGCAGACGTTTCAGAGGATCACTGGGCAAAGGGCTACATCAACCAGGGTGTTGCAGACACATTCATTTCTGGTTATGGTGACGGCAACTTCGGTCCGGATGACAACGTTACATACGCACAGGCACAGTCAATGCTCGTTCGTGCTATAGGTTATCAGACTTATGCAGAGGGCTCAGGCGGCTGGCCGAACGGTTACAAGACATGGGCAGCATCACAGGGCATCACAAAGGGTATCTATGGTTTATCAGATGATACTCAGCTTACAAGAGCTCAGGTTGCTCAGCTCGTTGACAACACAATGGGCGCTCCTGTTTGCGTAATCAAGGATTACGAGACAACAATCGACGGCAGAAGAGTTCCGAACCTCGAGATCAAGGATGACGAGGGTAAGGATTATCAGACACTCTTCACAAAGAAGCATGACGCATACAAGGTATACGGTCGTGTAACAAGAACAAACAAGACAGATAATAGTATCGCTGCAGATCAGGTAGAATTCAAAGTTGAGAAGGCAGACAACTTCGACGATGAATACTACAAGGGTTCATCAGATGACGCTATTGACATCAACGCTTACTATGGTGTCACAAATGCGCCGAACATGCTCAGAACATATGCAGAAGCTCTTATCCAGAAGGATTCAGACGATGAGTGGAACATCCTTTCAATCGTAGCTGCTGCTGCTTCTAAGTCAATAACACTTGCTGCAGAGGACTTCGATGAGGGCAAGTCAGTTAATGTTGACAACAAGCTTTACTTCTATCCTGCAGGCACAACAAAGAACTCAACAAAGTATGAGCTTGCTAATGACTATGCAGTATATGTAAACGGTCAGTCAGTTGACCTTGACTTCGCTGAACTTGTTGATTACATCGACAAGAATGAAACAGCTTCTGTAACTCTTCAGAAGGAAACAAAGAAGGGTTCAACAAGCACAGATTCTAAGTACAACCTCGTTCAGATTTCTTCTTATAAGACAGTAATCGTAAGTGACGTTATTGTTAAGTCAGACCAGATCACAATTAACTTTGATGAGCAGGGTGAGGACGTAAGAGGTAATAAGATGATTGTACGCCTCGATGATGACACATATACATATGACTTCACATTCGAGGGCGCACCGATTGACCCGGCTGATATCCAGGAGGATGATGTACTTTCAGTAGCTTATGATGATATTGACGGTGCTTATATCCAGGATTCAAACTTCTATGATGTATTCGTTTCAAGAGACACTGCTGATGGTAAGTGCACATCTGTAAACTCAGACGGTGACGAGTGGACAATCGGCGGCACAAAGTATAAGGCTTCTCAGGGTATGGCTCCTTCAATCGAGACATCATCAGAGTACACACTCTATCTTGACCACTTCGGCAGAATCGCTAAGGCTGACGAGGATAGCGTAAATAAGAAGCTTGGTATTCTTAAGAACATATACAAGAAGGCTGGCGGCGACTACTACGCTCAGGTAATCACTAAGGAAGGCGTAGAAGAAGAGTATAAGATGGATACCGACAAGGCTACAGCTGCTCAGAAGGACATTCTCGGTATAACAGATGTTCCTGATACAGAGGGTGTATCATACTCAAATGATCACTCAAAGGTTGATAACTATCCGAATCAGGTAATCGAGTACTCAGTTGCTTCTTCAACAAACAAGATCACAATCAAGAACGACGGTAAGGCTCTTGATGATGAATACACTGTAGTTGATACAGAGTACAAAGAGAGCGGTACAAAGATTGGTGCTCTTAAGATGGCTGATTCAACTGTAATTCTTGACATATCAGACGCTGATGATGATGACGATATCAAGGTTATCTCACTTGGCAACTTCACAGATGGTAACGAATACAGCGCTGTAGGTTTCGATAAGGCTTCATCAGGCGATAAATATTGCAGATACGTACTCGTAACAAAGGGTACTTCAAACTTCAATTCTGAGTCACCGCTCGCTATCTTCAACGGTCAGGAGCAGGTTGATATCGACGGCGACGAGAGAATCGCAT